>Ga0224501_10002494_pt1 | contig 14475 bp, 17 predicted proteins | sample SF_Oct11_sed_USG_4_FD_169105 | JGI IMG/M metagenome (GOLD analysis project Ga0224501, IMG submission 169105) | Sediment microbial communities from San Francisco Bay, California, United States - SF_Oct11_sed_USGS_8_1 | ecosystem: Environmental > Aquatic > Marine > Sediment | place: USA...
TAGTTGATGTTGCAGCCATTGGGTTTGGTAAAAAAGAAAATCTGATAAAAAATCATGCAAAGAAAGGTGATCTTGTTGTGTTATTAGGAGGCTCTACTGGTAGGGATGGGATAGGTGGTTCTCAATTTGCTTCTGATTCACTTGAAACTGAAGATCGTTCTGCAATACAAATCCCTGATCCATTTATTGAGAAATTGATCATTGAGGCAGTTTTGGAGGCCAGAAATGAAAAATTAATTCATGCCATGAAAGACCTTGGAGGTGGTGGACTATCCTGTGCAATTTCAGAAACTGCAGATGCATTAGATGTTGGAATCGAGATGGATGTTCAAAAAGTTCACACTCGTGAATCTGATATGCATCCTGATGAAATTATGACGTCTGAATCTCAAGAAAGAATGCTTATCATCACAGATAAAATAAAATTAAAAAAATTAGAAACCATATGCAAGAAATTTCATATCGAATGTTCTGTAATTGGTAGTGTTACCTCTGATAATAAAATGCATGTGAAAAAAAATAAAAAAACATTTGCAAATTTACCCATTGATGTTGTTGCAAATGCAACCTTACTTGATTTACCGTCAAAAAAACCTGAATATCTTAAAACAATTGAGAATGAAAAAAAACTCAAAATAATTTCTGACTATTCAAAAACATTGATGAAGTTACTATCATCGCCAAACATTGCAAGCAAGATTTGGGTTTATGGGCAATATGATCATGAGGTTGGAATCAGAACTGTTGTAAAGCCTGGAGGGGATGCATCCGTTTTAAGACTTGATAATGGAAAATTTCTTTCAGCAAAGATTGATGGAAATCCAAAACAATGTTACATAAATCCTAGAGAAGGTGCAATAGGCTGCTTTGAGGAGGCGTGTAGAAATGTTGTCTGCACTGGAGCAAAACCAATTGGAATGCTAGATCATCTTCAGTTTGGAAATCCCAAAGATCCTGAAATCTTTTGGACATTTTTAGAATCATTAAAAGGACTGACTGATTTTGCTAAAGACTTTAAGATTCCCTGTGTTGGAGGAAAAGTCAGTCTCTATAATGAAACCCCTGCTGGACCGATAAAACCCACACCTGTAATTGGAGTTTTGGGACTAATTGAGAAAAAACCCCTTGTTCCTCAAAAGATATCTGAAAATGACTGTCTTGTAATAATCGGTAACACCAAAAATGAGATGGGTGGTTCTGAATACTTTGAATATGTTCACAAATTCATTGGAGGAAAATGCCCTACTGTAAATTTTTCAGAATCCAAGAAAAACATGAAATCCGTTTTAGAGGTAATTGATAATGGACTCTTAAAGTCTGTTCATGACTGCTCAAAAGGAGGACTTGCAGTTGCAGTGTCTGAGTTATGTATGAAAAATATGATTGGTTGTAAAATATCTCTAGAAATAATCCCTGGAGAAAAATTAGATGTTGATAGAATTTTATTTTCTGAAAGTCATTCTAGATATCTCTTGGCTTTTGATAAGAAGAATCTAAAAAACCTAGAATCTTTACTGAAAAAAAATAAAGTTTCATTCAAACTAATAGGAAGATTCGGAGGAGATAAAATTCAATTTGTAAGCGGAACTAAATCCATAGTCGATCTTAGAGTCGATAAAACGCAAAAAACTTGGTTAAACTCGTTAAAGAATTTACTGCGTGGTTAATGGTACCCTAGATAAACTCAAAAAAATCTTTGCGCATAGACAACAAGCAACAATTAACTCTTTGAGTAATCCTTGAACCAATTCATGAAAATGTAAAATCTCGTTAGTTTTCTACTAAGATGATGAAGGCAATTCATGATGCCATACCTTCTTTTTAAAATAGAGCAACCAGATTACTGCAATTACAGATAATCCTATGCCTAATCCTACATTGATCAAATCATCTCGATGTTCTTTCTTTTCTATTTGCTCACTTTGAGATTCCTGAACATAGGGCCTACTAGTAAGTGGATTAATCAAAACTTCAGATGGATTGTATTGGTCAGTAAGAAATGGAACATCTGAAGTATCCACTACTTCTTGATAGAAGTGCTCAGATTTGCTTAGTTCATCAACTAGATAGTATTCTGCAGGGTTGTTTTTTGCCATCTCCAATAGTGTCAGTCTATCAAATTCGTATGGCTGGTTTGATGAGACTATCATGATGTTTTGTACATTTGTTGGTTTATCTTCTGTGGGGAAAATATAAGCAACTGGAAATGTCTCCTTCATTGTCTTGTATGCAGCCCTGACTAGTTGAGAATTTTCTCCTTCAATGGAGCCTATAAAATTAGATACCACAACTCCGTCTGGCTTTAGTCTTTTCTCAATAATTTGGAAAAATTCCTGTGTCATCAAATGATAGGGTACATAGTTTGATGCATATGCATCAAGAACAATAACATCATATTTTTTGTCAAATGTAGACAGATGTTTTCTAGCATCATCATTGAATACCTGAAGCCTTGGGTTGTTGTCCTCCAAACTAAAGTATGTCTTTGCTGCATCAATTACATCTGAATCAATCTCAATTGCATCTATCTTTGTATCAGGATATAATGCAAGAAAATTTTTCGGACCAGTAAATCCTCCACCACCAATAAACAAAACATCAGTAGCTGTAGGATTAAACAGCATACCCAAGTGAAAGTATTCAGTATAGTCTATTACCAAATCCAATGGATCATTGATGTTCATTGAGCTGTGTCTCATACCATCAAGATACATGCTTATGTTGTTTCCATACTCTACAATATCCAAATGGCTAAAGAGAGTCTCTTTTTCATAGATTAGTTTTCCATTATGCGAGATTGTATTTACAGACAATGAAGACCAAGGAACTATCAAAATTACTACAGTCGCAACTGCAATAATTCTAGGAGATGTCTTGAGATTAATCAGCGAACTTGCAATCAATACAATTCCAAGTCCAAAAATTATCTGGTTTACTGCAACATTTGGAATTAGGACAAAGACTGTTACAAAGGTGCCAAAAATGCTGCCAATTGTAGCAATTGAATAAAGGTTTCCAGAAATGTTTCCAACTCTTTGCAGTGTGTTTGTTCCAAGTTTGATCACATATGGTGATACAAAGCCAAGTAATACGGAAGGAAACATCAATAACAAAAACGTTGCAACCAAGGGTGTGAACTGGGTACCTGGCAATACTGTAATAGTAAAATCGACTACCGAGGAAGCAAAAAATGGAATCGCTACAATAAACAATCCGACTGAAAAAACAATCCCACAAATCTTTTCAAATTTTGGATGGTCATCAGCAACTTTCCCGCCTAAATAATAACCTAAGCTCAAACCGCTCAGAATCACTCCGATCAGACTTCCCCATGTGTATATTGTGCTTCCAAAAACAGGCGTCAGTATCCTACTTGTAACAATCTCCAAGCCCATAACCACTGCACCGGCAGTAAACGTCAGGATTCTTAATTTCCATAATCTATCCTGATATAATTTCGAGATAGATTTGACCGTTGTCATTGTGATTGAATAATTGTTAGATAAAACACAATATCAAGATGATGATATTGTTCTATGTTAGTTCCACAATGTAGGAATCAAATATGATAACCTATGATGGGAAACAGACGTTTAGTATAAGAATAGTAAATTCATTTTTCAAGTTATGGTAAGTCAATACGTTTGGGTTGGTATTGCAGTTGGTGTATTTGTTGCAGGGATTGGAATAGGGTTTGCCGTGTTGCAAGGAGCAGGACCTGGTCCTATGAACGTTGGAAACATGTCTCCCCAACAGATGAGAGAAGCTATGCAAGATCCAGATTTTAGACAAAACATGATGAATGAATTTAGAAACAATCCTCAGTCAATGCAGAATTGGATGGGATCTATGATGAATGATCCAGAACTCCAGTCTCAGATGAGAGGAAACATGATGCAAAACTCACAATTCATGTATGGGATGATGGGTCCGATGTCAATGGATCCCGAATTACGAGGGCAAATGTTGCAAGCCATGATGAACAATCCCGAGATGATGAAGCAGATGCAGCAGATGATGGGTTCAGGAAACATGATGATGGGGCAAGGCATGATGGGCCATGGCATGATGATGAACCATGAAATGATGAACATGATGATGAGTCCAGATACAATACCCAATCCTGTAACTGTCATTCCAAGCAGTACAGAGGAACCTCAAATACGCTCATTTGATATCGAGCTTGGAGAGGTAGAGTTCTTTGCAAACACCGAAAATGAAGAAGGTGCAGAAGACGCAGTTTTTGTGGAATTGCACAGATGGAATCCAAATACCATAGTAGTAAACAAAGGAGATACCGTGATGCTCAAGGTAACAAACCCTAGAGGAAACTATCATTCATTTTCAATTCCAGAGTTTGGAGTATCGACTTCAATACTTGATCCAAGGGGAGGAACTGAGATAATAGAGTTTGTTGCAGACAAGGCAGGAACATTCACCTTCTCATGTGAGGTTCCATACAATCCTGATAAGCAATGGTGTGATCCTGATCACGCAATGATGACTGGAACACTGATAGTACTCGATTCGAGATAATACATCTCCATTCTATTTTTTATTAATTTCCAGAAAGACTATTTTAACTGATACACCTGTTGGATGCTCTCATCCTGAAACATCTGTTTCCATCAACAAAATCAAATCATCAAAAACATTTTACTGGGGTTTTAAATTAAAAGTGTGATTTCCCCAAGTTCTATATTGAATCTGTACCAAACACAATGTTTTTTATCTTCACTCCCAGATTTTGTTGGTATGGCAATGAAGACAAAGATCTCGTCTTTACTAGTGGCTATTTCTGTAATGGTCATTATTTTGAGTATGTCCTCTTCAGATTATGCTATTGCAAGTGGTGATGTCATACAAGATTCTACAATTGAAGGTTCTGATGTACAAAAAGACACCCAAGTAATAATTAAAGCCCCTCCGCTTGTTATTGAAGGTCCATCAACAGAAGAAACCACCGTATCAGGATTGTCTTCTGATGGAAAGATTCGTGTAGAGATAACTTCTAGCAATCCAGCAATAAATGAAGTAATGTCTATTGACATTAAATTCAGAGACTCTAACGGTGGAAGCCTAAAACAACATGCCAATTATAACATCATTGCAACACAAAATGGAAAAGAAATACTTTCATTAACTGAAGTACATGAACATGGAGGTCATGGCACGCATAATACAGCATCATTGAAATCTGATGAACCCGTAGATATTCAGGTGATGTTGTTAGGATTTGGATTGCCTGATGATCAAGAAAACTGGTCTGGACCTGCAGGAGAAATACTGTATTTCAACGTGGTTCCAGAGTTTGGCACGATAGCAGTAATGATATTGGTAGTTGCAATCACATCGATAATTGTAATATCTGCAAAGTCAAAACTCACTACAATCTAGAACCACCATTTAGATGCTTTTTGCTGTACTGCTTTTATTTTCAAATACTTTTGAGAATGTTTTAGTACTAACTAAGGCAATCCTAAAAAGTAATTAATTCTTCTTTTTAAAAGATCTTGCGGTATTACGTAATATCCATTTGATATTTTTTGTTTGTGATGTTTAAACTACAACTCAACAATTCACTGAAACTAGATAATTAATTCGTGATGAAATGATCTCAAAACATGAAAAACAAATGTGTTGAATGTTCTTTTACTACAGAAGAACCAGGTGAACTGTACTCACATTTCATGAATGCCCACACCAAAATCAGATGTGATCCTCAAAAGATGTCGTCTTATTCCTTGGATGTCTTTTCAAACTAACTTTCTTCTCTTTTTTTAAACACTCCCTCTCTAAATTATTGTTTAACCTACAACAAATGGATGAAAAGTGATTCAAATATCACTAACTGTTTTGAAACACTATGGCAAAAAATGAAAGAATCATTGCACAAGACCTAGCTGAAATTAAACATGCAATACAAACTCAAGAAACTGCCCAAATTAGTGAATTATGCAAAATACTGTCAAGAGAGATTAGAAAATATCCTGTGAAACCAGATATGCTCAATAGATTAGAACAAATCTCTTGTTATCCTGAATCATCAACCTTGAATATATCATCGGATGAAAAGATAAAAGAAATCAATAATTTAATGAATATTCTAATTTCAAGTAAGTAAAAAAATCTTTTCTGGCTTGAAATTTCTTATATTGTCTCTTATCTGTGATTCTTAAATAGATCATTCAAATCCCTAGACCTACTGTGACCTGAACAAATCATTCGCGTTGGTTATATTCAATAATGTCTTATTATATTTGTGCAATAGTGCGTCAGTTTATCGTTTACCGACCAGACCATAAACTTCCCTATCATTGGAGTCATTAATGGGGCGCCATTGCATTTTACAATAACACTATCTGTTTCATGGGAAATCATAATCTTTTCTCCCAAGATCCTGATTGTTGCATCTGGTACAAACAACATCTTGTTTTGATTAATGTGGGTTCAGGTATGATGTTGGTATCTTCACTATGTGTGTGTTACGTTATCTCTCTGTATGATTAGAGCAACTATGTTGTCATTGGAATTGTTTACAATCACATTCTTTGCAGTTTGCTCTAATGGCTTTGTTATTGTAAGGCTTGTCATGTTCTGTCTCTAGTACTTTTAAATGATGAGAAATTTCTACATGTCCGCATTTGTTGCAGGGTCTACCACGTGTACTGTCTCCCGTAAATTTTTTAAAAAAACTTTTCATATTGTCTCTTTTTAACTCTCCATATTATTAACATAGGCCCTACAAATACATCCGGTAGTTTGGGTGGTATGCCTGATGCTTGCATCTCTTCCCTTACATCTGAATGAAACAGACTGCTAATTTTTATCAAGTTTGTGAATCTGACTTTTTTGTTCATTTTTTGATTTCACAACTAATCTGATCAATAATTCTGCATTTTTGATGTTCAAGTTCTTCAATTAACTCAAATTTTACGATTATAATTCTGATTAGAGCCTACTGAACATGTATTTAGAGTAATGGGCGATGTTATTCATATGTGATCGCTCAAAGAATTAGCGTTTTTATTGTGAAAGATCCACAAAAAATCTGTTGATTACTGAAATTTCAGTGTCTTTGTTCCGGTTAATGATTTGTGCACACCCAGGGAGTGAACTTGTTTTTGGTTAAGGAGAACTGCGGCGTCGTTGGAATCTTTAGTTTGAGTGGAACTAATGTTGTTCCAATGGTAATTGATGCGCTAAGAGCACTTCAGCATAGAGGTCAAGAGGCATGGGGTCTTGCAATTCCAAATAAACCTCCACTAAAGCGATTAGGTTTAGTATCTGCGGCGTCATCCGAATTTAAAAAAATCACTGAGGAGTACTCTTCTCCTGCTGTAATCGGTCATGTTCGATATTCTACAATGGGACGAAGCTCTTTGGAAAACGCACAGCCTCTTAAAGTAAAGGATCTGTGCATTGCACATAATGGAACAATTGCAAATGTGCAAGAATTATCGAATCTAGTTGGCGGATGTTCATTCACTCCGCAAAACGCCAGTGATACACTTGTCGCAGCTCAGAGACTAGTGACATTAATTTCAGAGAATGGCCAAATGGGAAAAGCACTTTCAATTCTCAAAAATGAAATGGTTGGGTCTTATTGTTTCACATTCATCTCTGATGATAATTCTGTTTATGCTGCACGTGATCCAAAAGGATTCCGTCCAATGGTTTTAGGGTACAAAGAATCTGATGATACTTACATTGTTGCATCAGAATCCTCTGCAGTATCGGCCGTTGGTGCAAAACTTCAACGAAATGTAAACCCTGGTGAATTAATAAAATTAAGTAAGAATGGACTGGAAACTGAACGCTTCTCTGATGATCCTGCACGGGCGCATTGCTCTTTTGAATTTACTTACTTTGCGCACCCGTCAAGTAATATGGAAGGAACAAACATCTATGTTGCAAGAAAGAACATTGGAAGGTTCTTGGCAAAAAAATTTCCAATTAATGACGCTGATCTAGTAATTCCTGTACCTGATTCAGCAAGGCCAGCTGCATTAGGATATGCACAAGAGCTTGGTGTTTCTTTTGATGAGGGGCTTCTAAAGGACAGATATAGCAAGAAAGGCCCATTACGAAGTTTCATTGAACCTCATCAATCTGATAGAATAGAAATTAATCGATGGATTATCCCAATCAGAGAAATCATTGAGGGAAAACATGTTGTTGTAATTGATGATAGTTTAGTTAGAGGTACAAGCTCCAAGGCAATAATTAAGGCACTGCGTAGAGCAGGAGCAAGAAAAATCAGCATGGTCATTACATACCCTCCAATTAAATTTCCCTGTTATGCTGGAATTGATTTTCCTTCTCAAGATGAACTTGCAACATTTTCTAATGGCAAAGAAATGACTCAGGAAGAAATTACTGAAATGGTGAGAAAAAGTATTGGTGCTGACTTTTTGGGGTATAATGATGCTGAAAATCTTGCCGCAGCAGTTGGAATTCCAAAGGATTCAATGTGTTTTACCTGTTCCTCAGGTGACTATGAATCGCTTGGAATCGCCCCTGAATTTCGAAGCAGAGAAGAAATGAAAGGAGAGTAGGGTTTTTTTTAAATATGGTAAATTGAATTGGGAAACATGCAAGCAATATGGAATGATGTAGTGATTGCTGACAGTGATAACACCGTGATTGTTGAAGGGAATCACTATTTCCCAATTGAGTCTATCAAAAAAGAATATTTTGAAAAGACTGACTTTACATCGTTTTGTGGTTGGAAAGGAATGGCAAATTATTATTCAGTTACAGTAAATGGCAAAACCAACAAAGACTGTGCATGGTATTATGAAGAGCCAAATGATGCTGCCAAGAAGATTAAGGGAATGGTGGCATTTTGGAACGGTGTCAAAGTAAGGTAATTCCTTCCTAATTGATACTTATTATATCCTATTTCTTGGTTTTTATTGAAACATCATTTTACACTCATCTTGTTTTAAAGACACAACTTTTGATTTCAAATGTACTTCATATGGGTTTTCAATATTTTAGAGTAGATTTTGCAATTATTTTGGTTAGTCTTAATTATTAGAAAAACCACACATTTGCGTGAATCAGTATACTGCAATTATCGGTGCAGGAATTGGAGTTATTGTAATCATGGCAGTAATTTTTGGAATGGATATTTTGAAATTGTCTGTATCTACACAAGATTATGATATTTTTGTTGATCCTATTTTAGACAAGCAAAGTCTGTTTGTTATGGGGCGTATAACGATTCAAAATACGGGATCTCAACCATTAACCAACGTTCATGTGAATTTTGGTGCAGGTGACACGTTAGATTTAGAAACTATTGATGTAGGTGAGAAAATCATCATATCTCCTCCTTCTGATAATCCCATGGAGTTTGTAATGATAACTGCTGACAATGATGTTTTTGTAAACAAAGCATATCGGGAATTGCCAAAAATGGTGGGAATGATGGGTTCATGAATTTCCTAGCAGTTAAATCCCATAAAATTTAACGATGATTGTTTGAAGTTTCTAACAAGTGGCAAGGTAAAGGATCTTTACAATGTGGATGAAAGTACATTGCTCTTCAAGTTCTCAGATAGAGTTTCTGCATATGATGTAAAATTCAAGCAAGATATTCCCAGAAAAGGAGAGATATTGTGTAAATTTGCTGAGTTTTGGTTTAATAAATTACCCGTACCAAATCATTTTGTCAGACGTGAATCTGACACTGAAATTATTGTAAAAAAAATGAAGATGCTTCCAATGGAATGTGTTGTACGAGGTTATTTCTATGGCAGTCTAGCAAAGAGATGGGAAAAAGGTGAGGTCATAGTCCCTCCAGGTACGGATACCACTCTTGCTGCAAAACTCCCAGAACCTATTTTTGATCCTACGACAAAATCAGAACACGATATTCCTATTACCAAAGAAAAAGCATTGGAGATGAATTTGGTTACTGAGGAACAATTCCAATGGCTGGAGAAAACATCTATTGAAATTTATAAAAAAATGGCCTCCATTGCTGATGATGCCGGATTCATTTTGGCTGATTTAAAATTAGAGTTTGGGCTTTTGGATGGAAAAATCACATTGGGTGATTCTATAGGGCCTGATGAATATCGACTATGGTCAAAAGATTCCTACAGTGTAGGAAAAACACAAGAGGCATATGACAAACAACTACTGCGAGATTGGTTGACATCTAATGGATATCAAAAACAATTTGAGGATGAACGTGATGCAGGGCGAGAACCTGTGGCACCAGAGATTCCAAATAATATTGTTCAAAAAATGACTGAGCGATATGTGATGGCCTACGAGAAATTAACTGGAAATACTCTTTAACCATCAATGAATTGATAAATTATGGGAACAATAGAGGATAAAAAAGAAATTCAAACTTTATTGGACATTGTAGTCAATCAAATCCCTTCCTATACCAATATGGTAAACTCTGAACATTGGGATGTTCACTTGGATGATTGTATTTTTGGAATGGTGTATCACTCTTTTGTTGCAAAAGCAACTAACTATCTAAATGACAAACTTACTGATAATAAAAAAGAGATTAATGCTGAATCTACTTTTCAAATGATGAATTTGATATCTGAAGTTTTCAACGATAGGTTGGCAGACATCAAACAAGAAATTATTTCTGCATTAAATTCTTAATTTACGCACAGTACCTTTCTTTCAACTCGAATTGCATTTTTTATGATTCCCAAAATGATGTCTTGAGAGATATTTTTTGACATATTTTTCTTGATTTGTCTTTTTTTGATATTTTTTAAAAATTTTAAAACCTTTACAAAAATTCTTCTACCAATACTATTGTAATTATAGTGGTATCATATATTCTGATATGCTATAGTAATTTTTGTAGTAGTGACAGTAAATTTGGTAGCGGTACAATTTTAATTAAAGTATACAAAAATTAGTGCGATTAGACAAAAAAATATGATACAGGGATCTTTTAGATCAGATTTGAAGGTAATTTTTGTATGTCTACATTATTAGAAAAGCAAATCAAAGTTAATCGTATTGTTACGACCAGTATTGGACACGCACGTGCAATTGAAGACCCTGTACGAGCAAAAATTGTGGAAATTTTATATCATCAAGCATTATCTGCTGACCAAATCTCTACAGCCCTAAAAAAAACAGGATACAAAAAAGCTTTGACGACTGTACGTCATCATCTGGAAATTCTAAAAGAATCCGGATTAATTGAAATTGCAAAAATAGAGGAATCACGTGGAGCTATTACAAAATACTATAGCACATCCACTAAATTACTAGATTTTCAAACTCCCGCAGATTTTGATTCTGCATATTCAAAGATTATTGACAGCACATCCACAAAAATTGAAAAAATTTTGAAAGGTTTAGCACCAAAAACAAAATCAAAAGGAAAAAAATCTGAAGACTATTCACAGTATTTAGTAATGGAAATTATGAATAGAGCGATGACTAATGTACTTGAAAAATCTAACCACAAATAGGAATCGTATGAAATTTAATTCCAATTTAACATCAAATACGATCAAATACCCATTTGATTTTCCTAAACGTTTTCAGGAAATAACTGTTAAAAAATATAATGGGGCGATGTTTTTGCTAAATCAATCTCAGATACATGGTATGATGAAAAAATGATTGCAGAAAAAGTTATAGCATTATTTTCTGAAAAAAATCTTGTTTTTATTGCAACTATAATGAAGGATGGTGCCCCTCAAGTATCTCCAGTTTGGGCAAATTATGATGATGGTTACATTCTTGTAAATACCGCAGAAGGAAGAATTAAATACAAAAATGTATTGCGTGATCCTCGTGTTGCAGTTTCTGTTGTGTCAAAAGATAATCCTCTTGACATGACAACGATTCGTGGAATTGTTGAGGAATTAATTCCAGACTATGAGTACAAACATGCAGACAAACTTACACAACAATACATGGGACGAAAACATTATCCATTCAAATGCGATGATGAAAAAAGAATCATTTTAAAAATTAAACCAAACAAAGTTTTTGTTTTGCCGGAACTAAAGATTAATGAGTAACAATTTTAAATGTTTCTAAATTCGAGTTTAGCAATATTATAAATTACGTAGGTAAAATAAGCAAAAAATTGTATAAGCAGATTAACGTCGACGTTTAGCTTCCTTTCTCTTTGAAACTGCTTTCTTAGATGCTTCAGATCTTTTGACTTTGAATGTTACCATAACTTTTTGCAAAAATCATATGTATTAGTGGTAAAAACCCCACATTACTACACAAACTGTAGAAAATTTTTACATCTTTTTATTCTTCGATCAACAATTTGTTATGCAAACAACAGCCGTATCAACAGTTGATTGATCTTTTTGTGGTCGAATAATTATTTTGTATTGATTTTCTTCATCAAATGGAATGTCAAATTGTGTAGTTCTCTCAGTTGGTTTGTTTGGCTCTAACGTTTCTAAAAACAAATCTTTTGAAGAAAATTCTCCGTACACTGCTTCATGTTTTTGGTCTTTTTCATCTACAATGTAAAATTGACCTCCTGAAATGATTGTTTTTTCATCACTTGTGTTTTTTGCAGTAATTCCTATCATTACAAACGTGTTTTCTGGCTTTACTTCTTTATTTCCTTCATGTGTTCCCTCAAATGTAATTACATATTCAACAGGACCTATTGTGACTTTTTCTCCAACTACGGATTCAATGAAGTTTGTGGTATACTGTGTATACATGAACATTGTAAGCCCCATTGAAACTATTATTGCACCAATTATGATTATGACTCCAAGTCCTGCCATAATTTTTCTGAATTATTTTGGTATATAGTTGAAACTGCTGATTTTTGGGGATATTTGTACCTAAAAACCCCCTTGTATTTTGATAAAATACTATCAATTAATGAATAGCATACGTACCTGTTATATTCTGTTATGCCTTTATTTTTTAGGATTATGCTAATGACTTTTACAAAATTTATTATGGTAAATTTACTGCCATGACCGTATTTTTCCTTTTTACACCTTCAAGTATATTTATAGAATCAAATCGCCCAAACATGTGACTCTAAATCTGGATCTATTTTGACCTGTCTGAATGGTATTGTGGGGATTTTTTACAGAGAAATGTGTCATTTATCACGATCGTACATTTAGTTACTTTAGATCTGTTTGGGTATTTGTATCAAAATCTGGTAATAATGGTAGGTAACTTAGCATGGTTTTACTGATAGTTTGGCGTAATCTCTGATTTCTACTATCGAATTGTGTATGGAAATCTATGTTTCCTATTTTTCTTTATTTTTTTGTTTAATTTTAGGGGGTTGAGCTTTTACGCACGACAATAAAACTTGGACCTTGTTTAGCTGGGAGACCTTGGTGGATTTACAGTTGCATTTCATATCTAGGCACAAGTGTTAAACCCCCCATCAAAACATCCATTTTTCAAATTATTGCATTGTGCCTAAACATACTATTTTTTAGGGGGGGTTTAACGCCTAGGCTTGTTTTTGAAAAATAGGTTATTTTAAAAATTTTTCTGAAATTGAAGTTGCCAGACACTCTTGTAATTTGCATTTATTGTTGTCTCAATTCTTTTTGAATTGTTTTTACAATAAAATGCACTGCCAATGCTAATCCAATTACTTTGAAAAAATTATTCATGTAATTGAACCTCTTTCTTGTCGTATGTGTCGAGAATTTCATCAATCATTTTCGTGATATTCAATTTCAAATTGCCTCCCATTTTGTAGTTGCATCTTCAAGCTTGAGTCTGCTGAAATTGATGCTAACACTAATCTCAAAGTTCTTTGTCGCATGTCTGAATAGAATGCTGTAAAAATTCATTTTACAAACTCCATTAAAGCTGCAATTGTTGTCAAAACAAAGACCTTATTTTTTGCAGCTTTGAATTTGATCATTTGGCTTTTCATCAAACTTGCTTTTGTTGTAAATTTTGTTGCTATCATACCATATCCTGGTAAATTTTAGATATAAGAGCCGCGTATAACTGATAAATTATCTATTTTTCTTAAAACGTTTTTAATAAAAATCTGGATGTTTTTTCATGTTTTTCAGATACCATCTCTATTGCATCTAATACTGTTTGTTGGTTGATGTTCTCTTTGTCATCTAGAACAACGTACACTCCAATTTTCTGTTTACCATCTTCTGTGATGCTTTTGTTAATTGCTTGAATTGAGTGACAAAAATCAGTGACTTTATTTTCAAAGCTCTCTTTTTCTTGCTGATTAAATCCCAAATAACGTGCTATTTGGTTGTTTTTCATTACAACTTTGGCCCCTATTACTAGAATGCCGGGTTGGCCTTTTGGCTCAAATATTTCTACAGGGAGGCCTGTCTGGCCTGCATGTTTTACTAAAATTTGGAAAATATTTTCTGTATTCTTAATTATTTCAAAAGAAAGTCCTTCATGAATTAACCATCTCTCAACACTATCTCTAAGCCTATATTCGCCCATGTAAAACAATTGAAATCAGTTCTATATGAT
>Ga0224501_10002495_pt1 | contig 14472 bp, 11 predicted proteins | sample SF_Oct11_sed_USG_4_FD_169105 | JGI IMG/M metagenome (GOLD analysis project Ga0224501, IMG submission 169105) | Sediment microbial communities from San Francisco Bay, California, United States - SF_Oct11_sed_USGS_8_1 | ecosystem: Environmental > Aquatic > Marine > Sediment | place: USA...
ACTCGGAAAAGCCGCCGCTCGCTGATACTAGGAATTGTGGGATATTATCTGGGCACTTTCCATGCCTTCAGGACAAACAGCGGTCTTCGAAATTGGCCTACGGAGTTCATTTGACTTAGCAGTTACGGGGGCACTTTCTGCTGACATCCGTGCGCCTCATATAGAGAAGGTAATTCTGTGAAAGGATCTTCCATATTATTTAAAAGCGTGATCCGAAATCGATGACTTTGCTACGAGTGCCGTTTTTGCCTGAACTGGACCGCTATCCACTAACTAACCCATTGCTTTTATCCACGCATCGCCGCTGTGACTTTTCTGTAACAGGATCGATGGGCACTCTTTTATAAAATGCCCTTCCGGAAAATGAAGTTTGCCCTTTGCTATTTTCCCACAGCTGAACCCGATGATTCATTGTTTTTTGCAAGTGTGTTACTACGGCAGGGCAGGGCTGTGAATAATAGAAGTATTTGCAATCAGCTGTTTTTCTGAATGAAGGAAGAGCAGCTATAAGGTAATGTTTACGACCCGCCCTCCACTCACCTCCGAGGCTATATTAATATTTATTAGAAGGCTAACAGTACTGGTTTGATTGAGCAAATCGTACTGAACATAAACAATAGTCATTCTTGGAGAATTAAGACTCCTGATTTATGTGTGAGAAAACCTCCCACTACCCATTGGAAAATAATAAAAGCGTATGGTGGGAAAGCTAGAATGTCCTGAGTACCTCGTACTTTTGTGTTAATGAGCATCCGCTCATCGCAGAAGAGGGCTAGTGGGATAGCTCAGTAGTAGAGGACCAAGATAGCAACAGTGAGAGCCTAGGCTCCCATTGTGAGTGGAAGATTCATAAAAGTTCTGGCTCCTACACAGCTTGAACAAGCCTCGGGCTTAGGATGTCAGCTAAACAGGATCCTAGTAGAACAATAAAAATAAGAAAAAAGATGGTGCAGCTATAGGCAAAGCTACAGTGCATATTAGCAGGGTGAGCATAGCGGAATAGCTGTCTCAACTCTACCCGAGTGCCCGCTGATTTTTATCTTGTCGTGTATTGAGTCAGTGTTCGCAAGGAGAGTTATGGACTTGTTCTTTACCTATTGTCTTCCAGCGTTGCCACTGATTCAGAGCATTGCGCTACAGGGCATGTACGATCCCTATACATTTAACACGTTCAATAACTTCACAGTTATAGCGATTCCATTACCAACTTCTGACTAGCTGTAGGTAAGGTTGGTGGTGCAGACGAGTTGCTGCATCAATCACTGTACCTTGATGGTTAATACAGCTATCACCTAACAGTAATTTGATAGTGATGGTAGAGGTGCCATATTTCTCTAGCCGTCATCAATCATCCATCAGGCTTTTCCTTGGTCGGCTCTCTACATTAGCTCATAGGGAACTCACTCATTCAGATCGCAAGATCAAAGACTTAAACCTACTTAATTCTTTGCCCTTTTTAGTCAAACGGATACGATGATTTGATCACATGTTAATTCCCTCTTGTATTATGCATGTATGAGCTCAGTCTTCCTAGGATGGTTACCTTGGAGTCACACCTGCAAGCACCTTACCAAACTTCACATCACTGTGAAATTTTGGAAGGATCACAATCATGGAACTCACGGAAGAAGTTAATATCATATTGAAATTCGATACCTTATGAAACCAGATATTTAGCATTGGCAGCTTGATGTCATGATGTCATCCAACATATATTTTCTGTGTTTACACCACAACAAATATTCGGATCTGAATTATGCATCCAATAAACATGTACACCCCACCCCTACTTCCACTCCTTTTTACTTTGTGCGGTCCCTTCTCTATCCATGCATGCCAGCATCCGTTCAGCCTTCACTGCTCCACCAGGTGTGACTGAATGGCAGGCCACTGACATTTTATACGCCTCCTCGCCGAACTATTCAGTTAGCACCCTCCGGCAGCATGATTCGAAATATCCGCTGACTTATAGCATGTACTTCCTTAGACAGGGATTTAATGTACAGTTTGATCCTTTTACATGGATAGCAAAGGTTTCCAGGATGGTGCAGAGTGTGTCCCATAGAGAAGAATACCCTCTTGGGAGAGGCCATCCTTTTTTAATCTGGTTGCACTCCCAATCAAATAAGGATGAAGGAACAACCTTGCATTTGCAGTTGAACCAGGATCGCCTGGGACAATGCCCGGTGCATAGAGCTAACCTCCTAGAGAATAATTCTATGGCCCGGTGTAATTTCAGTGTAAATATATCCAGCACTTCACTCTCAGGTCTTAATGTGTCATATCAGTGCCTAAGCAGGTCAATATTCTGAGTAGCAAGTACTGAAGTACATGTAACCAGTGCAAAAGTTAAGGTTAGAAAATGGTTATATTGGACCCGCTATAAAACCATGGTAATTGTCTCACTTTGTTCTCAGTGGAGAGGCAACTTAACTAGCGGGAGACTTGATCGAAGTGCTAAGTGATTTTATCACTGTCATGTTTGAACTGCATATGTTCAGATAAGTATCTATCTCCTAACTATTTGCATGCAGACATGTCATAGCCATGATTGAATGATACTAACTAAATAAGTGGCAATCCTCTCCTAGATACATACATAACATGTGGGGCCGACACGTACACACGCATGGGGAGAGCGTAGGTCAATGTGATACACATACATGGACATGCCATTAAATAACTATAACTGCTAAGACTGGGGTTTGGTCTGAAGCAGTAGAGGTTGGGAAATATGTGAGAAGCTTACAATGGGAGGGCAGGTCAGACAATCAGGATCTACCCATAGAGTTACATGGTATCCTTCTGAGGATAACTCTATGGTTCAACTCACTGAGATACCCCACTATCCCATGGTGCTCTACCACTGAGCTATCCCACTATCTCATGGTAATCTAGTCACTGAGCTATCCCACTATCCCATAATGCTCTATCCACTGAGCTATCCCACTATCCCATAATGCTCTATCCACTGAGCTATCCCACTATCCTATAATGCTCTAGTCACTGAGCTTTCTCATTATACCATAGTGCTCTACCCACTGAGCTATCCCACTATCCCATAATGCTCTACCCACTGAGCTATCTCACTACCCCATAGTGCTCTCGTCACTGAGCTGTTCCAAAATCTCATAGCGCTCTAGTCACTGAATGAGCTATCCCGCTATCTCATAGACCTCTAGCCTATTTTACAGTTACTAAGAGTCAGTCACATCTACACTCAATCAGTATGGACGATGGGCTAGGCTAGTTATAAATGATGCCGGATTATGGGAAAGCACTCTGACCAGTAGTTTCCAGCTGATGATCTCTGTATAGTGCTGTGGATGCATAGTCTTATAATGTTGGTACTTGAATAACGGATCTGTAGAATCCCTAGTGACAAGTTAAAAAGAATAGGCGAGCTATCTGGAGCAGAGCTTTAACTCACTGGCTGGCACCAGCTAACAAGCCTGTGAAATTCTCATTTTGACAACCTAAACTTCAGTAGTAGTAGTGGAATAACAGATTTCTGGAGAGAGGGTAGGGAGGGGGCCTTTCACTTTAGTAAATATATGGACATTGAACATTGCTAGAATGAGAGATTCATATAGAAATATGGGGGGGGGTTTAGCTTTGGAATATCAATGGATTTTGAGCAGCGCATCCACGGAACCGAATGATAGATTAAGCCGCAAACTATGCCAAATGTACTTCCACAAGCTAAGCGTTAGCCATGGTGATAATCCCCCTGTTCCGGTGGTGTGATTTATTTACGCATGTTAAGTTTCACTCCCAAGCCTATAGCCATGGGTACTTACTAGCAAACACCTGTCAGACCTTGCCTAGGAATGTCATTCAAATATCTCATATCCTGTCCTAACCAATACTGGCCAAATGACAGCCCACCTGAGAAATCTATTAATAATTTATAGTACTACTTTATGATTGTTCTGTGTGTAGGGGTGGACAACCAGCCATGGAATGTCTGGCAGCAGAACAGATGAACAGAGGTTTTGACTTTGTAAATAAGTCATACACTGTCAGATCAAAAGCGATTATTTTACATGGTAGTCTATGCTGCTATTATACTTATTCATGGTAGTCTATGCTGCTATTATACATGGTAGTCTATGCTGCTATTATACATGGTAGTCTATGCTGCTATTATACTTATGGTAGTCTATGCTGCTATTATACTTATTATACTAGGATATTCTGTCATTTGGCATCAAATTATGCTACAGAAAGAATGTTAGCTGCCAATGTGTCAACTTTTCACTTTGCTACTAAGATCATACCCTATTAATATGGAATCTAAAATACAAAAAAATATTTAAATAACGGGAATTACAAGCCTGCACTTCAATGAAATACAATATGAAAATACAATAAGTTATCATTTTATCAGCTATTATTTTTATCACTTAATTTATAGCTACAAGCTGTTATGAATCAGCTTGTCAAAGGCAAGTTGCTTTTCTTAGGCCAATAACCTTGACGGCCATCAGGGAGGAACCTGAGGGCAGAAGGAACTGTATTGTTTCTCACTCCTTGTGTCATTTCAGTGACGGGTTGGCGGCGCCTATGCATCTCTTTTCCAAGTGTTTTTTTAACTAGGGTGTGCGAGGAGCTCACAATGGGAGCCCGTCATGACCGCAGCTTGAACCCGGGTCAATGCATTGCAAGCCTGAGACTCTACTACTGAGCTATCCCACTATCCCATAGCGCTCTACAGTCGCTAAGCTATCTCAATATCTCATGGTGTTTTAGCAACTGAGATATCCCACTATCCCATACTGAGCTATCCCGATATCCCGTAGCTATCCCACTATCCCATATAATGCTCTATTTCATAGTGCTCTACCACTGAGCTACCCTGGTATTCCATAGTGCTCTAGCATTGAGCCATCATGGTATCGGCCTATAGCTGTCGAGCCACTGAGCAACCCCCCCCCCCACTGCTAAGAAAAAAAAGAAATAAGCTGTCACTATTGTGTGACACCTGTCTAATGAATCCCTGGACTGATTGAAGTCAAAGTTTCTATCGAAGACAAGACATCGGCCCCTTGGCATTATGACAGGCCCTCAAGGTATTCATTGAAAGTCGCGAAGGAAAACTTAACCCATTGTATTACAGTCACTGAAGTTAATTAAACACAAAGCTGCAGTGTGTTGTAAATAACTGACAGTGTAGCAATCAATGCATTGTTTTTATTTTTATGGCATTTATTGATTCATTTTCTTTAAAAGATTAATGATAAAACAAAGTTTATTATGTTGATGAAACCCACAGGAATTCTAATGAATATCACTGGATGCTAAAGGATTCAATGCCATACTGGTTTGCGACTGAGACCCTTTTTTGGGAAATGAAATCACACAGATGAGCAAGCACATGCTGACTTGCCTCAATGATGAAATGAGGCGCTCAACAGGTGCTCGCAGGTTCTTGCAGGCAGGTGGTATCTGCGGAAATGTGTATTATTGATTCCAATGACACTTTGGTAATCCTGGCACAAGTATAGGATTTAGTTTTAAACTCCACCTATTACCCAAACATTCTCATGCTAAGATAGCACAAAGATTCGCTCCGCGACAGTTCAGCAGCGTCGAAAGATGTTTTCCAGGAAATGGTATGAATGAGAGTTATTCATACACTGGTGAAGTTTGGAGCCAGAGGGCGATTGACCGGTAGTTGCTACCCTTCCTCCTCCCGCCAAACTATGATAGCCATTTATTGGGATGCCGGTGGTCAAGGGATTTTATAGAAAACATTACAATGACAGGTATTAAGTAGTATTAGATCGGAAGTTATTCTTTAATATCAAACCTGACAAAACAAAGTCATTTAGAAGTCAATAAAGTCACTCATAGCTTGTTGCTGCTGCATACTATTGTGTTCTGTATCTCAAAACAATGACAATGCTGGTCCGTGTTTTCTCTTGTAATGCGATCTCTGTTCGCAAATAAAACAATTTTACTTGTCCAGTTTTTATTTACATACAATGAAAGCAAGTGGCTTGCCGTTGGTCCAGCTTATTGTGAAAACTATGTCGAGTTATAAAAGACAAAAAGCAAAGTGCTGCACAGCCCTGTTTTCAAATTACAACCCTTACTACTACTTATTTCCATTACGCGCCCCGCGCCGCGCGCCGCGCCGTACGAGAGAATATCAGCACATTCTCCATCTAAGATTTCACAACCTTTATCTGGAGGATGTAAAGCCGGTCTATAAAAACTGCCACCGACCAAGTAGGAAATTCTGGTTCACTTGATGGGGGTCATCGACCTTCCCACCTGGTCTCTATTAGGTTATAGATGTTTTAGCATTGCCAGCAGCAAATAGGCAGCACACAGGCAGCACACAGGCAGCACACAGGCAGCACACAGGGAGCATAAAGGCAGCACACAGGCAGCACACAGGCAGGACACAGGCAGCATAAAGGCAGCACACAGGCAGCACACAGGCAGCACACATGCAGAATAAAGCACACTTTTCTATCCGTGTATGGGGGTATCTTCAGGGTTTTGTTGATGACCGGTTTATAGTTTTAGGGGTATACAAATCATCTTAGGAGGGCCCATGGCTTTTGACTGATCAATGGGGCCATCAAATTATATATCCATACTAACATATGTCACTCGGTATTAGGCCACCAGTGTCTAGACTTAGCCATGCATGTTTGGGTCGCAATTGGCTATACAAATGCTTAGGCGACATATAGTCTTCTACTCATAGTATTGGTATGCCACTGCAAGTAAATCCTCAGTCATTAGCCAGCATGCCAAGGGCTATTCAAATGATTAGACAGCTCTTGTCATACAAGCAGTGCTTTAGGGATCTGCCTGGCAATCAAAGTCAATGATTATAACGACCACCCGCGGGTCTGTCGACTCTAGAACTTATATTCTTTTTGGCATGATGTATCTGTTGGCATGCGAGGTATGGATAAAGCTCCTGGTAGAGCAGTCAATGATAAAACTGATTCAATCTTCTGTCGGCTTATGATTAGAGATGAACATGATTTATCTGGCCAGCGCTAAGATCTTACACACTGGGGACTTCCAAGTTCCAGTATTACAGTACTACAGGGTGATTGGTCTGTATGTGATTATGGAATGGCTAGAGACAAAAAACCTGATGAGGGATTATTGGGTTTCCAGCTAAACAAATACAACACTGAGAAGCCAAGTTATTCACCAGATTGACCAGCCACTCACATAGTCCCGGAAGATTCAGTTCAGAAAGATGACTGATTCAGAGCCATTTATGGTCATGAAATTAGACTTCGATCAATCGAGCGAGCCGAGAGTCGCAGTTGAAGCTTAGAAATTATATATAATAGAGAATGCATTCTTGGCAGTCGACGATGAAACCATTTTTTCAACTGGACAATGCAATGGCTATATTTGATCCACCGGAAACGTAGCTTACTGTTGTCAAGTTCAATCCGAGCATGAGTAAGAAATGCTGTGTCAAAAGGAGGAGAACTCGGAAATAAAGAGACAATCCAGGAAACAAAAGCACAAGATAGGGTGCCGTCATCAGGAACCACTTGTTTTTGACCAACCTATTTAACGGGCCTCCTAAGCCTGAGGCTTGTTGGAGCGGTTGGAGCTAGAAATTATGTGACTCATACTCATACCCACAACAGGAGCCCGCGTGGTCTGGATTTGAATCAAGGTTTTCACAATTGTGAGCCCAGCACATCTCGGTAAATGTGTGTGACCTACAAAATAATGATTCTCTTAATCGACGGAGGTGACATACTATGGTAAAGGTATGGCTACGCAATCAGAAGATAGCAGTGAGAATGATGAAAACTGAGCCGGAGGCCTATGGAACCCAAGGTCACAGATTTACAATTGAAATTCGGAGAGGCCAGCTTGAAGCCTAAAGGCGAATTCCAATAAAAAGTGAACTTGTGCAGCAAGGACGTCAGGGACTAGTGGGTGGACACCACTTAAATACTTATACCATCAGCCGTCAGCCGTCAGCCGTAAGTACCAGGTTACCAGACAGCTTTCCAAACAGAAATAGTCCTATATAGCCCACTTGATGACACTCGGCAGATCATATTAACAACAATCCTAGAGCCTTACTACCAGTTAGCAGTGTTTTTATCCTTGTGATCAGTATAGTAAAAGTGTAAAATTTCAGATGGAGAGCTGTTATAGGTTCAGATGCGGTATGTAAGTGTGTAAGTGTATATAAGTGTGTAAGGATGTGTAAGCGTGATAATAGACATTGAAAGCTTCCTGAGGCGATTCCGTATTGGGGACACGCCGATCATTGAACATTTTCGTGCCCAAACACACGTTTAGACTCGTTTAGACTCCGTCCCCCTGCTTCCCTCTCACTACTTGTGATCCACAGCGCAGACTGATCTAATAGTTTAATTTGCATTTGTGTAGAAATCAGTTACTCGTTCATAACACTGGCTATGCACCTCTGTGTTCAGCCACAATTATTATGCGTGGTACATGCAAAACAAATCGTCCTCTTCATGCAGTCAGTATAGGATTGAAGGTGCATAGCGTGCGATTGGTAGATGGAAAAGATTCGTATGAATCAACCAACCAAAATGACCACATGAAAAGGCATTTCTCACATCAATATTTTTTGCAAACACCTTTTCCATACTGCATTAAACATTGATTAACAATGTGTCAAATTAGTGAATGGATCGATGGTAGTTCGAAGTTATCTCTCCATGCATTGGCTCTTTCGAATTTACTTATGACGCTGTCATACACGGGAAAGTATCGATGGAGGTTCAAAATTCACATCAAAAGAATTTGTGATAGATGTAGAGTGAAGCGGTTTTCTGCCATGAGCAGTTTGGGTCATCTCACAGCTGACCAATTCCAGTTTCAGCTGCCAGAACCAGCTTGTAAACTGAACTGGCGTTATGTGTGTAGAAATTAAACCACACATCTTGGCATCATGGTCTAACACAGTAAGGTTTGGGTTATGCGGTTTGCCCACCATGGTACTCCCGTAGTTGAGCAGTAGTAGCAACAACAGACAGCAACAAAAGTACTGATTTGACCTCGGAATTCACGGCTTTGAACGCCGCTAGTATAATATTCAGTGAACATTGCTCTGATAAGACCCATAGTACATTGTTCATAGCACTGGTGCCAAAATTGGGCAGGGGGTAGGGCTGTAAAATAGCCTCGGGCGATGGCCTAGAAGGCGAGGCCAGCGCTGATTCTTGGGGCAGCCGGTCCTGCTTCCCTTGGCCTATAACATGAAGCAGTTGTGCTGCCACTGTGGGAGCTCAGAGCGCTGCCCTTGGCCTAGAAACTGAGGCCATCGCGCTGCCTCTTGAGGGGGGAGGAAACATTCAAATAACCATCTGTCGATCGGTTTGTACTGAGAATTCATACGGGAAATCACAGGAATGAAAAAATACCCACCGGGAATAAATACTCAGACAGCGGGAAATGGTCTACATCTGACATACCGACCGACAAATCTCTTCCCACAAGGCCTAGCTATCTATTCCACCGAGAGCAGGCATTCAGTCGTTTTTACATACAGCTAACTGATGACGATATTATCGTGAGTTTGGATGAACTGAGTCGATCCGACCTTGCATGAAAATCAACCGTTTAACTTTGTAATTACCCGCTGTCAGAAACAATTTGGAACAAATGACACTTCCGTTGGATTGAAGTCAGGCATAGCATGAATGAAGCCGGGAGAAAGTATTTAGTAAGCTGATATGCCTTTTCACCGGTTGGAACGTGATTGAATTTTTCAGCTTTTGATTGATAGGCAGGATAGATTGGAATTCCAACATATGTTATTATAATCACTGTAAGAATGATTTGAATGTTCAACTCGCTCGTTCCGGTCTTTCTGATTCAATACGCACTCAGAAAGCAATTTTTTTCGTTTGAAGGCTTGAAACAAAACGCGTGTAGAAGCCAGCTTCCGCGATCGTTTCGGTGCATTTTACGCTCGCTGGCGCTAGCACTAATCAGATTTGTTATATCATCATCAAGCTCAAAACTAGCATAATCCAATCTACGCTCCGTCGCTCCTAACATCCACACAAGTATTTTTTATCGTTTTGCTGGATACTTGATCATTCTATTTCACAAACCCCCTAAGCCTGAGGCTTGTTTGAGTTGCAGAAGCAGGGATATATATATATATATATGAGGTAGCCCGCCGTCACCGAGACTCGAACCCATGGTTGCAAGCTCAGCGCTCTGCCACTGAGCTTTCTCACCATCCCTGTTGATATTCCAAAAAAGCTGTTCTATCGTGAGAATTTTCTTTCATTGATTTCGAGCATACACAGAGAGTACAGTGGAACCTGTGACTGATCATTAACCTATAGACATTTTTGGTCTGAGGATTGGAAGATGAGTGGTTTGTTTCTCTATTACCAAGTCAGTAATAGAGTGATTAAGCAGAAACTGCGTCCATTAGGATGATAGCCAATGCCGGGAGAGAGTAGATACTTTTTGTTAGCACCCTCGTGCCCCATAGAAACGGTTACTAATATAATATGTTGAGTCCAATGGAGAATTAGATCGTGCACTCTATTGGCGGTTGGTGGTGTGAACCACCGTGAGCCCCATAGAGAAGGTTGCTCTATGGGTCCTCATTTCCGGGATGCTCCAAGGTTTGCCCTATAGAGAAGATTTTTCTTTGGGTTGGCATCCGAAGCTGGCGAGGGTGGGACGCACCAGGGGCCCCATGATAATAAGCCGAGTGCGTTATATAGGAATTTAACCCAGGCTCCGTTCTAAGAGTACGTATTGATCTATTGTACTTACTGGCCATCAGCTCAGACCTCTACCTACTCATCCGCATGGTGATGTCATGGTGCTGTCATGATCTTCTTTAGCTACGGTACACTCGGGATAAAATATTTGCCTAAACAAACACCATTGTTTCTTAAATGCAGTGACTTCAGGTCATCTTAACGCGAGGCGAGGGATACATGCGTGATTGAATGGGAGACTAGCGTAGCATGAAGGCCCCAGGCGTTAACCTTGTACAAACCTAAATGGCAAACTACCTGTACTGCAATCCGATTATCTCGATTCGTAGATTTTCAAACAAAAATTATTGAAACCAGGATTTCTTGTTGGCCGAAATGCACCAAATTATCGCCTATAGCTGTATAAGAAACAAATGTATCAGAGTTCAGTGCAAATTGCGTTCCATATTCTGGCAACTGAAGAACCAAAAGTCCGTCACGATAGCCCAGTGGGAGAACAGATGTATCTCACTGTCTGTGCTCCCTGTGACCCAGGTTCCATTCCCGGCCGTGGCTGAGTTTTTCCAGGGATTTTTCCCTGGCTGGTCACACTTTGCCAACCCGTCCAGAGCCAATGCGGCAGAAAATGGCTCAATCTCCCCTCAATGGCACCACACAACCTGTGGAAATTGAAGAGGAAGACCGAAGTCCAACCACGGACAGACGAGGGCTGAGGTAAAAAAGAACCAAAATGAAAAACGGAGATTCGAGGTTCTAACCAAAGATCTACCCGAAACGACGAGATCGGTTTGGTAAACTTGGGTTTTTGATTTAAATGAGAACAAATGAGACTCCACGGTTCTTATGTTATATTTTATAACCTCGGAGATTGACCTTCTCAAATCGTTGAGGCCATGGTTTGGGGGCTATTTTTTGCTGGATTCAGATGACGGAAATTAACTAAAGAAGGATTACCTTTTCTAATGGGTGCTAGCAAAAAATATTTTTGGAACACACCATCAGAAATACTCAGTACCTCAATTTTTGCAAGACTTCGTTGGCAGAGATACTCCAGGACAGAGAAAGAGAAGCTGCCATTTTTAGCTGAAATTATCTCTATCTACATGGATAGCAACATCGATGTTTGGTGATCCCTGGTGCACTCCATGGAGCTCCATGGTGCGCTTCATGTGCTCCATGGTGCACTCCATGTGGTCCATGGTGCACTCCATGGTGCTCTATGGTGTAGAGAAGGTAATTCTATGGTGGTCCCTGGTGCGCTCCATAGAGAAGGTAATTTTATGGTGGTCTCTGGTGCGCTCCATAGAGAAGGTAATTCTATGGTGGTCCCTGGTGCGCTCCATAGAGAAGGTTACTCAATGAGCTGAACTCGGGCGTTGAACAAGGAGTGGAATTTTTGTCCTGAACTCAGTGCATTGTCCACTAGGTCATCACTTCACCTGACACTAGTTCAATATCTCCTACAGGAAGCGACGACTGCCGTATCAGTCTGACAAATGACACCCAATTTGTGTCACTCCAGCGTCAATGCTCATTTATTTTTTGCATTTCTAATTTCGTTGGCTCTATCACTTTCAGGGATCTTAGACATATGAGAGCACTGGTTAGTATCTGAAACCGGTAGAACTCGAACTAGGGGCGGATTCATTCGGGTACTATTGACCCTAACAAATCTGTCATCACATTCTCATCTACGAAAGACAACCCGTGGCGTCGAAACTATCCAGGAGATAGCGGTCTATTCCGGTTTTTGCCGATCGCGATAACCCGATGTTTATCGTAGCTACGTTTCTAACTTCCTGTGATTTCCCTAGGCAGCCAAGTTCCGGACGCGGATTCAGTGAACTACTATGAAACCATTTGTTATCGAATGATATTGATCGGAGCCGTCTTAATGATATAGGATGAGTGTTCTCTCGCTCTGGGACCAACTGATGAGGCTTCCTTAATGTCTGAGTGCATAAACACAGCATCCGGTGATCGATCAATGCTGCCAGATGCCAACTGGCAGCAAACTAACGACACACACCTATCTACCTCCCTAATACATCTCTCAGACTAATCTCACGTCTCTACTTACTCGTAAATGAATGCTTACTCACTGCTCATTTCTATTGAATGTCTTGCCTAGGTACTGTTAGTTTATACGCCGGTATATATCCAGGATACGACAGCAGCTTATAGTGGACCTGCCTGAAATTATAAGCTACGGGCTTAAAGTGGTGTTATTTGGAGTAAGAGAAAAATCTAATCTTCATCTAGTGAGATAGGTCAAATCAGAGTAACCATGGGTGGTTATGTCATAAACATGATAATCCGTAAATGATAGCAGGGTTGCTACCAAAACTGAACCGCTGCTGGTTTATTGCTTTGCACAATTGGTTGGAAATTACCGCAATTCATGAGAAACGAGACAGTCCAGTTTTTACTTATCAACTTGTATCAGTTTTGATTGCTGTTATTTTCTACCTTTGAACCCACCTGTTAGTTAATCTGATTCCCATACCAATCTGCTCGGTGTTCCTATTACAACTTTGAAGTGATCATCACTCAGTTGTCCAAATTCATGCATACAAACCTGCATAAACCGTCAGTAAAATTCATCATGACACGAGATCTTGTGTGACCCTGTCTATGCGACCTTGAGATTATTCTCATCTGTGCTTTACGAGGTCAGGAGAGTTGGGCCGTGTTAACAATGCCTCATATTTATCAAGATAATTGCGATTCCTGATTTCAGAGAAAAGCAGACCAAAACCCATCACTCATATATCCCAGAATGCCTCATAATTATGACAGCCGTGGTAGATTTATTGCGGGCCGAGAGTTTCCATACATCATATCGAAGTATCCATACGTCTTTGGCAGCCGTGTATGGAATATACATACATTGATGAGTTTTGTATTATAAGTATGTGCTAACAGCAGTGTTTATTGGATAATTATGTCAGAATCTTCGACATTAGGCGAAAGATCAGTTCCGGGGATATTAAACTAGATGTGATCTCAATGCAACTGCACCAATTAAGCTGCAGGATTGTCTACAGCGCGGAATACCATACCTAGCGCGAGCGAGCGGTGTATATATGTTCTTTTGATACAAATGTCTTAGCCAAGCTTATCATTTTAATCTATATCTGGGCTCATCATGAACCCTCTAATGTCAATACTATTGCCTGCAACTAGGACCAACGCACTGTTGACAATGTTTTATATTACTTTGCTAAGCCATGAAATACTCAAATTCCACAATAGATGACACTATCCTATATAGTTTCTTTGTGATTAGAAGGCTGTTGGCGATGAATGGCTTCAATGTTGAAAAGAGTGAGCTTATTCTTTGAAAGATGGCCTGGAATTTGGGTGATCCATCTTTCTGACCTATTAAACCAATGGCCGAACGTAAATCCGATTCACAACTGCTGTATAATAGAGCCCCTAAAAGGGCTCAACATCAATGATCAGCTTGAAGGGTTTTTTAGACATCAAGGATGGAATTGGGCTTAACCTGAAACAGGTACTTTGGGGGTCACAATCTGAGCACCAGACAGCCATAGTCATAACTACTGTATGACAGAGCCCTTTCAAGGGCTTTATAGACATCAGTGGATGAAACTACACTAGAACCACCTACAAATATCGAATGAAAGTACTGGCATTGTATTTCGGTCCGGCTGGCTCTGCCTGTATAACCTCTGGGTGTCATCGTCTAGAACTAAAACCTAAAGTACTGGCATTGTATTTC
>Ga0224501_10002496_pt1 | contig 14470 bp, 14 predicted proteins | sample SF_Oct11_sed_USG_4_FD_169105 | JGI IMG/M metagenome (GOLD analysis project Ga0224501, IMG submission 169105) | Sediment microbial communities from San Francisco Bay, California, United States - SF_Oct11_sed_USGS_8_1 | ecosystem: Environmental > Aquatic > Marine > Sediment | place: USA...
GTCATATCCCATTATTGTTGGATAGTCAAACGCTATGCTCAGGCCTGTTTCGCCTTCATCTAGTAAATATTTGAATCGTTGGTTTGTTTGGTCTGCCGTGCCATATCCCGAGAACATGCGCATAGTCCATAATCTGCCTCTGTACATGGTTGCATGTAAGCCTCTTGTGAATGGGAATTCCCCTGGAAAGCCTAGATCTTTTAGATAGTCAAGGTTTTGCATGTCTTCTGGAGTGTATAGTCTTTTGATAGGAATTTCAGATGTGGTGTGAAAGTTGCTTTTTCTTTCTGGATGATTGTGAATCCATTTTGGGAGGGTCGTTTTTTCCCATCTTTCTTTTTCTCTTTGGGTGTCAGTAAGCTTCTTCTTATCAGACATTGGATGCTGCCCCAAGGTTTAGTAACTTTATTCTCTAGTATCCTAAAAAGTTATTTCTACTCGAAATTTCCTGTTTAGGTTGTCTCTGATATTGTTGCTTTAGCTTACCCCGCAAAATCCCTTCTTTTTTCTTTCGTGCATACGCACGCGCGCGCCTTGTGTGTGAGTGTGCGTGAGTGCGTCGTATGTGATAGAAAAAAGAAAGAAGAGAGAGAGAAAGATTAAATTTTAATCCTACACACAGAAGAAAAACTAGATATACCTAGCGTTTATGATGAGAGCGAAGGCTCCGATACAGAACTTGAAGAAGACTTAATTGTTGGTGAAACAGAGGAATGGCGATTTGAATGAGCGATGTCAAACCAGTACGATGCCAGAAATGTGGAAAACCTATTGGTTATGTGACTGTGTTAGCAAGAGGTCTAACACGATTTCAACAATCTATTCAAAATGTAAAAGTAGTTGCCATCTGCATGGAATGTTTTCAGAGAACGAAATCGAAATAGACGAACGCGAGTGTTTTGTTGGGTTTAGTTACAGGTATAACACGTTTTGTTGTGAACACAATCTATTCCACCACAGGTAGGACATTTCCATCTTTCTTGTTCGTTCTTCAGGAATTGTTTGATACCGTTTGTCTGGATGTATTTCAGATTCTCAATCATACTCATTCCATATTTGTCTCTATAGCGTTTATCAAGTACATTAAGAGTCTCACATGGAAAAACTGTGCATTCAAAGCAATACTCAATTTGTTTAGTTGCCAGCTTATCGCACTGCTTTTTGAGAAATGCACATTGTTTATCCCTTGACCGACAGCTGTTGCAGGGATGTTTTCTCTTTCTACCGTTTAGTGTATAGCCAAAAAATGAGATACATATTCCACAATTCATTCCGCATGGTGCTATGAGTTCAGGCGTTAATTTCACTTTTTGCATGGATAACCAAGTAATGAAACAACATCTTAACTGTTTTTGCGTGCTCATAGAAAAATGTTGGTTGGTTGGATTAAATTTTAATTTTTTTTATAGTTTCTGCAGTTTTGTGGTAGTGAGAAGCCCAAATTAGACTTCTTTTTGGCGTAGGAGTGTGGTTTTATGGTTTGTTTGGTTCGCAGTCTGTGGAAAACGCTTCCTTTCACAGAGATTCTTAGAGGAGGAGTAGAGTTAATCACCTAGCTCGATGAGGTACTTTCTAATCTCATCCTCGATGTTGCTTCTAGTTTGATTCATTTTCTCGCCAAAAATCCGATCAAATCTTTGAACCGGATCCATTGATTTCCATTCATCCCTCTGCGCTTCATCAACCTGTTCCTGCATAGCTTCTAGTTCTTCGGCTGAATACTCTGGTTCGAGAGGGTTTTCCTCATGATAGAACCTTATCAATTTATTAACTTCAGATGCAACTGCTTTCCTAATTTCAAGAGGAACATACACCCAATCCAGAGAAGAAGTAAATTCAAAGAATCTCTTAAGTAATTCTTTGTAATTTCTAGTATTCATAATCGAGACTAAAATGTTCAATGCTCTCTTTCTATCATTATGGACAACTTGAACTTTCATCATCTTTTCGGTGATTTCTTTAGACTCACGACTTATCTTGAGAGCAGTTATTGACACAAATATTGAGAAAACGGCAACAAGCGAGCCTAAGACAATATCTATCATAGTGAAAGCCTCACTCATTGAGGCTGGTGGAGACATTATTAGTCAAGCCCAGAAAAAAGGTCATGAACAACAGCATGTATACAATTTCTTTGTCAACTATAGGGGGTACCTTTTTTTCCGTCTTAACGCTTAAGAAAATTGGAATAAGCAGGAGCGCAAACGGAACAAAACGATACACGTAAGCTGCTGGGAACCCAAAATAGGTTGGAACAAAGTAGACTTTTAGACCTAGATTAAGTGTCTTATTTATGTTTGAGAATGTGTTATCGAATATGACGTAGTAGTCCTCATTTTCATTCAAACGAAAATCTAGTTTTCCGAAAGTTGTTTGCCTACTGGAGAAGAGCACAGTTGTATTTCTTTGGTTTTTCCAGTTTACGTAAGATCCTTTGTCAAGTACAAAAACCGAGATTGCTTCTTCATCAGAGACGTTGAAAAAGCCAACCAGATTCGGATTGGACTTGCCCCCAGTTGAAAACAACAAAATCTCTTTATTTAAACCGTAAACTTGGATTTCACCTTCTCTAACCTTGAATTCCGAGGATATTGGGACAAGTAGAAAGATAGATATCTCAAGTACAAAGAAACAAAACAACAATAATCCATACCAATGATTTCTAATGAAAGACGCCATTCGATCCGACCCCCAATGAAGAATAAAATATTTCCACTAGACTATAGCCTTTACTCTATATGCATATATACAAGATGATTAAATTTCCACAAGATGGGAATTTATCGCGTGCGAAAGGTTAAATGTTTTAAGGATTTAAGTCATGCCATTGAAAGTTAAAGAAGAGGGAAAAATTTGGTAGAACGGATAGAAGCAAACATCTTCGTGAATGAAGGCACGCAAAATGACGTGCTGTTGAATATCCTATTTGCTACAAAAAGCACATACCTCTCCTCAACGCATTGTTTTTCAACACATTTTTGCCTTCATTATTGGAATACATCATATGTGCTTCGCAAAAAAGGGAGAACACAAGATTTGTCACCAAATTTTTGACTATAATCCCTCGCACTATATTAGGTGACAGTTGATTCCTGTATTTTTGTTTGCAATAAGTCCTCAGCATCTTGGTAATCATAAACGGATGCTTCTTTCTCTTGAATTGCTCTCCTATTTGACGCAGGGATAACCCTTTCTGAAGATAGAATGCAACAGTCTCTAAATCATTATAGTGTAGAGCTTGCTGTGGTAAATGCCTAACTGAATTAGGATGCTTCGAAGGATCAAACTGTTTTTTTCAATTTGGCGAAAGATCATTCTCTGCGGAATTAACACTGCAACCTTTCCATTATCGTCAGGTTGTGTAACGATGACAGAGGCATAACCAAATCTCTAATTGGTTCTGTTAACTCTTAGGGTGACGTGAAACCTGTTAACTGTCGGGTGACAGTGTCAAAAATCGGTTGATGGAAAGCTACCATTGCGATTCTTTGATGGCTTTGAATAGCTCAACGAACATTGATTTTATATCCTGAACATCTTTCTTCAGGTCTATTATTTGCTGACTTAGTTCGCCCCTTTCCTTTAATTCTGCTCTTAAGATGGTAAGCAATTCAATGACAGCCCCCCATCTTTTCTCATCAACAACAGCTGATCTCCTTTCTGCTTCAGCTCTTACAATACGAGTCTCCTCTGCAATCTTATCTAACTTGGCAGACTTTTTTCTTGAGACTGATCTCAATTCCAGCTCTTCTCTGTAGGCGACTAGATGATTTTTCATCTTTTTCAATCTTGAGACATAGTCCTCTTGTTTTTCTTCCTCTGATTCTTCACGACCAAGAATCCCTACATAGAAGTGGACACTACCTCTGTAATCTTCAAGTTTTTCCTCTCCATCTGAGAATGTTATTCTAACGAAATTCTGGATCGCTGTATCAAGATCTCTTCTCTTTTCAGTTCCCTCTTTGCAGGATTTCTTTAGGAGATCATCAACACGAAAGATGTACTCTCCAACCTTTTTGATAGCTTCATGTATTTCGATCGGCATAGTTATCTCAACCTGACTTTTGAGGGTGTCTTGTGGTCAACTTCGACAATTCCAAGATGCTCAAGCACAGGTACTACATAGGAAGCTCCAGATGCATGAGTCTTACCTTGCTTCCAGTATCGGTCTAAATACTCTTCGAGGGTACCTATTGGAGCTGTATCGTGTCTTGCTCCAATTTTGACCCAACCTCTGCCTCTGAGAAAATCAGGGATTCCGTCCCAACAAACTCTTGGAATTTTGATTCTTGTCTCAGCACCGACAAAGAAAACTACTATCCCATTTTTTGCATCGACAGAATCAACTTTAAATCGAGCTCTCCTTACAGGAGTGTGCAAAACCATTCCAGAACGTATTTCCCTTGTTATTCTCTCAAATACTGACATCTCTCTTCTTTGAGTGTGTATGGGCCGAAAAGATATTTGAATTTATCCGTGATGGAGTTCTGTCAAGTCTTCGTTGGTTTTGTTACCTTGTAAAAAATGCGCGTGCACGTGCAGTCAGCAATCGCGCGCGCAGAGCACTGATTATAAGTAAGAGTCAACCCTATGTATGGGGGGGTGCTGGGCATTTACAATTCTTACAACGAAAAATAGCTGCAAACCCACTATTGTTCTTGTGCTGATTCTTCTGGGCATTTTAACTTGTGTGCCTTTTGCCGAGTGTGAAGAAACAGAAGAATCATATGTCTTAAGGATGGACATGGCAATTTACATCAACAATCTTTTTTTCGAGAATGATACTGCAAACATTGATGTGAACTTATGGATTAGGAATTTCCCCATTGACGCATCCATTGTATATGTTCAGTTTCAAAGCCTCGAGCATTACGAAGTAAATTGCAATCGCATTGGCGGTGGTGCCCCCAATAGATATCAATTTCAAGGAAAACTTGAAGAAAAATCGTGGTATTTGGATGGAATTGGAGAGCTTTTTCCCTTCGATTACTATGTTCTCGAATTTATGTTGTATCCCTATTCTATACAGTATGAGATCAATGGAACCATATGTGGTATGAGGTATCTAAATTATACATTTGTCGAGGAACAAACTCATGTTGATTTTGCTGGTTTGTTTAGACCTAGACTCAAGGATCAATGGGAAATACTGCGCTACTCTACCAATACAACATACTATGTATACCTATTCAGAAAAGGAGAGATGCCTTCACTTCAATTTCTGGTCCCCATGTTTCTGATCCAATTGTTGGTTGTTCTTGTTCCTTCCTTCACAAATGATAAATCCATAAGAATCAGACTTTTTTCTTCCTTGTTGTTGTTTGCCCCTATGTTTATATTCACGATACAAAACTTCTTACCGTATAGGAGTACGTTGTCGATTCCTGAATTCTTGGGTTTGACTTTAATTTTTTCCTGTACTCTGATGCTCTTGTCCTCACTTCTAGGTGACCCAAAGCATAAAACAAGGACTTTTGCCTTCGATGTAGGCGCACTCGTAGTTTCGTACGTTCTCTATGCGTGGTTGATGATTTTAGTGTACGAGAAAAAAATGAGCTTTCTTCGACTACCGCATGTTAAACCTGCATTCGATCTGGTATCAATAATATTTTTGATTGGGGCAGTATATAAAGTGATCAGCATCTACAAAATGACCTTTTGGAACAACTTAAGAAGCGCCATCCACACGTTGCGTCAGAAAACCAAAGGTGCACAAAATCACAGATGACTACAAAGCTTTGTCTAACCTTTTTGGTCTTAGGAAGTAGGCTTTCGCGGTCTTCCTTGCTTCTTTCTTGGGATTCGTAACTGTTCTCTGAGGAATTGAAGTAGTCGTTTAATTTGCATCATCTTGTATTTCTTACCATACTTCTTTGAAAATTCCCTGCGCGCGTGTGAATGCATGCATCCATCAGTTTTATTAGTTCTTTCGAATCTTCAATTGTTAGGGAATAGTCTTGATAAAAAGTCTTGAGATCGAAAACTTTAGGGGCATCAAGAGCGGCAACCTAGAACTCTCTCCGATAACCATCCTACTGGGACCTAATAACTCAAGCAAGTCAACTATACTTGAGGCTTTATTTTTGGCTCCAAACCCCTTTCGCAAAGTTCCATACTTTTTCACGGGACCAGGTCTTAATCCAAGAGTTAGCCTCAACTTTCCCGATAAAGCGTTGAATGCCATCTATTTCCTGCACAAAACGCTCAACTACACAGGATATACTTTTTTGCTTCACAATTACGATTCTGACTGCGCTTCTATTACATGCAAAGAGAATGGGGAAGCATATTCGCTACGGTTTTACAATGTAGAGCCACAGATTTACGTACACACAAATGCGACAACGACACGTTCCAGCCAAGTAGACATTAGGGGCACAACGATACCCTACTTTGGCCTGATTCATTCTAACAATCTCAGAGCCGATTCAGTATATGACCGAAGGCCTCTTATCAAAGAAACACTACTCATTTCGCCAGACTTGACAAAAGCAGCTTACAGGTATTTCGAGCAGCAATGGCAAATGATAATAAACAAGAAAATCACACGCAAGGTTGCCCAGTACGCTTCGAAGTTTACACGTGACACTTACAGAGACTTTACAATGGAGCCTGTCATCGGAGGACAATTGGATATCCACGCCTATCTCGATGATGGTAGGAGAATAAGGCTTGGAGATCTAGGGCAAGGCATTCAAAGCTACATAATATCGAGAATTCTATACGAAATTGTTAGGCCAGAGACTTTGCTTTGGGATGATATAGAATCTCACCTCAATCCAAGAATACTTATTCATATTGCAGATTGGTTTAGTGAGTTGCTAAAGATTGGAAAACAGGTGATTCTCTCAACCCACTCATTGGACGCTACCAAGGTTATAGCAGGGGTAAATGAAGAGAACGCCAGAATCTATCTGACTTCATTAGAGGAGTCAATGTTGAAGACTGAGAGGTTGACGTTGAGAGAAGTAGAGGATCTTCAAAAGGCTGGTATCGATGCGAGAACCGCTGAGGCATTTTTACTATGAGGCTCTACTTCCTAGATCCAAGTTGCAGAGCTGCTGTAAACGTGGCTAGGCTGAGAAGGTCCAACTTCGATGTGGGGAGACTAATAGCTGAGAGTGCGGAAAGTCTAGATGCTTTGATTGTTATAGGTAACGGCACACCAGACGATAGTATACTGGGAGTCTTGTCTTTTCATCTCGATGGGTACAAGACTGTAGGTATAGTTAAACCTGGAGAGATGACCCACTTGAGTGTTTTGGACGTTTTGAAAACATATTTACGCCCGAGAATAAGAAAACTGATGATTTTGATCGATCAGGAGGACTTAACTCTTGACAACCTTTTTGATAATGCTCTCCGTAGAATGCGGGGAACAGGGATTAGTGTCGACCATGTAGAAGAGATGGAAAGGCTAAGAGTGTGCCGATGTTCCCTCGCCGGTAGAGACTTCGACGTCATTATCGTTGCAAACGGGCTAGAAGAAGTTTCTTCACAGACACATAGCATTGAAGATCACTTAACAAAAGCAGCAGAGATAGAGGTTGCGGAGAACTCAAAACGATCTTGGAGATCCCTAAACCGAAGCGAAAGGGAAGAAGTTTTCAAACGACTTCAAGAAAAACGGATAGACGAAATTGAAGACATATTCCCGCAACAAGTTTCTGGGTGCAGGCGTCTGGCGGAAGAATAAGTGCATGTATGCGCGCGCCATGAGATACTGTACATGCTAGGCTAGGTGTGAACCTTCTCGATTCTTTGCTTTAACGTGTGCAAGATATACTGGTTTTCCACAAGAATTTGATCAAATGTTTTTGTCTCATGATTGCTACGGGTTGAGAAGTTGTGGGTTTTCAGCTTCTCCTTTTCTTTGGGTGCGAGATTCTTGCTCATGCCAATCACAATCAGGCCTACAGTATTTTCCACACTTATATTAGGCAATTCTCGCTTTCGAAGATAATCAGGATTACTATACAACCAGTGTAAGTAGTCGTTAATCTGCTGTTCTGCGTGTGAGAATTCTGAAGATGGATCCCCGTTTCTTTTGTATATTTTGTCTATGGGCTTTTCGATTTCTATCAGGATATGATTGCCATTGATGAGAATTGCCACGAAGTCCGGATATTGTTCCCCGCCGAAAGAGACTTTAGGGATTAATTTCTTTATTCTAGCATCGAGAATCCTGGGATACTCTTCGAAGAATTCTTGAACTTCATGTTCCAATATTGTTTCTTTATTTATCAACTTTCCATATTCTTCGATTTCTTTCTCGTACAAAACAAGATCTGGTTGTCCTGTGGAAATCAACTTTTTGTTACTGGTAACGATTAAATCAATAGTTTCTTTGGTTTTTTCAATCACAGGTTTGAGAAATTCTCTCTGATGAGGATACTCCAAGTAATAAGCTTCCAAAACACTTAGGATAGTATCTTTGAGATAGTCAACTGTTCCATCCATGTAACCTGATACAGGTATAGTGCCTGAACGATCCAATTCAGGAACAGCAGACTCGTCTTTTTTGGCATTTGTGTTGGTTCCACCCAACTTGAATCTCTCCGTATAGAATCTACTTTGAGGTTTGGATTAGTCTCTTTCGTGATGAGGTCACACCACTCGAATCATGCATACATAGGTGTCCTCACATTATGAATAACTATGCAAAATATATATCCTGTGTTTGGATATCTTTATTGATAATCTTGCCTATTAAATCTATATACATTCCCCCTTATGCCCTCCAAGGAGAAGATGTCCCAGGACATATTATCTGGAGCAGTCTTGAATTCAAGTATCTGAAAATAGAGTTGCCGGAAGCAATGTCAAAAAAGCAGCTCTATAACGTTCGGGCAGAGATGGTTGAAACCTTAGGAAATACTATCATTGTTAGAAATGCAGCAATTGAGGTCGATGGTTATCTTGGAATGTTGTTTTCATCCAGAAAGGTCGAGAACCCAGCTGTAAAGGGCCGAATTCAATTCAGTTTCATGGGAGAAAACGACATCATACTTTCAAAACAAGACAGAGAAGTCTACCTCTTTAGACCAAAGCTGAAACTGGGTGAAACACCAAGGGAGATTAAAGTTGATCCTGCAAAAGGGTTTGCCTATGATAGAATAGAAGCCGAAAAAAATGACGAAGGGACTCTCCTTTTGAAAATTCGCAGTGCAAGAAGTAGTGAAATTCAGGTAAGAACCCCAAACAGTATGGTTGAGTACAGAAGAAGACTGGTCAAAAACCTAAAAGAAGAATACGCAGATGTGAGAGGGAAATACCCACACTACAGCAATTTTTTTGACAAATACATCTCAATTCTGGAAAAAGGGTGGAGGAACCAAGAAGATCTGAAGACACTCAAAGAATTCGTAGCGGATACCCATAGAATAACCCTTGAGAATAGAGAATTTATGGAAAAGTTCGTTATGGCTCTTTTGAATGGTTACTGGCGAAGCCAAAGGTTTTTGTCTCTGCCCGAGACGTTGCTCAGATATATTGAATCCGTAAAACACAAAAAAATCTGGTTAGCTCGTCCAGAAAATATTATAACAGTTGGTCCCAAGCCTAGGATTCTCAAATTAGAAATGATGCCCTCTGATCTTTTGTTGGATACTTACGACACAATTAAGGTTCGCGATATCAGAATAATAGGAACTGAAGCGGGAGAAATCGAAGTTGCAAAGCTCTTTGAATGGAAGTGAACGCTAGGAGAGTGTCATGCATGACAAAAGGATCAAAGAATGAAAAGAAAACAAACGACATAGGGGAGGAAATCTATAGAATATTGGAAAAAGCTCGAGCTCTCCAAGTAGAAAGCCGAGAAGTCTCGATTAAAGCCCCAGAAAATTCCGGCACTTTTAATGCTGCAGTCAAGCTAAATCGTGGTGCATCAGCATCTAGAAAGATTCTTTTTCCGCTTGATGTTGAACGTATAACTATCCATTCTCTGGGGCCTTCTAAATTCGCTCAACTAGATGACTTGGTTGAGAAAGTCTCTAACGGGTTTCAACTTCACATAAATAAAATATCTAAAGATGTAGAAGACCTCTTATTGACAATTGAATACAAAATCCAGGATATGAGTTTTCTGGATAATATTGTTCAGACAGATGTTGCGGCGGAACCTTCTGGAGAATCTGATTCATATTGGATGCATGCACAACTCAAAGATCTCAAATCGTTCATGGACAGATACGATCGCTGGGAACTCCTTGAAACACCTTTCAACGTAGATGTGGCTATAGAAAGCGAGGTCACATCATCAATTCCGCGATATTTTGTTCGACATCTAAGGCTCCTTCGTCAACTAATCGGAGCAAGAGAAAGAGGCAGAATAGCAAAACTCAGTATGATGGTCTCAAGTAGTAGAAGAAAAATAGGAGGAGACCCACACAGTCTGATTTCGAGCCTTGAAGGACTTTTCGATCCAACGCAATTTAAAAGATTTGTTGAGGTGAGTAAGCCATTCAAATACTCTGATTCTAAAAAGGGCGGTGAATACCTAGACTTCCCAACTGGGATTTTTCCTAAGACCATGAAAGTCACCTCTCGCACGAAACTTGATCTCAAGACACCTGCGAGTGAAGGTCGGCTAGTCTACAAGAAACGTACCCTGTATGAAGAGATATCCAAAATTTTCGAATCCTAGATAGAAACAATCCGTTCCACACGCATTAGGGTTATTCTTCTTTTTTAGGCCACTTCCACACATACCAGACAATCAGTGCTGGAGCCCAGCGCGCGCATAACATGTTCAGAATAATAGACCGTACACACTACGACCATACCAATAGTCGTAGTAATTGCCCTTTTGACATGCTCATATGTATATTCTACGCCGTAGAACTGCGACGTACATATCCTGCGCGCGCGCAAAATAGGCATGCGTCTTATGGAATATCGTTATAATATCTGCAAATGGGGCAATGAATGACCATGTTTCGGATTTCCCCCTCATCAATTCCCTTAACCAGAACAGCACCACAGTTTCCACATAAGAGATTCAGACTTCCGTGACCTTCGATAACTGGCAAGACTTCTCCAACTTTTGGCTCAAGAACAGCTCTCGTCTTAGGTTTTGGTTTAGGTATTACTCTGAGCCTAACATCCAATGATGTTTCCCCAGTTTACATTTCTTTTTGGCTAAAGTATTTAAGTTATTTTTGACGCGCGGGCATCAAGCAACATGAAACAAAGCTAAGAATTGCGGGTTCTTACCAAGTTTGTTTTTTCCAAACGTTGTATGGACATTGACGCCAACAGTAAGTGGAACCTTTGAAGCTACAACCTTTACATTGCACAGTAGAGAACATGCGAGATTTCAAAAATCGCTGCTTCTCCTATGGAGTTCTAAGGTTAGCGGGCTATAAGAATCTTTCAATTCTCCTGTGAGCGCGGCGCGCGCTATTAAACTAACTATCCTATCCTTATATTATGTATTAATACTCAACCCTTACTTACTATTATGCTATTGTGCACTGTGTCCATCCTTTGTATGCATATGCTCCAAACTACATTATACATGTATTGAGGGTTTCTTTTCTGACCCAATAACTATCATTTCTATTTTCTCTTAGGACATTTGACTTAAGAAATGCTCTTTAAAGGCGTGTTTTAGTGATAGAATGTGACATTTCGCTTGGCTCAGTCAGACTTATATTTAGAGAAACGATGTGCCTTGTTGTCAAGACCGAAGGTAACCGTGATGACTGAAAGCCTACAATGGCAACATCTTACCATATTTTCATTAGCAGCATTATTGACGCTCCTATTCTATTTCATAGACCCAAGAGAGTTTCTAGAAAACTTAGGATATGCCACGCTTGCCGCATTGTCACTTCTCGAGCTAATCGAGATAGTACTACGTAAATTTGGTGATAAACATTGGAATATGAACGCTTGAAGGAGATACTACGAAACATTCTATTGCATCAATTCTACGGATTTCTCAATCTTACACTTCGCAATCTATGGCTATTCAGAAAAGAACTGAGACCAACAAGTTGGCGGGAAAGAAAGTCACAAATTAATTCCTCCCTCAAATCGCTGGTTGATCGTTTGTACTCTGGGAGCTGGAGCGAAGGATTGTCATATTATACTCACCAAGGGATAAGACTATGTGATTTGGTGATTACTCTCCTGCAAAAGCTTGACCCAAATACATTGAAACAACTTGCCGAAAAAAAGAACGTAAATGTGAAACTCATGATTCTTATGCGCATGCATGGTCATCCTGGCCGTGTCTTGCTTGGTCACAACCCGCGTACGCGTGGTTTCCGGATCTGTGACTTCAGATCACTCTCATATCGAAAGAGAATAGCGAGAGCACTGAAGTTGTTAGTTGAGTTGAAACTTTTGGAGAAAAGAAACGTGAAGTATTACTTGACGCCTTTAGGACAGGAAGTTGGCTTTGAGTTGAAAAGCTCCTTTTATTGGTGTGTAGATGAGCCGCTCCGTGCAATGCTTTACTATTTCAAGTGGGTTTCAAAAGTTGTTTGGGCACTAAGGAACACAAAGATGTTAATTGGAAAAAAACATTCGAAGACACACAAGCATAGAAGCGCGCGCATAACATGTTCAAATGCTTCACAAAACCCTAAAATAACACCAAACACCAGCAATAAATGATGAGAGAGTAATTGGTATGTTGCATGAACCTCTTCTTATTGTAGGGCTTGCTATCGGCTTTTCCGCAATTCTATCCTGGATATATTTGGATATTAGAGATAACAAACGCGCGCGCGCAAAAAATAGAATACAAAGGAATCCACAAATTTTGGAAGACCTATAAACCAAACCATGAGAGACAATATCTGCGCGCGCAAGAAAGAAGGGAGTAGAGAGAAGGTTATTTCCTCTTACGGAACAACTTCAACGAATCCATTTCCGTAACGTACTCAAAGGGGTTAGGGTTTCTTAGGTTGAATTCTCCGAAATATTTCTCTAATTCATGGTAAAGCTCTTCATATTCTTGATTCTTTTTCGGCATGTAGACTTTGCCTGTTGAAACCTGAACCATCAAGCTTTGGATTTTCGCGATCTTGTTTTTGAAATCACCAACATCCATGATTTCTGGTTCTGGTCCAATTGGCTCAGAAGTAACCGTCTCTTTGCCTTCATCATCTTTTGGTTCAACATCAACTGGTCCTGTTTTCACTATCTTTGGATATAGAGGGTCATGGGTTTCTTTGCCCCATTGTACTCTAATGACTTCATGCAAGAGTAAATCTATCACCATTTCATCATCTATGCCATACCCTCGAACCAAGTCTTCTGGAAGATACAAGAATCTTGTTTCAACAATTTCCAACCCTAAGTCAAACTGCCTACGCGCGCATAGGTTCGCATACCGAATAGTCATAATTGTAAGCATGGACAAAAAATAGTGCGAGGGGTCTAATGTATCTTGACGATTACGTTGGCAGTGCTATGACAGTGAGCGTTCGTCCCGATACTTCCCCGCTACCCAATTCATCATACAACTTCCACTGGATTTTAATAGTATGGGCCCCTGCAGCAGCGTTTGAGCTATAAAAAGTGTAGGAATGTGCACTCCATTCAGCCGACTTCGTTAGCGTTACACCTGTGGATGGATTAGCGAGTGTCGAGTCCACCATCGCCCGCACGTACATTTCTTGGCCAGTTCCTGCAATTCGCGCCTGCGTACTGAACATAATTAGCAATGTGCCCTCTGTTTCAAGCGTGATCTCAACGATCATGTCGGCCATGTCCTGCCAGTTCAAGATTGCTGGATACCCGCTTATTGCGGCCAAAGCTGTAGAATACGTTTCATCGTGTGCGCGTGCAGTCTGCAGTTCAAGGAGCAAAGCTGTCTTGTTAACCGGTTCTCCATCACTGCCAAAGGCTAATGCTACCGCCAGAACATCCTCTACCCGAATCATTCCATCATCGTTAGGATCTAGCCAAGGGTCATATTCGGTTATACTCGCAATAATCGTCGGATACAGAGTACCCACCAAGATGAACCCAATGAGAACAATGCTGATCAGAATCTTTCTATCAACCAAATTCATCTCACCTCCCATGGTTCTTCTTCATTCTGAGAATAGACGCCTCACCTTGTATATAAATCAGAAAGAAACTTCAAAGCTCACCTTTTGTTTGATTTTGCACGCGTCCGCTTTATCAGGAAGATCCCAGCGTTCCCACATTCAGAGATGATGCAAGAGATCTGCTACCGTGCCTAGCTTCAGATCGGGCTTGATCTGGCTCGTCTTGTTCTTGTCCATGCCTGTGTTAACGAGAATTGTGTAGCACCCGAGTTTTTGGCCAAACAACACATCACTTTCATATTCATCCCCTATGTAGACAGTACGTTTGCAGTCGTCAAGTCTTCTCGAAACAATTTTTGCCATATAGTCTGACGGCTTACCTAGTGTCGTGGCGATTGTGTTTGTTGCAAACTCCACGGCCTTTACCCAACATCCTACACCTGGCACCATCTTGTTCCCGA
>Ga0224501_10002497_pt1 | contig 14469 bp, 5 predicted proteins | sample SF_Oct11_sed_USG_4_FD_169105 | JGI IMG/M metagenome (GOLD analysis project Ga0224501, IMG submission 169105) | Sediment microbial communities from San Francisco Bay, California, United States - SF_Oct11_sed_USGS_8_1 | ecosystem: Environmental > Aquatic > Marine > Sediment | place: USA...
CCAATGGACGCTCCCACCCCAATGGACAGAGCTCCTTCTCCCATGGACAGAACTCCTATGCCAATGGACAGAGCTCCTACACCCATGGACAGAGCACCCACCCCAATGGACAGAGCACCGACTCCCATGGACAGAGCACCGACTCCCATGGACAGAGCTCCCACACCAATGAACAGAGCTCCTTCTCCCATGGACAGAACTCCTATGCCAATGGACAGAGCTCCTATACCCATGAACAGAGCACCCACTCCAATGGACGCTCCCACCCAAATGGACAGAGCTCCCACCCCAATGGACAGAGCACCGACTCCCATGGACAGAGCACCTACACCAATGGACAGAGCTCCCACACCAATGGACAGAGCTCCTATACCCATGGACAGAACACCCAATCCAATGGACGCTCCCACCCCAATGGACAGAGCTCCTACACCACTGGACAGAGCTCCCACACCAATGGACAGAGCTCCTTCTCCCATGGACAGAGCTCCTACACCAATGGACAGAGCTCCTTCACCTATGGACAGAGCACCCACTCCAATGGACGCTCCCACCCCAATGGACAGAGCACAGAGTCCCATGGACAGGGCTCGTACACCAATGGACAGAGCTCCTTCACCCATGGACAGAGCACCCACTCCAATGGACGCTTCCACCCCAATGGACAGAGCACAGAGTCCCATGGACAGAGCTCCTACACCAACGGACAGAGCTCATTCTCCAATGGACAGAGCTCCCACCCCAATGAACATAGCTCCTGCCCTAATGGACAGAGCACCAGCTCCAATGGACAGAGCACCAAGTCCCATGGACAGGGCTCTTACACCCATGGACAGGGCTCCTGAACCAATGGGCAGAGCGCCCACACCCATGGACAGCGCTCCTACCCCGATGGACAGAGCTCCTTCCCCGATGGACAGAGCATCAACTCCTATGGACGGAGCTCCCGCTCTGATGGACAAAGCTCCCAGTCCGATAGACAAAGGTCCTACCTCCATGGACAGAGCGCCAACTCCTATTGACAGAGCACCAATTCCAATGGACAGAGCGCTCACTCTTGACACTGACAATGGGCCTATGGATACTGAGGGCAGCCCTCTAAATGCGGAACCAGCCTCCGCTGATGCTGACTCAGCGCCTGGAGACGCTGATCTAGCCCCTGTGGATAATGAGCAAGCCTGGATACTCTGGATGGACACACTGGATACTGAAGGACCTGTGGAGGCTGGACCAGCCAATGAGCAAGCCCTTGTTGACAACGAACAAGGCCCTCTGGGTACGGAGGAAGACCCTCTGGACGCTGAATCAGCCTCCGAGGATGCTGAACCAGCCTCTGAGGAAGGCCCCCTGGATACTGAGGAAGGCCCTCGGGATGCTGAACCAGCCCCTGAGGATGCTGAACCTACCTCTGAGGATGCTAAACCTGCCTCGGCGGGCATTGAGCAAGCCCCTGTTAATAACAAACCAATCCCTCTGGATATTACGGGAGGTCCTCTGGATGCTGGGTCAGCCCCCGAAGACGCTGAAACTACCTCCGAGGACGCTGCACCAGCCTCTGAGGGAGCTGAGCAAGCCCCTGTTAATGAACAAGGCCCTCTGGATACTGAGAAAGTCCCTCTGGATGCTGCATCAGCTCCTGAGGATGCTGAACCTATCTCCGAGGACGCTGAACCTATCTCCGAGGACGCTGAACCAGCCTCCGAGGACGCTGAACCAGCCTCCGAGGATGCTGAACCAGCCTCCGAGGACGCTGAACCAGCCTCCGAGGACGCTGAACCAGCTTCTGAGGGCGCGGAAAGAGCCCCTGTCGATAATGGACAAGGCCCTCTGGATATTGAGGAAGGACCCATGGAGGTTGAACCAGCCCCTCAAGACGGTCAACCCATCTCCAAGGATGCTGAACCAGCTTCTGAGGATGCTGAACTTACCTCTGAGGACGCTCGGCCTACCTCCGAGGATGCTGAACCAGCCTCTGAGGGCGTGGAGAGAGCCCCTGTTGATAATGAACAAGGACCTTTGGATAATGATGAAGGTCCCCTGGATGCTGACCCAGTCTCTGAGGATGCTGAACCAACCTCTGAGGACGCTGAACCAACCTCCGAAGATGCTGAACCAGCCTCTGAGGGCGCGGAGAGAGCGCCTGTCGATAATGATCAGGGGCCTGTGGATACTGATGAAGGACCCGTGGAAGGACCCGTGGAAGCTGAACCAGCCCTTCAAGACGATGAGCCAACGTCCGAGGACGCTGCGGCAGCCTCTGAGGGTGCTGAATCAGCCCCTGAATATGTTAAACAAGCCCCTGAAGATGTTAAACAAGCTCTTGTTGATAATGAACAGAGCCCCCTGGATGCTGAACAAGCCCATGAGGAAACTGAACCAATTTACGAGGATGCTGAACCAACCTTTGAGGGTGCTGAATCAGTCCCTAAAGATGTAGAACAAGGCCCTGTTGATAACGAACAAAGCCCTCTGGATGCTGAACAAGCCTGTGAGGAGGGTGAACCAACTTCCGAGGATGCTGAACCAGCTTCCGAGGGCGCTGAACCTACCTCTGAGGATGCTGAACCGGCTTCTGAGGATGCTGAACCGGCTTCTGAGGATGCTGAACCGGCTTCTGAGGATGCTGAACCGGCTTCTGAGGGCGCTAATTCACCCTATGGATTGGTTGAACAAGCCCCTATTGATAATAAACAAGGGCCCCTGGATGCTGAACGAGCCCTTGAGGACGCTGAACGAACCCTTGAGGACGCTGAACGAACCCTTGAGGACGCTGAACCAGCCTCTGAGAGCGCTGAATCAGCCCCTGAAGATGCTAAGCAAGCCCCTGTTGATAATGAACAAGCCCCTGTGGATAGAGAAGGTCCTACAGATACTGAGCAAACTCCAATGGAAGCAGGACCAGCTCATGTTGGTCCAGAGCGAATGCCAATTGATGCTGAATCAGCTCCAGTAGATCAAAACTCTGAAAATGCAGAACTGATACCAGTCAACATTGGACCTTCGCTAGAGGGTACTGAACAAGACCCTGTAGATGCACAGACCAGCCAGATAAATACAGAATCGATTTTTTTGGATGCCAAACCATCCGCTGGGCTTGTAGATGCCGAATCTTCTCAAGTGGATGCTGAATCGTCCCCTGTGGATACAAGATCGGCTTCTTTTAGTCCTGTTGGAAAAGAATCTGCATCCCTTGCCTATAGAGCTTCCTCAGGTTATAGTTCTGTGTCACCCGTAGAGACAGGCCCATACTTCGATGAGGAAGCTAATTCCCCCAACGAGATAACAATATCCACTCGAGCCCATGAACAAGCTGGCCCTAACAGAAGCAGACCAAAGCTGGCTGCATGGGCAGAACCATCTGATGAAGACCTTAGACAGGAACTTGCTGATTTAATGGGTGTAAGTGGCTAAATGGATGTCCTGTCCTGTCTTGTGCTGTCAATAACTGTTGTGGGTAGGATAACTGTTGTAGAGTTTTTCATCAGCCATCGTCTGTCCGTGGTTGGACTTCGGCCTTCCTCCTCACATTCCACAGGTTGTGTGGTGTCATTGAGGGGAGTAGAGTAGGATTTCATAAATGTGCAGATTATTGCAATGAAAGTGTAGATAGTCTCTACTGCCTGACTGAACTCTTGTGTTATTGTCACTGCTGTTCAAACTTGCATTGCTACATTGGTACCCTCTTTCTTTAGAATAGAATCCGAGAGCGAGCTGAGTCGGTGGCGGAGACATCCATGGAGATTGCTATACAGTCACTAAAGAGCCAACAATCAAGCTTTGATTCAATGCAAAATGACGTATGTAGACAAATAAATCATGCCGTACATGTATTATGTCTTCATAGATCTTTATTACATGTACCATCTTCTTCAGTCCTTGTATATCTGTTGTTGGATGTAGGGACTTCCATCCACAGATGTCAGTTTTGTCCTGTTTGCTGCCATCGATTATCTAATTTCAAAACATCATTTCCGTTCATCCTCTCCACCTACCATAATTTCTTTTAGTTTCTTGGGATCCAGTTGGACATGCCAAAATTTTGTTGGCCTAATAAAAGGATTTTTGTTTGTTGCAGATGTGATCTTTAGAGAATAAGAATAAGTTACAGAATCCTGTTCCGGTTACAATGTGAATTTTTTTGTCCATGAATGATTATCTTTCCAGCCGTCTAATCTAATAGTCTGTCTTATTGATCACTGAAATATAAGCTTTGTGGAATTATCTGCCTAGTTTTATTATATATCCGGACTTATGTGTTAGAAATTAACCCACATGAGCGATTGAGCAAAGTGCAACTGGCACTTGCACTAACTTCATTTGTATACACTATATGAAGACTATCCAGGAGAGAGGACAAAATGCTTTGACATAAACTTTCCTATAAACTAACCATTAATGCAGATCGAATTTTCATGCTTTTATGTCATACTTCATGGCGAATAATCATTTGAAATTGAACAGATTTGAGCAATGACGATATGTTTTTATTTTAATTCCATCGAATAATATGATATAAGCTGAATTAGTAAACTGTTAGATTCACTTCCGAAATGCTTGTAACTCATTAGAGTAGCTTTAGTGAGCAGCTCCGAGGATATGAAGCAGCATATCTCTAAACGGCCCACTAGTTTCTTTCTGCAGATAAACAATTAACGCATTATCATATATGCCACAACAGCATCAATATTTTGAGGGGTGGGCATGCTTCATTTCTAGAAAAGCCTTGTTTTTAGCCCCGAGGCGCAGGCATCAAAAGTCAATAAAAGAAAATGGTAAAATTAATGATTCCAAGGTACAACGGTCTCCCATGGGCCTTCTGCCTGAGTAGTTTGGTCTGCGGGCCAAATGTGACCTCCGGTAGAAATAGAACGAAGCATTGTACAATGAGCCCTTGGGTTACTGAACCAGACGAGACATCTAAATTGTAAATTGCAGTTTGGTAGTTTGAAGTGTTGACCAGATACTGTTCTCCCTTTTGTCTAATTTCTGTTAAGCCATCTTATTTCTTATTCATTTAATAAGAAAAGTATTATGTGTATCCGGTCAGTACTATGAGTTTCCACATCAGTGTGGGACGGGGCAACAAGCTACAAACACTCTCCAACACTTTCCAAAACACATGGTAATATTACTTACCTTGATCCAGACATTGAGAGGCTTACTCTCTCCTTTGATTGAGCCGAATGATCGGTTAATCTGATCCAGATCAATTTCGCTTCGAGAGACCAGCGTTCTGATCAAGGCTTTCTCATCAGTCCCTAGGCCCTGTCATTAGGAAAAATCCCTTCAGCCAAATTTAACAAGAGCAAACTAGTAGGACCAGTGAAATGATCATCAGACATTTTGTACAGGAGTAACCAGACCTAGACCATTTTAGAGCATAAGCCTTGGGTGAGTTGGCATGAACTTTTCTATTGAATCGCTCATTATAAGATTTAGATTCGTGCACAAAAGTTAGGGTTAAAGTGGATATCACTCTGATCGAAACTCTTGGCTATTCTACTATTGATGCTGAGCTTCTCGCATACTTGACCAAGTGTATGCATGGAAGTCTTTCTATTTCTAAAAATGGTTAGAAATTACCTTCATTGCCTTATAAAGATGGTTAGCAAAGTAAGAGTGCTTGTCCAGACTGAAACGTGCTACAAGGGAAAAAGTTGCACGAGAGATTTTCAGAGGCCTCATCCGCAACCCATTACATCTAGAGAAGCCCTAGGGGGGGACGAAGACTCTCTATCACTTGGGTGAAAATACATGCACTTGATGCACAAACGATGAGTCCACCAATATTATAGGCTGGTGAAAAGTTAATGAACTAGTATCACATGTGACGAAAAAATTCGGTCCCAATGGAGGCCAAGTATATCCCAAATGGTAATTCCCAGGATGGTCTAGCCGCTAACGTAACTCATTCCTCAACTGGTACATGCTAAAATCAAGAGATGAAATCTAGAGATGTGATAAAAATACTTACTGATGGCCTTCATTCCTTTCTCAAGATCGCCACTCATTTCACTTTTGATGACTTTCTCCATATCCTTTTTATATAGTCGCTGATACGCTGTAAACACTGCTCTGAGCTGCTCAAAGCTCTGCGACACCAGAACAGAGTTGAATGTCGATTCATCTGTTCCTAAACGCCCCGCGCCCGCTTTGTAGAGTCTCTGCAAAGTCAGCAGCACAATTGTTGTGGGTGGAAGCACGAGTATGAATGGGATGGTCGTATCTGACATCTTTTTTCTGCTAGAACCCCATGTTATTATTTTCTGTGTAAGGCATCGAGTTTTCTGAGATTCAAATTTTTTAGGCCCGTTGTACTGGAGTGGGGTGATCTAACCCTAAACTTACGGTGTCTCCCGGATGATGACCATACAACCCAACGCCATTATGATTAATATTTACTATATTCTACATATGTAAGTCAAATACATTTATTTTGATGAAGTTAAGTTATGCACCTTTGCATCTTCCTCAGCCTTTTGTTGGTTGACACCCTGATCTTCCATACGAGCTCCCTAAACGATACAAACATAGCCAATGAAACTTCACACCAACACGTATAGTATATACTCATATACAGGACTCAATGACTAGAGCGCTTGGCTCCAAATAGAAGAACCTAAATTAAAATCCCAGTCTAGCGGAGTGCCCGCTGTGAGAATGAGCTCCTGACATAATTCCTAGCTCCTACCGCTCCAACAAGCCTAAGGGTTACTAAGCCCATTGATAGGATTACCGAGTGCCCGGAAAATGACAGAGACACACCTTCGAGGTCTCAGGAGACTTGACAGAAAGGGGTTATTAATTGATCTAAAACTTACATTAGCAAGAGATATAAGCATTCTCATGAAATGCCCTGAGGTGTCTCCTTTGATTTCCTGTTCAATAGTTGCTTTGTAAGCTACAACACCAACAAAGAGCTTGCAATATCGAGAGGGTTACCCCGATTCATAGGATTTAGAAGATGACTCCACGCCCCCAACTGGCTAGATTCAAGGACAGCGCTGTCCAAGTTCATTAGTTACATCGCAGTAGGCCACTCAATATGCGGCATAGTTTCCGAGGTGGGTTTACCATGTTCGTTGCGAGAGGTCAGAACAATATGTACGCTGAAGAGCATGCTACATGTATCACCATAAATTGGTCTTTCTAAACGACTGACACAGTGCTATCTATTTGAAATATATAGCGTGAATCTTGCAGCCTGCATGTCCTGTGTAATGATGTCACAGCAATGGCTGGTCCAGATTAAATAAATATGGATAAAAACCCGTTCACAATCAACCCGACATTGCTAACTGTAGCCAGTTTAAAGCATCAACATCCAGCGTACCCATCAGCAAACAAACAAAAAATGACCTACACTAACTTCATAACAAAGCAGAGCTTACCAGTGCAGGTGACAATCATCCAAGAAAAACATCACTTACTTTCTTTATAAAATTGTTGCAGCATTTTTATTTGAGCGTTAGTTCTTGTACATAGGATTTCTACCAGTACGTCTTCATCAGTTCCAAGACCCTGCATGAGAAGCCAACGGTTACATTAGGTATTAACATGGCACCATTTTTGTATACTATGTCCTAGTCTCCCACTCACTATAATATTGAGATACATTTAATGAGAAAGTGATTTTAGGGGTAAGTTCATTCTAGTCAATACTGCGAAGTTAAAGAGGTTATGGCATAGGCAAAAGTGACTTCATTTGTTTGTAGATTCTGAAGACTACCATGAACAAATGGGCCTAATATCCAGTTCAAATGAAAGCTTCGATATAGCCCTATCCAATGCGCATACTTAGAGCCCTCGATGACATACTTTTCAGACCGTTGTCAACACAACTCCGAAAGTGCGTCAACAATCGACCATGTCATAACCACTTTAAGGGAGATTGGCAGTGCTGTTAGTACTGGGTCTGCATGTGTTTCATTTCATTGAATTTCAGCTTTCTGTCTGGGCACAGGGTTATAAGGGATTTGAGAGATTTCATCCATAAACCATCAAAACTCATGTGATGCTATGAAAACAAGTCAGTCGGTGGTCATGGCAATGATAGCGATAGTAAAGGTTTGCTAGAGTTCAATAACACACATGTATTAGTATGGAGTAGCCTTTGCTGGTGTCCACTCTATATGTTTATAGGTCAGTACCAAACAGATTGATGGTTGTTGAGTTGTCAGTAATTTTTTTTGAACCGCTAGGACTCTGACTACAGTGAGCTTTTACTCAGATTCAGCGGTGACACTGTCTTTCCACTGTTATACTAATGTGGATTCACCAACAGGAATTAGCCGTACTTAACGCGCCACATTCATTCATATATTTGAGTTGTGGTATTTGACCCGAGTAGTTGCTGTCCTCTCACCAACGCTTGAGAAATCATGGAAGCTTCTGGCCTACGATGCAACAATTTGCTCCACAAAAATGTCGACCCTAGAAGGGTCCAAGACTATCCGATTTCACAAATTTTGCTATTTTCACTGCTTGCCAGGTCGAAAAGTTGTGCTGTTTGGCTGACCCTTGCACAGTATTGAATGCGTTTCAGAGTGCAAGCAAAATCCATCATGGGCTAAAATGATCGAAATAATGTATGCCGGGTGAAAGGATTGTACACCATAAAATTTATGCCATCATTGTTATTCATGAACACTCTGCAGTGTATCATTAATAGACTGAAAGGTGGGGTATTGGTCCTTTCTGCGTCAGTTTCAAAACAGCAGTGAACCAAACATATTTGGCCTGTTGCATGCAAGCCGGTCAATCGTATCTGCGAAGGCATACATGCCTACACACTACAGTGTATTGATAGATGTTGGTTAGTGGAGAAGTACTGGTGACATAAGGAGGAGCAGAACAAATATTGAGAGCATTGCTACATACCCCATTCTGCAAGAAACAGGCTTTCTCATTAGAAGTCATTTAAAATTCAGTAGTAACTGCAGCTCCTCAAACAAGTGCACTGGGAGGGCACCTGGTGGTGAGCAGTTTAGGCACCTGTTCATGGTATTTATGCTTAATTGTATGTGACATCACAAAGAAACCAGGAGAGCCTAAATTCCGTGACATAAAGGAATTTATATCACTGCTCTGTTTCAAGATAAGGTTGGCACAGAGATCTGCATATCATAACCCTGCCCTGTATGAGTACAGATGACTGGCTTACCTCTATAGCTTTATGGATGAGATAAGCATCATATTCCTCAGGGGCCATCATCAAAGCCAAACACACAGACTCGAAATCACCGTAGAGTTTCTCGCGACAATCCACCAACATATCCTAAACGGGGACAAAATAAGATCACCTTTTACATGGATAAGTGGATAGCATCACTAAGCCAACGTCTTGTTTCCAGTTTGGGTCATAGAGATTACTTTATAGATGGGTCTTCTTTATTTAACTCCCAATTCGATGAGGATGAAGTGACAAAATGCACCATTTCACCCGTAGATTTCATATTATCGCATAGTTTTCATGATCAGGAGCTTGTGAAGTTAGGGGAGGATCTTATCCAGATGACTCAGCATGAATATTCAGCGAGATATTCGGATTTGAGTACGGTATCAGGCATTTGCAGAATTCAATATCAGACAGTAAAGTGTGTATGAAGATAGGTACCAGGAATTCAGAATTCGGTCGGTAGTGAATCTTATGTACTCTCAGTTCGCAGAGAAATATTGCACCAGCTAATCATGCGAGTAATCCTGAAAAGGTTACCAGGAAAACTCTGGTACTACGACATTGAGAAATGAGGAAATTATCCAGCAGTAGAGATGATTAGCCAGGGGGAATCTCAGTTTCCCTCCATAGAAGTAAAAATTCCTGGCTCCTTGGATATTTTATCGTATGGGTATGGTGAAATTTGGTTAAAGTCTATGCACTTACTTACCTTTCCATACATAGTTTTATATGTGAGTCTGATCTTCTGGCGTTGGGCATTTGTCCGGTGAGGTAAGATATTGATGAGGACAGTCTCATTCACAGATGCACTCTTTAGTGTGTTGCGGATCTGCTTAGCATCCGCCTCAGGGTCAAACTTGTTTTGCAAAGCTTTTATGGTACCAGTATCCTGCAGCAAGAAATTAGCATCAAAGGTCGCTACAAGATTGTCCATCAGCTGGCATTTTACTTTCACCATAAAGCCTTATTGGGCAGTGAGTACACAGAGTTTGTGGATAACTCTATGAGTGATTCAATGTCACACTCTGCCATGCTACTCTACTAATGAACCTACTATAATGAGTCATTGTCACACTGTGATTACTCTAGATGTAGGTTTATGTGTAGGTGGCTTCAATGATGCAATAAGTTTCTCACCCCAGGTTTCCTAGCGCAGACATAATAAGCTGATTCATTTGGATTAGATGAATACGATGAATGACCTGTAACAATGAAATCGTTTGTGTTAGTTCTATTTATACCTATCACAGCGCATAATCACTTATGCCATATGTGATAGACAAGCGTTATCTATCACCTATTTCAGTATTTGGTCACTATAACAGGACAATCTGATAACGATATGTGAAGGTGAAACGAATCGACAGCTCAATGTTTTTTTATCCAAAATTAACTATAAACCATGATTGCGATTCGTCGGGTTGTAACATACTTGGGTAGTGCGATGTGTGCTGACTAGCATACGGTGCTGTTGGTGCTGCAGAAGGCCTCCCCGGAGGCTAAAAATAAATTTAAATACGTAACAACTAAGAAAGCTACTATGATGTACTCAATACATGTATGTAGACACTGGTCACTAGATAGTATTCATGCAATGAAAACGTAAATTTGCGTACAGTAAACTTACTTGAGTTGGTTTATGACTTGGTACTGAGGAAGGATATGGAGCTGCAGTGGAGTGAGATGCTGGTTGGGGTGCTCCTGCTCCAGGATAAGGAGTGCTTGCATTCCCTGCTCCAGGATAAGGAGTGCTTGCACTCCCTGCTCCGGGATAAGGAGGGCTTGCATTTCCTGCTCCGGGATAAGCAGCGCTTGCATTCCCTGGTCCGGGATAAGGAGCACTTGCATTCCCTGCAGAATACGGAGCACTTGCATTTCCTGCAGGGTAAGGAGAACCTGTATTCCCTCCAGGATAAGGAGAACCTGTATTCCCTCCAGGATAAGGAGCCCCGGCGCTCCCTGTCTGGGGATAAGGTGAGCCACCAGGCGCTGGCATCCCACCGGCAGGGTAGGAGCTGGGGGCTGGTTGAGGCATACCACCAGCAGGTGGATATGGTGCCCCGCCCGCAGGGGGATAACCAGGTTGTGGAGGGTACCCTGGCTGTGAGGGGTATCCTGGCTGGGCGTAAGGTTGTGGCGCATAAGGCAGTCCAGCTGGGACGGGTTGAGGCATTCCTGGTTGCGGCATTCCTGGTTGTGGCATCCCTGGCTGCGACGGGTATCCTCCAGCTGGGGGATATCCTCCTGCTGGGGGATAGCCTCCTCCATATGGTGGATAACTCATTATATCTACAACCCAAAAGACTTTCACTATCAATACTACCACAATGAACAACCACTCCTATTAACAATACTATTGCTACAAATATTACTCAAGTCAACTTTAGTCACGCTGTCAGTTACTAGTTAGTAAATACATGGAGGATAATTCTATGAGCAGATGAGATAGAGTCATAGACCATCGATACGCCTCAGTCCTCCCTCAATGACTATGACCGAGTAAGACTATGACTTACAAGTTACTTAGAAGTTAGTTACTAACTAAGTAACTATCACTCAGTCGGTAGCCAAACACTGAAACAGTGAAACATTCAGTCAATCTGTCAATGCGACTGCTAGAATCAGAATGGGATATAATATAAGTTACTTAGATTGTAAGTATAACACTACACTTATAAAATAAATAGAAGTTATAATTATTATAATTTATATATTTATAAATTGCATTTGTAAGTCAGTGTAACACTAACAGTAACTGTAAGTGTAAGTGTCAAACTAGCTTCTCACCTGTGATGAATGTGTTAGGCTACGCTGACGCCGAATAGTTTCACAGGCTTACAGCTAGAGAACAATATCTTTGATCACAGTGACTGAGCGAGGCAACGCTTTTTTTCTTCCGCTCCCACTGGGCTCCAGTCACAAGGCTAGGGAAAACCGTACTACGAACTACCAACAAGGGAGCAGTTATATAGGTCACGGTTTCATGGGGCTCTAATACAGCCCAGTTTAGAGGCCTTGTTTCTTGAGGGCTTTGGCCAGGACACTTGCTCGGACCAGGCTGGTAGTGCCACTCGATGCTCGTCGTGGCAGAGCAGACGGCTGTCGTCACTGGTTGTTTTTCTCCAGGCAGAGACAGTCGGTGAGTGGGCTTGTCAGTCGTCATCAGACTAGAGCGTATGGTGTGGTATAGTTTGAGAAGTGATTGACTGCCGGATAACGGATATTTTCGTAGGGCACTGCCGCACTCGACTAAGTAAATACTTGTCTAAATCTAATGCATAATGCATTGTAATCTATTCTATTTCTAGACTAATCACCAATGTCATGATTTAATGTTTACTAGTCTAATGTAATGTTAGACAGTTAGTTTCTTTTTTCCTAAATTAAGTTCGACATTGACTTGACGTGGGGGGATTTATTGGTCATGTGTTGTCTACTGGAGCGCGACATAGATTCTGTAACTCATTCACCTAGTCGTGTCAGGCGATGGGTAGGCTTCTTCTGGAAATTTCGTTCTGTTCTGTTCTAGACACTTTTATTCAGAATAGATGCATCCAGTCCGTGTTCTTGAGTTGAGATAGGAGAGGAGATGTTTACATGAATCTAGATTATATTATATTCTTAAACTGACACTTGTGAATTGTGTTTACAAAACAAGCTTGTCAGCTTGACAACAATTTGTGTGAAATTGTTGGACCTGTAGTGTATACCTATCACGGGTCAAGTCGTCTTTTTTTTCTTAAATTGTTCGGCATAAATTGACACAAAATGAAAATTCTTTGTAGCCAAGAGTCGGATGAGTATCATGGGTGTAGTGTACTCAGCTTGCTGTGGCACTAGGAGTGCGTTGGTTGCTTGCGAGGTAAGTTTCTTGTAAAAGCTATTCATTATTTTGGCACAGTTGTGAATTCAAATATGTGTACCACCGGTTTTGTGATGTAGGTGATGGTGTCCTTAGTCAAATCTGCCACGAATCAAGCTAATCTACTGCGTTTTATGACACAAATAGCCAGCGCCGCCATTACATATATAAAATCGATGGGTAATCTCTGTTGATCATCATTCCCAAACAGTAAAACTAATAAACCATGTAATCACTAGATGTTTTAAAAAGAGCCTATCCATGGACCTCCAGGCTTCAGCCAACAAGGCTCGAGGTCGGTATGAGTCACTTTCGAGCTATATAGTGCTCAACATAAAGGAGCTGACCACAGTTAGTAGTAGTTTGCCATTAAAATGACTGTGTCATATTAGAATGGTATTCCCTAGTTCTCTCTAGCTATATAATGCATACCTAATGTGTTGTACCTATCAATTTGCTGAGTAGGGCTTTACAAGCACTCATCAATCATATTCCTGTCACCCTAATGACTTAGCGGTGGTCATGCATATCACCTAGAGGATTTCCGGACCTGTATGATAATGGCTCAGCACTTATATTTTGTAGAATGTTGATGCTGACCAAAAGATAGGTAAGTTACTCACAGTTGTACAGCCCACGGGTGCTCCCAAGCTATATACATGATGTTTCACTTCTCAAAAAGAAATGAGCTTACTGGGTTGTAAAGGAAGCGCGCGACTCGAGAGATTATCCAGCTTATCACGCTGAACAACATGAGCTCATCATCGCTGTGACTGACTACCAATAGAAGCCTTTCATTACCATTCGTTTTGGCCACAGTTTTCACCCTGTTGAACCTTGGGACAGAAACCATTGATGTTGGCTGATGGTTGGAAGGTGAAACTGTGCGTGAAACAGGATTGCTCAATGCCTATAGTGCTTGGTTCAAGATCGAAAAATCCTGGGTTCAATTCCTAGTCATGCTGAGCGCCCACTGTGAGAATGAGCTGCTTGCATAAAGGGCCTGCAGCAGGATGGCGAATTTGCGAAAAACATTGCAAAAAACTCGCAAATAATGTTATGCCTCGCGAATGTGTGATAGCTGTTTCGTGCGAAACTGGCAGTTCTAGCACGCTAAATAATATCGCAGATCGCGTTTACATGGCGCGCCCTGATTGGCTCAATCACTTCTATAGCTCGTGGGGATCCTCAGGCTATAAAGAAGTAAATCAAAATGATTAGTCTGACTTGAAACCTTATTTGAGCTAGTTTTGGAGCAGTCATCATCGCAGAGCAATAATCAAATACACGAGAACCAGAGTATCAGAGGCGATTATAGAATGAAATCTGGCCGAATTTACCTACAAGTAACTTCTAGTTGAGTCTGACTACGAGCACAATCCGCACGCATGATTTTTATCGACAGTTTAACTGGAAATAGATCCCGATT
>Ga0224501_10002498_pt1 | contig 14469 bp, 10 predicted proteins | sample SF_Oct11_sed_USG_4_FD_169105 | JGI IMG/M metagenome (GOLD analysis project Ga0224501, IMG submission 169105) | Sediment microbial communities from San Francisco Bay, California, United States - SF_Oct11_sed_USGS_8_1 | ecosystem: Environmental > Aquatic > Marine > Sediment | place: USA...
CCGAAGCTTATTCTAGGTAACTAAGTTTGCTCTATCAGCTCAGATACTCAACAAGGGGCATGCTGAAAGTTAATTTTAGGTGGACTGTATCTTTATATAGTAGATACTAACGCTGAGTAAAAAAAAGCTTAGTCACCCCCGCCCACATTATAATTTAAATAGCCCCTCCCTCCGCCCTGCTTGGTTGATGGTGTAACTCCAGACAGTATAAAATTACGTTGTAGGCAACAAGATGACAAACCAAAGCCAAACCATCAGATCACAGAGTACTTTAGTGTCAGAAAAAGCCACAGAAGGACAGCCAAACAGCTGCAGGTAAAAGCAGCGTCTCCTGTGCCTACTGCTCAACCATGTGGTGTCGTATATGGCTGTGATTTTTTAGCTGCATTGAACGTTTGAGCAGTCTGCACGGTGAGCGCTGTATGTAGCATTTGCCACCGGGTAGGATTGTCTTTTCTCTGGTCTCGTCTATACGGGCGAGCCTCGCTATCAGATTTGTGTTCTGCGGTAGGTTGTTATTTGGGTCATAGAATGAGTATATTTTCTGTTCGAGTTGGTCCATGGTCGCGTTGGCGTCAACAATCGCCGGATTAACCTCGGCCTGTTCGTACTGTTTTTCTAGACGTCCACGCAGATATTGGCTATAAAATTGAAGGGTCTGGCCCGCCACCAGGTTCACGTTGTGATGATCGCACCTTGGCGCCGCAGATAGGGGTTTTGTTTTTAATTCTTTTTGTTCTGTAACCTTCACTGGGGAATCAGACAGACTAGATATCTCAGTGATTAACGATATAGACTGGTGTTCTATAAACTGGTTTTCTGTGCTGATCTGCACAGTTTTTGTTGATCGCTCATTTTCATGGATATCCTTCTGGGATGTGCTATCATCAGTCGTAACATTGATTTGGCTGGTGTCGTCTTTATTGGTTACCACATTCTCTTTTTCAGCGGTATCTGTATCTATCTCCGATGTTTTTAAGTCAGTTTTCTTTGCTGCTCGTTTGATTGGGGGTATGGGTTCGCGTCTGGGTATAATCACATCCACATCTGACGTTTGCTGCTTCTTTATTTCTTCTTTGAGTATGGCGATGCTACGAGGCTGTCTCATGAATTTAATGGGGCGCAGCGCTCGTGGCGTTTTGAACACGCTGCCTCTGGCCTCCCTCTCCGCTTGTAGCCGTCGTTGGCGTGCTCTCGACTGAATCTTCATTCGAAAGTAATGACCGCCCTCTACAGCAGGCACTATCAAAGGTGCCCGATCGCTGAGGTATGCCTTGACCAGACTCTGGAACAGTTTCTCATCCAACGTCCTGTGGCCGCGTCTCTTGCCGGTTTCACGTTGGGTCTCCGCCTCCTCGATCAGTTTTGTCAGTCGCTCCACCAGACGCCCGATAAGTGGGATTCGGTCGCACTTTGATGGAAAATTCTCCATCCGGCTTAGCCACTTGGACAGCGCATGCGTTCTCATCTCCAATAGTGTGCCAGAGAGGAGTGACTTTCCTTGCCTAGATGCCAGATCCAGTAGACGTTTCAGATTCTCCTTAGTGAGATGATACACCTCCACATCACCCACTGCCTCTGCCGTGCCTATGTAAGTACTCCAGCCTAGCATCTGAAAAGGAAGTACAAGTTATGGCTACAAATCTATTCGCCACATTATCTACTCTCTGACTACACTGGTGAGCTGGCGAGTGTGTGCATAAGAATCGAACTAGATATAAGCTGAGATGACTTGTGCCGACATTTGACCCACTGATACGACTTGAAAGAAAATTCCTCGAGAATTTAGTTTCCATTAAAATGATGAGTGACCGAGCGATAGGCGATAGCTAACAGACCGGTTATACATTGAAGTGAGGTTTTCTCACCTGTTCCACATCGCCAAGCTGCTCATTCTGTGTAACCAGGCACAGCTCTTGGTGCTTACTCTGCTGATACAACTCGGCAGCCGCATATCCTTCCACTCTTTTTATCTGGGTATGGAAAAAGCACTGATTTATTGAAGTTTATTTGTACTTGCACCAACGTTCAATCCTAACAAAATGGGCTTAGTCGGGATTTACATTAGAACTGAGTTGCAACACTTGGCATGACTGCAGGTTCTGGTAAGTCTGTGTAAACTTGTACATGACCTCGCCCTGTTCTGAGTGGTAGGTGAATAAAAGCATCGCAGATTGTTCTAGTGCTGTCTTTCGTGTTCCCGCGTCCATTGCTCTGTCCTCTGTGGGCCTACCTGTACTAGCTCCCGAGACAGACGCTTTATTCTCTCATGCACTCCGGTTTCCTCTTCTTCAAAGGTACTCTCCTCCTGGTCATACTGGTAGACGTGCTTCTGGCTGTTGAATACCAATTTCACCTGGCCATTTACCATAAAGTGAATGCCATCACAGCTTTCTCCTTGTGTGACTACCTTTTCGCCGGTCCTGTACAGCACCTGTCAATGACATGGCAGATGACGGTGGTTGATGCATGGGCACCGACTGTTAGTTTTCTGGGCTATTGCATCGCTTGACTCATAGTTTGTATCAGATTGTTCTGGTGGAATATCTTATAAAAATGAACCCAATTGTCATATTTATGATGTTTTAATATGTAATTTTTTAAAACTTAAAAACTCATCGACAGCGCTCTTTGAACATTTCAATAGAGGACTAAATATTCTTGGAGGTAAATTAAATCTGTAAAGCCGCTTTTATAGGAGAGGCGAGTTCTCAGGCGATGTTTTAGGCGAGCTACACCGGGCAATGTTTACATCCTGCCAGGTATTCAAAAAAGGCAACTATTGGCTGACCTAGTTAAAGTAGAAGAGAAGCAAATAAGGCAATTTAAACGTCCTAATTATTTCAGCAAATGTAGTGAATGACCATCAAAAGTCACTTTACCAACCAAGAGAATCCATATGGATCACTCACTACGCAGTAAATCTTATCGTTGGCTCATTGCCATTTACCGCGGCTAGTACAGCTATTGCAGTTTTGCCACGAGGTGAAAATATGAGATTTGATTGGTTGACTGAATAGAGTACCGCTAGGGTGTATAGTTCTGGCTGACAAAAACGCCCTAAAAGAGTTTTTTGATGGAGCCTTTGAAAGGCTTTAAAAGAGGGCTATTTCTCTAGAGTCCTAATTTTCGGCCGAGTTTTCAGCCGTCTCGCCAAAAACCTTGCTCCTATGAAAACGACCTCTTGCACACCTTTAGCAGACTTTGCTGAGTTTGTATTTGTAGTCTTGCATTCCAGGCGCTGAAATATGGATGACCTTCCACAAAGTTGTGACTTTTCTCCAGTTCCCTTGTCTGATATTCGCGTATGCTCTTGTTATACAGATCTCTTCCCACCACCAGAAAGGCAGTCTGGAGTTTAAGACACAGCATGCTATAAAATTTGCTCGCACATATATGAATTAGTTTGCAATGAATTGGTGCTACATGTTCCTATCTAGGCTTTATTTTAGTGGGGTATGGGGATGGGGTAGGTGTGTGACTTTACCCATCAATAGGTGCACTCAGTAACCACATGTGTGCGTATGGTTATAACTTACTGTGCTGTCGGTGACGCACGATGCAGCCCTAAAGTTATCAGCACTCTGTAGAGCCAGCTCTCCAAAAGACTTGCCGTCAGATATAGTTGCCACTTTCATCCCTAGTTGATCACGCTGTGCTGTCTGCGGTTCTCTTTGAGCTTTCAGTTTTGGTAATATTCTCGCCAACTTGGATTTTGGCATCTTTTGATCCTGCTTATAAGTCGCTTTCACATCCTCGAATATATCGGTTCTTTCTGTCACTATAATGGAACAGCTGTTTGAATTACGCAGCTGTTTGCCCGTGTCATATCTTGGAACCCTCTTGTAATTAATCGATACTGGCAGTGTATTATAGCTCGCACGCTGTAAGTGCTCATCTGTTGGTCAAGTTATTATCGAATGTCTTTATATCCCTCATAGTCCTATAGATTTGTCTTATTTTTCCCTACTTACCTTCTTTGACGTATATAGATACATCCCCGTGCAGGATTATGTAGAAGCTATTCCCTCGATCTCCCTGTTTGACGACCATGGAATCTTTCCTCATGATTTGGCATGTGCAGTTTTTGGCTACCTCCAGTAGTATGTCACCATTCATACCAGCAAAGAGTGTACTGCATGATTTCAACCATTCTCTAACCACTATTAGACCTTCTCTTGGTCTGTCCCTCGGTGAACGCGAAATCACCGATATCACCTCCTTATACTCCGTCCCGCCGCTTGTCTTCATGTCAATTTGGTTCTCACCGACTCCTCTGTCCGAGTCCAGCTGACTTAAAGTGCCTTCACTCACTTGAGTCACTTAGCAGATTGTACATAATCTTAAACCTAATTAATTATATCATCAACTGCAAATATTTGAGCGAGTTTCGCATTTGAAGAATGTATTCACTGCTCAGTGCTCCACTCTATAGCCCTATTTACTGCACAAATAAGGATTCTTTGCATAACTTGATGATACTACAAGGGTTGGCTCTGGTTTCCAGGGGAGGCATTCATACAAAATTTGCTGCCACCCTCCATATCATGTTGATGTTGTCCTGGCAAAATCTCTTTGTCAAATACACAAATGTCTTGTTATATACTTCAGCAATATTTCTTTGTCTATTCTATAATTGAGCAAATGTGTACCACATGTGTTGTGAATATGCATTGTATTTTACAGAGAGACAAAGCTGCTGAGATGCTCGAAAAGACCGTGAACAAATGTACAGATGGTCTTGAGGTATGATCAGTTCAAACTCTCTCCCAACTTAGCAATGTGGCTTTCCACATCCCACTAAACCGTGGCAGGAGTTTCATCTAGACATATGATATTATCTGTCTGTATGGGCTTATGTATCTTGTTGGAATCGACAGCCCGTATGCTATTTGCACGCAGTTCACAGGATCAATGAACAATCTCATGCAAACCCCATTGTTGCCTGGCATAGTGATATATCTGGTTCTATCCTGTAGGTAAAAGACTACGGGCTCAAGGGCCGTGGAGTTATGGCGACTAAACCGTTTCAGAAGGGTGACTTTGTTGTTGAATACGAAGGGGATCTTGTGGAACTGAAAGAAGCGTACTCTCGTGAGCAGGAGTACAAAAAGGACACTTCCTTTGGCTGTTACATGTACTTCTTTACCCATAAGGATAAGCGATACTGGTGAGTGTTGATGAGGTGTCGCAGTGAAAATGTCTGAGCATTACCTTTTTGTTCCATGATACAGTGTATTCGAAGCCATTGCTCGATCGTTGTTTCATCCTTTAAATTAGAATTTAAGTTGATTGTTGTTGGGCTGTCCCAAGACCCAAATAATCACAATCTTAAAAAGTTTCACTTCCGATCCTATTTCTCTGGTGTGAAATCAGTTGGTGGCTGTAGGTTGGTGTAATTTGTTCTCTCGAGTGACTGCCGTTGTTTTGGTTTCAGCATTGATGCCACATCTGAGTCTGGTCGTCTTGGGAGACTGCTGAATCATAGCAGAGGCAAACCGAACTGCGTTACCAAATCACTGGATATCGGTGGTGACCCTCATCTCATATTAGTAGCGGCTAGAGATATAGCAGCTGGAGAGGAACTCGTTTATGACTACGGTGACAGGGATAAAGAGGCCCTGGAGAATAATCCATGGCTCAAGGACTAATGACTGTACGAAACCGAAACGCATGTGAGCCGAGACTGTGAGAATGATGATCCACAATGGATGCCATGTATTATGCTGTGAGGTTGTAACTGTTTTTATCTTTGTATTATAGCATGTACAGTGTAAATAATTTATGGTATAGCTTTCGAAAGTTTAAAAACTTGCTTAGCAGAAGGGTGGACTCCACGAAAGTTTCTTGCTTTCATAATATTTTATTGAAAATGTAAATGTTTATCTCGAATATTTCATATTGTGTATACTCCTCTGTATAGTTCAAACAAACCTAAAGGTATAAATGTCTACACGCTTGTAACAAATATCCATCATATCTAGAGAAAAATGTTCCAACTGAACAAATAAAAATTTAAGACCAGATTGCCTGTCCAGCTTCTCCAAGAACAATCTAATCCATAGAATCCGTCACCCATACCAGCTAGTAGTTTGTGACTAAATCCGATATATGCATTTCAAAAAAATCTAAACCAGCATCTTTCATCTCTTGATTTATACCCACGAAACAAAATACAAACATATTATTTTTATTTTCAGTTCTTTATTAGGTGCAGACCACGCTTCAACCGTCCAAGTAATTTTCTTTGATTCTCAATCCCTTGTGTATGGGCAGTATGGCAAATTGACGTGGTTTTCTGTCTCGGTCTTACTGTTCGATGCCAGAAAACCAGTCACCTTTATAAATGTGTCTTCCATAGCTAAGTTGGGGTTAGTTTCTCTTGGTCACACATTGAGCTTAAACAGAATGCCAAGTGTTCATCTTTTTAAAGCGAAGCGCAAACCAATCTCTGTGACAATTCCGGAGGTCGTTTCCAGTAGCAACATACTGACCAATCAAAGTGCTGGGTATAATTTACAAATGGAACCGTAATTTTCAGAAAACACCCGTCCCAATCATCCGAAAAACAACACTGAAATACCTAATTTAGGCAACGATATTTTTCTGATGAAAATATCCAACGTTCTTATGGAAAGGTTATGTACCCATACAGCCTAATGAATTGGACTTTAGTCTTGAGGTACCTGTGAAAATTACCAGCAACGAATACCTTGTTAGCAAGAGTGTAAGCGATCTATAACCTGACCAGTTCTACTATTAGTTCAGTCTGGAAGCAGCAGGATTAGTGTTGGGAGGCTGCTGTCGCTGCTGCCGTAGCGACACGCTTGTTGATATATACCTTGTTGAGATAAAACCTATGGATAAGACCTAATCTGGGAGCGCTATAAATATAACTGCTGGCTATATAACTGTGAAAGACTCGAAGATAATAAGAGGCCAAAAGGTGAAACCTCTTCATACTAGTTTCAGTTTGTGTGCTGCATAATAATCTATTGGAATCATATCAGTTATCACTCTCACTCACCGAGTGACTTCTACTCTCAGTGCGGTGCATCACACTCGGTCGGTCATTGAATCTTGTTTAAGAAGACTGCATATACGGTATGCACTCAGCATCGCCGCAGTTTACTGTCTCGTCACCACCCTAACAATAACACAAATTACACACTTACCCGTTGCAACGACACCATGCACATTTACATGTTGAATTTTTGTTCTCTAGTCGATCAGGTGACAAGTATACCTACTGGTCGTATCATCAACTGCCTACAGTTTCACTGCAAGCTATGATAGTAAGCTTCATCACTGCTGATACTGCGCCTGGTGGCTAATCCGCATCACAAACCCAAGTGCCATATCATCAATCATAAGGTAAGAGTCATTCTCTGCACCAGTAGCATGCAGGGTTTTTATTCATGCCTACATATGTTGAAAGGAATGTAGAATCTGCCCTACAGAGTGATTCGTCAATGTTTTGCAGTTTTCAGTTGAACCAGAAGCTTCACATCTTAGGCCCACGCAGTTTGATATCCATTGCTTCATTCCAGCACTGAGTAAACTGCACGCAAAATAGTACCTTGCTTCCCTACAAAAACATTACTACAGATTTGACAGTAGATATAATGTATTGCTAAGGCATCCTTAAGACTAAGGATATGAAATCAGGTTTGTAAACTTGCTTGCTCACGCTCACACCATGACAAACATAGCGCATACATCCAATCTTAGGTCAAAGGGTCATTCTGGCACAACCTAGTTGGTTGCGTGTCGGCTAATCCACAAGATTAGTAGGAAAGCTTTGTGTGTTATTGGGTGTACTGCATTGAATCATGCTTGGAGTAGGTGGAGGGTGAGTGACTCCCATCGAATAATCATAAACGATTGCGGAATATAAAACCCTTACCCCAGCATCAAGTCCTCTATAGGTCTGACTTTTTATAGGACCAGGGCCACCCATTACTTTTTACATCACACTCGCTTTCATGGAGTTTTCTACAGCTTTTGCTGTAAATTTTGAGTGAATACCTACACATTTAGCCCTTATACCCCAAATTTCTGCTCAGTCAATCAGTTCATTGTAACTTAAAAACAGGATTTTGTAAGAGTACAAAGGCTAACTGAAATTGATTTAATCACTCTGAAATTTTTATTATTTTGAACCACTGTTCGAATGTGATTCGAATTGATTCCATTTGACTCAATGTAAGGTCTAACCATGTTGTTGAATTCCGCTTTAGTTATGGCCTCATCAGTTGAATATACCCATTTTCAAATCAAACAGGTTGGCCTTGTCCCACATAAGCTCAATTGGCCATTTATGAACTTGCCACTAAACCATCATTCAGCTGCAAAATATCAGTGAGGAGAACTAACTGAACTTCCGCATAGCTTAAACCTATTTACCAGAAAAAGAGTAGCTCTGATCTATCAGACATGGAGGAGTGGGACCCATATGGATAATGACTGACCAATAACCACTTTTTCTCAGGTGCTAAAGGAGTTATCTTGGTGATGCCATCAAGGGCCGAAAACTATGACTCATCAAGTAGTAGCAGCGATTCAGAGGACGAACAGCCAGTAAATGCCGAGGAAGAGTCAAAGCCACTGACTCTTTTAGATGATGATGTCAATGTTCTGATTTTACCCCCTAACCTTGATGATGATGATCAATCAGGTAAGAGCTTCCTTGTAAATGAAATTCTGTGATTAGTTCAAACTACCTTTGAGACATAAGAGCGTACATATTGAAATTGGAAAACTGTAAAATTAGGGAGTTTTCTCAAAATGCTTGCTAAATTCACACTTAGTGTTTTGACTGAATGATTCTCTAAATACTTACCAGAAGGGACGTTTAAAGAGAAATAAGACAACATTATACCGTTATTTGATCTATGTCCATTACGTCACTGTTCGATCACGATTGTTTGAGCTGGCTTATCTTTCACTTTTCTTTTACAGTTTTGGGGGAGACGGATAATTATCCTAGCTGCTCCACGGCCACGGATTCTCAGCTAGAAACTCCCAAGGCCATAGATGAAGAAACGAATAAGCCAAAGAAAAAGAAGAAACGACGAAAGTGAGTGGATTAAATGTATTCTCTATGTTATTAGAAGTCTGAATGCGTAAAGTCTATTGACCACCATTCAGATGTTCTATGCTTGGGGCTTCATATCAGAACCACACGGGACATCCAACAGGTGGTAAAAATCTAATCACAGTTTAGCTTCAGCTCACTTCACTGCATTTAGGTAGGCCTTAGAAGGCTACCTGGGGGTGATTGTGAGATATTAAATAGTGTTTATTCTGGTTTCTAAAGAACAAAATACATTGCTTACTAATTCTCCAAGTGCACGTCTATGAAAAGACAAAACAAAAGCTCATTGTGCGGCAGCAAGCTGCCTTATTCGGCTTTGTTAATCGGCAGTCGTTTCCAGTTTGTTTTACTTGTCGTCGTTATAAACTCCATGCATATAATCCTGGCCAAGTTGATATTGAAGTGCCTCTTAAGGTTTTTGTATGGACAAATGATTCTTTAGTGTCTAGGTCTGGCCTGGTTATTAGCGGTCTCCTATGGATTATTCAGATAATTGCCTAAAATAGCTAAAAGTCTGTGGTGAGCCTACACAGGGTGACCATATGTGGCATACAAACAAATACCATTCAGTAACAGGAGATAGTATGTGTGGACATGTCTGTGGAGCCCAGTGATAAGCACCTTCTACCAGTTTAGTTTCATTTTGTAGTCGTCAATAATATCAAAACACATTCCAGTTTCAGGGTACTCATTATGATCCTTATGTACTCACCACTGTTGAATAAAACCCTTTTCCAATCTACGCAGCCTTAAAAATCATCTGGGTGCCACATAACATGTCAAGAATGATGCCTGTATTTGACTTTTGCTATACCTTTTCCTGTGCATGCCATTAGTAGTATGTGTGCAGCGTGTGACTGCTTATAACTAACCCTTGGTTCTGGCTTTTGCAGAATATTGTATATCTGCACAGCTGCTTGTAAATATGAAGTCAGTAAGTATTTTGTTCATTCTCTCCTGAACATGATTTTCCATCGACTATAACCCCTTTTGCACTGGTGAGTATGACTTCTGCGTTGAAGTCTGTTTTTGACTATAAGCCATCATCAAGCTTTGTGTTTCTTCAGCCAACATCAGGTAGATTTACAATCTCGATTATCTGAAATCAATACTGTTATCCTATTTCAATTCAGGACCTCAGTTCTACTAAACTTCCCTGGTAAACTTTTGCAAAACTCAATTACTACTGACAATCGAATGGCCTTGATTGTGACATTTTAGGCTAGAATAAAGCAAGGATAGTGATAGGTAAGATATGCTGTTTGTAAAATGCATGGCAGTCCTTATCTTGAGAGACCCAAAATACAGAAATTCTAATTCAAAGGTGACAAGCCCATTCTGGTCAAGAAACAAAGGTCCTAAAGAAAACTAGTCGCTGAAAATCTTTTGAAACTGAGGGCAAGGTCACTGAATGTTTTCCATCTGTATGGCTAACAGGGCATCAGCGATCCATTTGAGCCAAAGGCAAACCGGAATTTTCCTGTGGGCACTTCATGAGTTTGAATGTAATAGATTTTAAAATGAGGTGGAAGTAGCAGTGGATCTTTCGTGGATTAATTTATGTGTTATCATTTACAGTTCGACGCGTCTCTAAAAGGTTTGGTTTTCGTGAGGTTCCAGAAGAAGAGGACTGGAATCTCTATTGGACAGATTACAGCGTCGCTTTGGAGCGAGTTATGGAAATGAAACGATACCAGGTATGTGGTCTTCTTGGTCACCTCATTTCAGACATTTTAAAAAATACATTCAAGACTCTCCATTGTGCATTTTCATCCTTTGATAATTTATAAAATGTTTTTTTTTTCAAAGAACAAATGATTAGGCTGGGCTGTATTCTTTGAATTAGGGGTAACTGAATGTTCAGACCAGGTAGAACCAGTCTTTGAATAAAGGATGGATTGTTTATGGAGATTTATAGTGATTTGAATGAGTCTGTGTGATGCACTACTAGTTTTGCCAAACCATGAGTTGATTGACGTCCCAGGGTGTACCTAGTGATAGGTACCTGCTTTATTTTGATGAGACAAACGCATGGGATTACTGAAATAAAGTAAGTGTATCAAATCAATGAAATCAGCAGTTCTAATTAAATTCTGTTTGAACTACTGCCTGTTACTGATTACTAAGCCCAAGGGTATAAAGAGTTCGAATTCTTATTGTATCAGCTTTCAAAATACTCTTCAAATCATCTGTATGACCTATAGATGGGAACTCCCTTCATTCACAGTCATGAACCACACTCTCCTCTATAATAATTATATATGATAATAATATTTTTTAGAAAATAAACCATTTTCCGGGTATGTCGGAGATATGCAGAAAGGATCTCCTATCAAGAAACCTCAACCGAATGATCAAGCAGTTTCCTAAAGAATACAATGTATTCCCTAAATCCTGGGTGTTACCAGCTGAGTAAGTACTGTTTTACATATTATACCTCTATGATTATAAAGATTGATAACAGATTATGTTGCTTGACGGCAATGGTTCAGTTTCTCTCTGCCTAATCACCGTGCCACATTTGAGATTGATTGAAACACATTGACATTTTCCTCACTAAAATGTATAACTCTCAAACAATCACCCACTGCATATACTGCACAAAGTCATATTTTAGTTGTGGTAGGATCAAGCATTGCATAGAGATCATGCTTTAGTAACATCATATATAAGTGTAGATCAGATATTTCTTCTGGTATTTACTAACTCAATACAACTCAATCCCACATTACCCGTTAATCACTTGTTTTTGCATCCATAGTATACGTCATTCACTATAGGTATTGATTGCCTTGCCTTGAATTCCTATCTTAAAATAGATAGTCATTGGCCATGACAAACATCGAATGAATCTCACTTCGCTATTCTACAAATCTATGCTATTGGTTTGATGAATGCGGCTTTATATATAACCTTTTCCAGTCATGGCGACTTCCTAAGCTATTCTCGTCAAAAGAAGAATAAAACATATATATTGAAACCTGCCAGCGGGTGTCAAGGAAAGGGCATTTGGATCACGAAAAATGTGAAGGAAATAAAACCACATGAACACATGGTCTGCCAGCAGTACCTCTCCAAGGTAAATACTCCCCAAACATATCTACGTTCAGAGCAAAGCAAGTGACTACGATTTGTTTGAAAGCCAGACTCTAGAAGCAGAGCCTTGGTTAGCTAGGCCTTTTGGGTAAACTTTTCCTGACTGGCGTGCCCGCCTGACACTAACGAGTTTAGGCCTCGCCTGAGGAGGTGGCCAAACAAGCTAATGACAACCGTTGTTACTAATGATAAGCTATCAGTGTCTTGTATATTAGAATGATCATGCACTATCCGCATGTGATTTTATTTGAGAATTTTGTTGTTCATGATTTCATCAGACTGGCGTTGCTTTCTTACATCAATATGCTATTTTATGCTATAGTAGAGCCGGCACTCTGTGGAATAGAGAGGGCTGGAACCCACTGGAAAGAGCCTGTTTGTGTGCTTTACCACGCTCTAAAAGTGGTATAGGATTGGCCTTACATATACAGAGTTAGGCCTGTATAGAACATGGGCACTTGGGGTTGTCAATTCTTCAAGTCATGCTTATGCATATGCAGTTGTTTAGAAGAAGCATTTTTTATTAAGTGGCTATTGGACACAATTGCGGCTTTACTCATGTATCCATTACAGCCATTCCTGATTGACGGCTTCAAGTTTGATTTCCGACTCTATGTGTTGGTGACATCATGCGATCCTCTGCGAATATTTATCTTTAAAGATGGCCTGGCTCGTTTTGCTACATCCAAGTATCATGACCCTAACAACAGTAACACCGTAAGTCATGTCCGCTAATCTACTGTGACCCTGACCGCTGTAAATATCTTCTTGTGAGCAATTTTCACAGCCCATATTTGCTAGACATTGGTATGGCTAATGGAAACGCTTTCTTCCATAACAGAATTCACTACTGCTGCTTTTCGTCTTCTTAGTCCTTTGATAGCGTTATACAAAAAACTACTGCCATAGTTTTGGTATTGCCATGATTTTTTTTCTTTAGCCAAATTTCAAAACTTCCCTTTTAAATGTCCATGTCGGCCAAGATAACTCAGCAGTAACAGCAGGGAATAAAGGGCTTGCCACACGATCTGATAAATTTGCGATTTTGCGATAAGCTAATAGGAAATCGGGGAAAAATCGCCATTCACATTCCTAGCCACTCGATTGCGATCACTATTCGTGAACTGCTTAGGTTTCCCGCAGTCACTAACCGAAGCCAATGAGACAGCGTAGTTGGTGTCATGTCGGGGTTCTTTTTCCGGTCACACTGTCATTAGAAATAGTGCGTGGGGACTTTGGCTCCTAGTCGGACTCTACTAGCCGCTACTCGCAGGTGAATTCGGCCAGATTTCATTCTATAATCATCTCTAATGATCTGGTTCTCATGAATTTGATTGTTTCTTGCTCTACGACGATGACTGTTCCCAAACTGGCTCAAATAAGGTTTTAAGTCAAGAGTTGGTTGGTCATTCTGACTTTCTGCTTTATAGCCTTTGGACTCCAACAGGCTATGGAAGTGACTGAGTCAATCAGCGCGTGCCTTGTAAACGGGATATACAATTTTATTCAGCAGGCTAGAACTGCAGCTTCGCGCGAAACAGCCATCGCAAATTCGCAATGCGATTTTTCACATAAAATTATTCGTCACCGAGTGGTTTCGGATCACCACAGCATAAATGATCAAGGTTTTGATTACGGGCTTGAGGTTTGTATAAGTGACACAGAGCCCTCTTGGGTCAGGGCTCTGAACTAAGCCAATCAGAATACGACCTATGGCCTACACTACCCCCTCGAGATAAATCACGTCTTGACATGTTGCTTGGTGTTGATGACTCCTAAACACAAGTGCCTATAATCACAATCCGTTGATCATTTAAAGATAAAGGTGTTCATATCCCGGATTTGTTAACTTTTCTGACTCTTATCTTTCAAATTGTGATTCAGGCTGAATGGTTTGTCAAAAGGTTGAACTGTCAGCCTTGGTAGCAAAGCTAGTGAAAGCTTCTGTATATGTAAGCGCGTTGATTGCTTGCGTGTTTAATGCAGCAACCTATGTGTTTTGCAGGATAACGTTTTCATGCATCTCACCAATTATGCAATCAATAAGACTAGTGACAGCTTTGTTCGAGATGATGAAGAAGGAGGAAGCAAACGGTAAGGCAACTTCCCCCCTTGAAAACTAATTAAAATGCCATAGGCTCACGTCATGCCTCAAGGGCTTATAATCCGATCTCTTCCGATCAAAATAACCTCCAAATATATACGTACATGCCTTGTTCTTTGAATAGAATGATTGCTTATACGAAGATGCAATCCTGCGAAGAGAATACTGTTGT
>Ga0224501_10002499_pt1 | contig 14467 bp, 15 predicted proteins | sample SF_Oct11_sed_USG_4_FD_169105 | JGI IMG/M metagenome (GOLD analysis project Ga0224501, IMG submission 169105) | Sediment microbial communities from San Francisco Bay, California, United States - SF_Oct11_sed_USGS_8_1 | ecosystem: Environmental > Aquatic > Marine > Sediment | place: USA...
GCCCTAGGAAAAATAGCTACGCAGTTACCTACCCAAGCTTCACATATTTTGGCCCGGTTACATACAACCATACACTCCATAACATACCCAATATCTGTGATAGTAGCATGAGCGGTATCCACCATGGGTGTTTTAAATGGTGCTTAGTTATTACCGATCTCAACGGTGTGATAAAAAATCGCTTTAATCGGTCAGGCTCATTCTTAGCACGTAACAGGTAGTAATATTCGCCAACCGAGTGACTGGGTTTCACGGTTTTCAAATGTTCTCCGAAGGAACGGGTTCCACCAGACTTAACCTTTAGATGATGCAAACAAGCCGCGGGTTCAAAATAAATTTTTTGCCCTGCTGCGAACATGCGATTCGCGAACTCTGCTTCATATCGATAGGCGACGTGGACAAAGCACTCATCAAACCCACCCAATTCCAAAGCCATTTGCCGATTTACAGAAAAATTACAACCAATGAATTCTTTTGCCCATTGCGCTCTCGTACACGCCATGTGAAAATGTTCGTCATCGCGAAAGTCTTTTCCCTCTTGCCACGGCTGTATAACACGCCCTGCCACTAGTGTCGCTCCCGTCTTTTTGTGCGCGTTAATATGCGCACGAAAAAAATTCGGTTCAGGTTTAACATCGTCATCTACGAAAACCACCAATTCATGCCTTGCATGAACTAGCGCGTTGTTCATTGCTCCAGTAATAGAAGGATGCTCCAAGGCAAGCAATCTAATTTTCCTTTGCTGACTCCAGGTCGTGAGGCTTTTAATTGTCGCCTCTTGGTGATGTTCCGTTTGGTCGACAACAAGAATTTCGTCTGCTGCCGGAATTTGGTTTAACAAGTATTCTATTGTATCGAGAAGTATTTTTTCTCGCCTATAGGTGACTATCGCCGCGGTAACCCCAGGCTTACTTTTGTAGTTTACTTCTGATTGAGTAGATTTCATTTGCTACCGTGTGTTTAGCCTATACCGTTTCCACCAAGCCTTTATATTCAGTGGCCAACGCTATAGTGGTCTATAGCGGCCTCACTATCACGATTAGCCAAGATACTACCGATGAAATAGTGATATCTAGAGGCTTGGAGAGCCAACGGTACTAGGGACAATTTTTTTCTGTTTAGCGACCGATCCAATGCTTTCAAAATACCTGTCTCTGTCTTGCCTTCCATTCTACTCTTTCGAGACTGGAGAATGGCTCTAGTCGCTATCAATTGCTGTTTACGCTTCAAGTGACGTATTGATCCTGGATTCCACTGCGTTTCATAAAGCTCCTCTCGTATGCTGGCACATGACCCGATCTCTATAAAACGCGACCATAGATCTAGATCCTGAGCGACGTAGAAGGGCAATCGATAACCGCCTACTTTTTCATATGCGTCTCTGCGAAACATTACCGAACCATGGTGAGAAGGAGCTCTAAGGCTGCTTTCATTGCTTCCTAGTAGATCTACATTTAACTCCTCGCTGGTCTGACTGATCGAATAGAGATAGGTTCCTTTTTCGTCTATGAATCTAGTCGCACAACTGACCATCAACAGTTCGGGCTCACTTTCCAATAGCTCGAACTGTTTTAGTAACCTCTCTGGCAGTGAGGAATCACCACAGTCTTGTCTCGCTATGTAGCGACCTTTGGCATTAGCGCAGGCGCGAATTAACGACCTGGTTAGTCCTGCGTTTTCCTGTTCAAACACCTTTACCTGTCTATAGTGCTGAGCATAGTCCTCCAATAGTTGTTTGGTGCTGTCGGTAGATCCATCGTTTACAACGATGATCTCAAACTCGACACCTTCTTGGGACAACAAGCTTTCCATCGAGCGCTTCAGACTGCTCGCTCCGTTGAACACACACATCACAACTGAGATATCGCTCATTGCGCTGCTCTTTTTCCCAGGAATATTTTTTTTGTCACATTTTCAATAAATTATGGCGGTATCGCGCTCGGCGTATGGCGCCCATCCAGTAACACTCTCGCCAATTTTCAACCAACAGAGGGGCCTCTTTCGGTTTGGAAGGCGTAAACCCCAACTATGAATTTTGACGACTTAGATGATCCTTTCCGCAATCTTCATTCCAGACATCTGAAAACTAAGGCTGTAAGCTGCCTCTACCAACCCTATTAGGACCAAACATGGAGACTACTGCCTACAAGTCCTATTCCAGGCTAGTTAAATAATACAGTGAAAACTACTAAGCTATTCGGGTACAAATAAGTGAGGCAACAAACACATGACTGTTACTCCAGGTAGAATACCGATGGCGGTTATCACCAAATATCGACATCTATTTAGGTGCAAAATGCCAGAACAAATATTGAGGGTGAAAAAAGGAACGATTGGCAGCAAACCCATTAGCGTTCGATTTGTTTTCAACTTTCCAAGTACTCATAGCTGCGCTCCATTTTTCAGCCAGCTATCGAGGATGTAGCCAAGCAGGGAGAAGATCATAGCGATTATCTTTCACCGACTCATCGAACGGTATGTTATTTTCCTTCAGCAGCTTGCCAATCGAGCGATCGTTAATTTTATCAATTAAATCCGTACAATCTCCAATGAACTCCCCGCCAATGTAGATTTGAGGAATGGTGCTCCAGTTATTTACATGCTCAAGTGCATCAAATATCTTTCCGCCTCGATTTCCTTCTTTATAGGCAACAGAGTCTATTTCAATGGCGCGATAGTCGATGCCAAATTTTTTGAATATTTTGCGCACCGACCAACAGAATTCACACCACTCTAAGGCGAACTTCACCACTGGTTGATTCTGATCATGAGTAGCTTCTTCGATTTCGCTAAGGGCCGTTTTATCAATTTCCTTTTCTTGGCGAGTCACTACTATCTCTTCACCATCTGACGTTTCCTCAACCATGTCGAACCGGAAGCCTTCTGTGGATTTGGAAATCACCATTTCTTCCTCATTCATTTCAGGACTAATATCCTCAAACAGTGGCGTTGAAAGATATCGTTCTCCGGTATCAGGGAACATGCATAAAATGTTGGAGCCTTCAGGTGCCTGTCCGCGATTTGTAAGGCACCAGCGAAAGTGGCTCCTGCAGAAATCCCAACGAAAATCCCTTCTTTACTGGCCAGATCCTTGGCACACTGTAGCGCCTGGTTGCCGTTAATTGGTAAATAGCCGTCAATATTTTCATTTTCAGTTACTTGTTCAACCAAAGTTTGCATAAAATCCGGCGACCAACCCTGCATCAAGTGCGGCCTAAAGTGGGGATGACTTTCTGAATGCTTTCCATGCTGATCTCGCTTTTGAGGGACACCACTGCCCAGCACTTGGGAATTGTCTGGCTCGCAGCAGACTTAGGCAGAGCAGAGCTAAATTCAAGGCCTTGCCATATAGTCACTGTCGCCTAAGGAAAGCTATGAGAATTGGCATAATGGTTATGGACATATATACTGTACATAATATCAGTATTCAAAAGAATAAAAACATATGCCTTTTTTACCGGACTCGAGGACCTGTCAGGGGTCTGCTCACGTCCATTACCGGCGCCAACTTCCCGAGCAGACTGGCTTGTATCAACTGGTGCAAGATCATGTTGAAAGCTTTTACGCACAGGTAGAGGCCCAAACCGGCCATTGCTTGCTTACATATGTAAAGTCCAAGTTTAACGCCTTTCTTGACTGTGGGATTCTGGCCAATGGCTTTCTGCGCCTGCGCTGTGAAGACTGCCATCACGAGAAACTGGTGACCTTTTCGTGTAAGAAACGCGGATTTTGTCTCAGCTGTGGAGCACGACGCCCCTGGAATTCCTGCAGAAACTGGCTGCACTGGTACCACGACCCCGGCTTAACCTCATTCGCTACTTTGGTGTGTTGGCCCTTTTATGCCCTTTGGGCGCAATGCCAAACTGCGTCCACTCGTCGTGCCACGTCCACCGGATAGCGATTTGGGAAGCGGTGCTGAACAGGATGAGTCGGCCACGATCCCAAGGCAACACGAATCCTGGGCAGGTTTACTCAAGCGCGTCTTTAATATAGACTTCCAGACATGCCCCCACTGCCAGGGCAACCTCAAGATTTTAGCCTCCATAGAAGACCCTCCAACCAACGTCAAAATCTTAAGCATCTGGGACTGCCAACTAAAGCACCGCCTCGGGCACCCGCCCGACTCCCTGACAGATACGATTTCCTATAATCCCTTCTATCGCGTATTCGTTTGCTGTGTAGACGAAGCTTCCGCGTCCTGCTCACGCCCCTCGCCTACATCCCTGTAGGCAAAGCGGCCCCGCTTGGCTAACGCGCTCTATTTCGCGGCCAGCAAGTTGGGAACAGGCCCTCATACGGCGCTATTCGGCGCAGATTTCTCTGTTGAAGGTCACTTTTCTTGAAGCGAATGTCGTTTTGACAGGCTGGATTCGATGATTGATACTGGCGATCAGACGGGTAAAGGTAGGTAATACTTCCTATACCTAAAAGGCCAAGCAGTTGCTCCTTAAATCTCTAATGAATCTGGCGCAAGAACAGATAAGCAATGGGGAAACGCAGATTGCCGCGCACACCTTACTCAAAACCAACGAGCTTCTGTTGCCTAACGAAGTAAAAAATTGAAAATGGTATTAGGCGACTGAAATTGAGCCTGGCAGAATCACTCTATGAGAAAGGCGTAAAGTCTTATATACCTCGAATTGTTTAAGGGGGTGATCTAGATGGTGCCTTACAATGATAGCAAGAAGTGTTAACGCTCAACACTACGAAAGTCCAGGTCTACTACCTGATCGGTTGCCTATTCTTAGTATCTTCCGTTTGTCTTGAATAGCTTTTCTATTCTCAGCTCAGAACTACAAAGGGTTCCTATGTTTGAAACAACTGATTCTGTTGAGATAGCTTTTCACCCTTCCTTGTGTGATCCAGGAGAACGGGGATGGTGGCATGTCTAAAACCGCTTGCACTTACCATGGTTTCATGTCTCATTTCAGCCTAATACTAAAGTGTGTAAGAGAAATACAACACTTGTACAATCGCAACAAAGTAGTATATTTCCCTTAATATCAATAGCATATGTATCTAATCGTGCTTGTGGACAAACTCGGGGTTTTGTTTAGGATTTCCTAACTCTTCCTTTTGTCGGTTCTTCTAATCATCTGGAAGGTAGCTTGCATGCCTTAAGCACAATCCTGGATGTTTTGAATAGGCAGTCATTTCTTGCAGAGCTATATATTGTTGAAATATATAAAATTTATTGTGAAGTGGCTTTGTTCGTGAGGCTTTGTTCATTGCAATGAAATGCTCTCTTCTTTCGAGTTTGGCTAGGACTACAGGGTTTGTACACCAAATCACTAGGAGACAGAAATGGGTGTAAAGCAGCTTCTGAAGCAATCTGATACGGTTGTAGGTTTTGCTCGCGATTTTAGAAAAGTTTCAATACTGCTTACAAAGAAACTTGCCCGAGACAGGTTGATACGCAACTATTTAAATTCTAATAGTGTTCGAAAACTGCAAATTGGTGCTGGTCCAACCACCCTTCCAGGTTGGCTATCGACAGATATTTCTCCCTCTAACGACAACTCTATTTTTCTTGATGCAACAAAAACATTTCCGTTTGAAAATGAATCATTTGATTATGTCTTTAGCGAACACATGATTGAACATGTTCCTTGGGATAGTGGCCTATTTATGTTGAAAGAATGTAAGCGAGTACTAAAGCCTGGAGGAAGGATAAGAATCGCAACGCCAGACTTAAAAGTGTTAATTGGTTTGTATATAGAGGAAGGCGGGGCTCTCGCCGAAAAATATGTTGAATGGATTACAAGAAACTATCTGGATAATGTAACAGAAATAAAAGCGTCCTTCGTTATCAACAACGCATTTCGAAATTGGGGGCATCAATTTCTCTATGACCACGAGTTGCTAGAGCTTGCGTTGAATAGTGCCGGTTTTATAAATATACAAAAAATGTCACCTGGAATTTCTAACGATGCTAACTTTCAAGGAATCGAATTTCATGGTAATAATGTGAACGAAAGTGAAATGGCGAGTTTTGAAACGATGGTATTGGAGGCCGAGAGACTGTAAATTAGATTGCACTTTTTAAAGCTTAAATACTACCGATAAGCTGGTGCAGCTTCTTTTATCTGATATCCAGGCACATCGCTGAAGATGCTTCTCCCCCTTGCCTTGGGGCCTAATTTGGTTATTAGCTCTTTCACAAACTCTTCCGTTCCAACGGCAATACTTTGTGTCCAGATATTGTCTCTATCCAGACCGCTCTGTTTCGACAGCGAGTTCTGGACACAAATACGATGAGCTTCTTGGTAAGACGAGAAAGTAGCAAAACCGCCGATCAGAGTTAGGGCGTTTATATCAATCACTCGGTAACGTTGAGGAGGATTTTGTATTTCGTTATATCCGCACTCAAGCCAGTGTTCAGGGTGACGAACAACACCTGCCCTTACCATGTTCAGATCTATATATCTCTGACAACGAAAAAAATGTGATTCGGTATTCACTGCAGTTGCGTGGTAACGGTCTTCCCAGAAGGCACCTTTGCGCGACTTTCTTTGGTTGTATTCCTGGGCCGTTCTTCCGGCGATAAGTTGCATACTCTTTGGAATTGCATCCTTACCCGTATCTCTAACCAGCAAGTGAATATGGTTCGATGTAACCGTGTAGTTGAGTACGCTCAGGCCATAGCGCTTTCGAGCTTCGTACAACCAATACCGCCAACGCCTACGGTCCTTGGAGAACTTAAAGAGGAACTCTCGTTGGTGACAGCGATGAGTGATGTGCCAGACGTAGCCTGGCAAAAAATGACGATTTGCTCGCGCCATGATAGCTATCCTTATTGTTATTATTTTTCGCCCCAATTAGGCACTTTAACTTGTAATTTAACGCAATTATCGCGTGAATGTTTAGCTCTTTCAAGAGATTGTCGTGGTCCGACCCGGTTTGAAATGAATCCACATACCGTTCGGTAAACTCACTAGTATTTAATATATGAAGTTGCTGCAACGTTTTTTCGGTTAATACGCCAAAAGTCTTTATGAGAATGAATAAATAAGCTGGCCTAATCCGCTTATTTTGTAATGTTTTTAATAGATAATGCCGAGCTTTTCACGCCAGTAATCCCAGCCAGTATTCCTAATTGAGCTACCAAATCGAGCTTTTCATAAGCTCTTATCTTGCTGTCATGTTCTATGACACCTCATGTGGCGAGACTATTTATTATGGGATTTATTAACCATTGTTAAGCATTTATTAAGAATAAATTACTAAATTCTAATTTGGTGGGGTAATTTTGAGGGGCTAACAAATGAAAACATATTCGCTATTTCCATCCATTTTAATCTTCGCAACTACGTTCGCGTTCTTGTCCGTACAAGCAAATGAGCTTGGACCAATCCATAATCTACAAACTGAATGCAAAGGGGGCATCTATAACATTGACGCCAATGGTACCTATGTAGCCTACCAGCATGACAGCAGTTGTTCTTCACATGATCAAAGTGATGCGTACATATATGATGTTATGAGGAAGACTAAAATCAAATTAAACGGTGTGGCTGGGTACGGTTCCACACGTCAATATCATCCACGACTGTCTGGAGTTAAGGTTGTGTTTCTGGATGCAGTTGACTATATGACAGATGTGTTTGTTTATGATATGTATCAACGTTCCGTAACTCGTCTAACGAACTCTTCTTTAGAAACAGAAAGTTCGCCAGATATTTATGGAAATACAGTTGTATGGATAAACAATTCTGGCGAAATAGTAAAACATGAACTTTCTACGGGAGAGCAGACAGTCATATCAAAAGGTGAGCTAACTGCTTCTTCTGTAAGATATGACTATAGAGGTGCGATTTACAATGCTCGATACCGAGATACCTATGGTCCATATAACATCTATTTTTTTGACAAAAAAACCAATACACACACCCAGCTTACTGACAACTCGCTTAAAAAGTCTATTCCAGTTTTGGAATACAATACGGCGGTATGGTTTGAAGGTGAAACACTGATCAAATATGATCTAACCACGCAGACCAAATCGGAAGTAGTGAGCATACCTGGTGTTAATGGTAATCCTTCATTCAATGGAGGAAAAGTAGTTTACTCTGTAAACGGAAGTATTCACCAATACAATTTGAACACTGGTGAACAATTTGTTGTGCAAAATGAAAAACCAGGCCAATATTCACCGGCTATTTACGCCGATCGAATCGTGTGGGCTGATTATTCAGAAGCAGACGTGGTCAATCTTGCTACGTTGAATACTAAGCCAAGATTTGGATCTGTACTCAATAATAGAACAGTAACGGTCGACGAAGAAGTCAATTTTTACGTTTCAGCTATCGACGTAGATCATCCTACACTCTTCATCAACAACTACTTTATGCCCACAACATATGTCGGACACCCTTGGTTCCTTGGCAAATCGTTTTACACGACTCTGTTAGGGGATCTAAACCAAGATGGGAGCGTTACGGACGCAGACTTAGAAAAATTTAAAACCCATTTCCTAGCTAAGAAAGGAGATGAAAATTATAGCTGGGAAGCAGACTTCACAAACGATGGTTATATTAATATGTGGGATCTAGCCTATCTAAGAATTAATTATCAATGCCAACCTACAGCATGTCGTCGAGTTGGGATATTCCGTTGGACACCTAAGGAAGAACATATCGGTAGTTACATTAACTATTTTACCGTCAGCGATGGTTTAGAGACTGTAGATAAAGAAACCTGGTTACACGTAACTAGCGCACAATAAATTGTTAGACTTTAACGACACAAGGGGCCGAAAGGCCACTGCTGTCCCATAGTTTAAGGGATAATGAAAAAGCCTGAGTTCAAGTAGTTATAATGGATGTTCCAGCAAACACTATAGCTACAAAGGACTCAGGCTTTGTCACATCATAACACTGCATTTAATCAATTACTCAAACCGCTTTCGAGACATGAATTTGAGGCGGAGGCAAAAAGACACCATTTTGGCCAAAAGTTAAGATCGGCTAGCCGCTGGGATCAGTTTATTGGTATGGCGATGTCTCAGCTATCTGGCAGACAAAGTCTGCGAGATATTCAATCAAATTTAGAGACTCAACAACATAAGCTTTATCACTTGGGAGCCAAGCCGATCGCTCGATCGACACTAGCACGGCTCAATGAAAAACAGCCCGCTGATCTTTATGAGTCACTCTTCAAGCGCCTATTGGTGCGCTGCCAGAAAATGCCAGGACGACATAAGTTTCGATTTAAAAACCCCTTGTATTCCTTGGATGCCAGCGCCGTAGACCTATCGATGAAAGTCTTTCCTTGGGCCGCTTACCGTGAAGATGCGTCGAATATTAAGTTAAGCGTTGGCTTGAATCATGGCACGCAAGTGCCGGAGTTTGTCGCACTCAGTGAAGGCCAAGAAAACGATATGGTACAGGGGAGGAGATTTCAATTTCCCAAGGGAAGTCTTGTTGCTTTTGATAAAGGGTATGTAGACTGTCAGTGGTTTAACTCTTTGACTACACAAGGAGTTTTCTTCGTTACTCGGCTTAGGGCCAAATCGGTCTATTGCGTCAAAGAGCGCAAACCCGTGAACCGTGATCTTGGCGTGACCAGCGATCAAGTCATCCAGTTCAATAGCGCCCATGCAATCAAGCGGGGGGCACCTTTACTGCGTCGAATTGGCTATCGTGATCCCGAAACAGGTAAATTCTACGAGTTCCTAACCAACCATTTCAAGCTATCAGCGGCCACCATTGCCGCTATCTACAAAGATCGCTGGCAAGTGGAGCTATTCTTTAAAGCCATCAAACAGAATCTAAAAATCAAAGCCTTCGTAGGGACTTCGAAAAACGCAGTGCTAACCCAACTCTGGATCGCTTTAATTACTTATTTACTAGTCGCCTTCGCTCGTCATAGCGCTCGAACCGGCTGGACGGTACAACGCATGCTGCGGATACTTCAACTTAACTTATTTGAGCGTAGAAGCCTCAAAGATATCCTCGACCCAGACCCGCCCAGGCACAAAAAAAGCGAACCTCAAATGAGGCTCGCTTTATGACTGTCAAACTATGGGACAGCAGTGGCCGAAAGGCCCCCTTTTATTTGGGATATCTAACACCACAGCCCGCTGCAATCAAAATCCATTATTAGGACTGACGGGGTCTTTTCCTTCACTGCAGTAACATAATATCACCTGATATGCACGTCGCTAGTCTTTTGAAGAATACTAATCACACTACCATTAATAAGTCAACATGCTACGAAAATGATACATAAACTTACATCTACTTAAACCCGCATCCAATGTGCTTCCTCCTCCAATTGAAAGGCCAGGTTAAAAAGCTTAACTTCTGAACCCGGCATGGCTGCAAAATGACTCCCAAGGGGTAGGCCCTGAGATGATTTATCCAAGAGCACAGACATGGCACACATGTCGCTGATATTGTGTATCGGTGTGTAGGCCGTGTAGTTTTCTGTGCGATGAATCACAGTTTCCCGATCTAGTTTGGGAGAAAGATATGCCAACTCACGAGGCGGGTTCGCCAGTGTAGGACACAAAAGAACATCAAACTCTTGTGCGTACTGCAACATAAGGTGCGCCGAACTTTGAATCGTTTCCTTAGCATTTGGCACTGCCTGTGAGTCTAATGTTCGAAGCCACTCTACCAACTGATGGGTAAAAGGCTCAAGAAACGTTTTATTTACCGGCTGTTGTATCATAGGTTCCATCATCTTGCAGACCTGGTCCATGGTAAATCCAGCCAAAGTAAAAAAGGCCAAAGAGATGGCTTTTCCATCCACGGCTGGTCCTCTGCTATCAACTACCTCATGGCTGAGTTCCTCACAGAGTTTACGGATGTGTTCAATCCCCTCAAGCACGGCTTTGTCCGGCTGATTACCAAACAAAGTATTGGAGTAAATTGCGATACGTAATTTTTCTGAACTTGACCCGCTAATATAACCCAGCGATGAATACTTTGTTGATCCTTCCGTAACAGACAAAAAGGCCGCACTATCACGTACCGACTTTGTGATACAGTGATCGATGACCAAATCTGAAAACGGTCCGCCATTTTCCACCGCCGAAACACAGCGCCCCGCACTGGGCATAATACCAAAAAAGTCCAAACACCGAGGCCGGTATGCGTATTGAACCTCCCCCATCACTAGCATGGGCCATGGGCACTATACCCGCCGCACCTGCCGCAGCGCTTCCACCCAACGATCCCGCTGCAGAATAGTTTTCATTTAACGGGTTCCTAGTTATGCTGTGCAGTTCGGTTTCCGTGCTTCCCAGAAGTCCAAATTCCGAACCAGTGGTATTACCGAATGTGACGAGACCTGCGCCATCGATACGGTCCGTGTAAGCTGTGCCTTGTTGGGGTAGATGTTGTGCGAACAGACGCGAACCCATCGCATTTTTCAGCCCCGGATAGGCCAATATCTCTTTTACTAAGAAAGATACACCTGAAAACATTCCCGCTTTTGGGTGTCTGGCGTTCTCCTGGCCCAATTGAGCGTTGATGTCTGCCGTTGCATTAATAGAATCTCTGCTTTCTTCAGCCAGTTCCAGAGCAATCTGCATCAACTCATCCGCTGTTACTTCTTTTTTACGAACCAGGTCGGCCAAACCCAAACCATCATACTGCTGATATTCACTCTTCTTCACAATTCAATCCAGGTCTGTAAATTGTGAATACTAACAGGAGACTAAAAAATTTAAAAAAGGTCAGACGCCTTTAACAAGAATCCCCACGGAAGCCAGTCTATAATTGACACCCGCAGGGTGTTATGCCGCCGACCACGGCGAGGCAGGCAGTGCCTTATTGGAAGATGTAGGCCGCCCCCGCGTTCTCTGTAGAGCCATCGTCATCGCCGTCTTCATTGGGCGTACCCACAGCTGCGGCATTGTTGGACAAGGTCACACTAGTGCCAAACCCGTCTTCTGCTTCCGCATTGCCGGCTTTAACATAGGCCTGCTGGCTCCAGCTGGTGCCACTTTGGGAGGGAGAGAAACAGCGGGGAGGAGAAATTGGCAGAGGCGCTGGCCAGAAGATCCGGAGTACTATATATATTTACAGTTTAATACAAAAGAAAAATAACAAACAGAAGCCATCATGCCCGCCCCTCAGACCCGGCCATCATCGACAGCCCACGTCCATTATCAGCGCCGACGCCCCGTGCAAACAGCCCTGTATCAGCTGGTGCAAAATCATGTTGACAGCTTTTACGCCCAGGTAGAGGCCCAAACCGGCCATAGCCTTCCTCCGTATATCAAAGCCGAGTTCGACGCCTTTCTCGACTGCGGCATTTTAACCAACGGCTTTCTACGCCTGCGATGTGAAGACTGTCGTCACGAGAAACTGGTGGCGTTTTCGCGTAAAAAACGCGGATTTTGCCCCTGCTGTGGGGCACGACGTATGGCTGAAACCGCCGCACATCTGACCGACAACGTCATTCCTCGCCAGCCCGTACGACAGTGGATGATCTCTTTTCCGATTCCCTTGCGTATCCTGTTGGCCTCTCAGCCTCAGTTGTTATCGCCGGTGCTCAAGGTAATACACCGTGCGATTTCCGGCTTTCTGATCAAACAGGCCGGCTTTCGGCCCGTCGAGGCGCATACTGGGGCCGTTACGCTCATTCAGCGCTTCGGCTCAGCGGCCAACCTCAATATCCATTTGTATTACCTTTTTCTTGATGGCGTCTAACACCTGATCGATGGCAAAGCGGTTTTTCATCCTGTCTCGCCACCCAATACGCAACAACTACAGACCGTCTTACGACGCGTGATACATCGACTGATGCATTGCCTGGTGCGGAGGGGTGTATTGGCGGAAGATCAGGGCCAACGATATCTTGATGAGCCAGAGTCAACCGACCGGTCTAAAGCTTGCCCCGCGAGCATAGCGAGTGCCTTGGGCTTGACGCCCCTGAATTCCTGCAGAAACTGGCGGCACTGGTGCCTCGCCCTCGGCTCAATCTCATTCGCTACTTTGGTGTGTTGGCCCCTTTATGCCCTTTGGGTGCAATGCCAAACTGCGTCCACTCGTCGTGCCACATCCTCCGGATAGCGATTCGGGAAGCGCAGCTGAGCAGGACAAGTCGACCCCAACACCACGGCAACACATATCATGGGCGCGTTTACTCTAGCGCATCTTCAATATAGACATTCAGACATATCCCCACTGCCAGGGCAACCTCAAGATTTTAGCCTCCATAGAAGACCCGCCGACCATCGCCCGCATCCTTAAGCGCTTGGGGCTACCCACCAGAGCGCCTCCTCGGGCACCCGCCCCACATCCTGACGGATTTGATTTCATATAATCCCTCCTATCGCGTATTCCTTGTAGGCGAAGCGGCCCCACTTGGCCGACGCATTTAATTTCGAAATTAACAGTCGAAATCGACGCCGGAATGTCGTCTTTTAGCATCGATTTTCCAGCCAAAGATCGCTTTTATCGAAGCGAGCCTCGTTTTGACACGCAGGATTTGATAATTGATACTGGCGATCAGGCGGAAATAGGTGGGTGATATTTCTTATTCTTCAATTTAAATCCAGGCCCCATGTTGAAGAAGCAGAAGCCATTCTTCGCAATTGTGTTCACTGTGGCTTTTGTACAGCTACCTGTCCTACCTATCAATTATTAGGTGACGAACTGGATGGACCTCGTGGCCGGATTTATTTAATTAAACAGCTTCTGGAAGGAAAAGACGTTTCCGAGAAAACTCAATTGCATCCTGATCGCTGCCTAAGCTGCCGCTCATGCGAGACGACATGCCCCTCTGGAGTAAAATATGGCCGACTTGCTGATATCGGTAAAGAGATTCTTGAGCATAATGTTAGGCGCAGTCTAGCTGACACGGGACAGAGACGGTGCATTAGAAAGGTACTGCCCTATCCTGCACGGTTTAGATTTGCGACCAATGTCGTACGCTCTGCAAAGTTTCTTCTTTCCCGTAAGCTGGCAGCGAAGATTCCACATCTCGTAAAACATGGCGAAACAGTCGCACAAGTTAGCACTCGCAAAATGCTGGCGCTTGACGGTTGAGCGCAGACGATCCTGTATATTGTGAAAAGGCGTCGCGAGTTAGCGCGCTTACCAAAGATGTGTCGGTAATTTTGATTGACGAAGACTTAACTCTGAACAAGCCTGGAAAACGAGTCGCGTTTCACAGTCCCTGTACCTTGCAACACGGCCAATAATTAGATGGTCTAGGCGAGCGCATTCAGAGTCGAGCCGGTTTTGAGCTGACACAAGTGGCAGACCCTCACCTATGCTGTGGCTCTGCTGGCACCTACTCTTTATTACAGCCTGAAATTTCAACAACGCTTTTAGAAAATAAATTGGTGTAACTCCAGACAAATAAACCTGATGTGATACTAACCGTGAATGTAGGATGTCAACTCCACCTAGCGCCCCAAAGCAAAATACCCCTCATGCATTGGATAGAGCTAATTGAAAGAGAATTGGAATCTACTTAGAGCCCTAGGAAAAATAGCTACGCAGTTACC
>Ga0224501_10002500_pt1 | contig 14466 bp, 11 predicted proteins | sample SF_Oct11_sed_USG_4_FD_169105 | JGI IMG/M metagenome (GOLD analysis project Ga0224501, IMG submission 169105) | Sediment microbial communities from San Francisco Bay, California, United States - SF_Oct11_sed_USGS_8_1 | ecosystem: Environmental > Aquatic > Marine > Sediment | place: USA...
ACTGAAACTGATGCGCCTTAAATAATGCTGCTGCCTCGCTGACACTCGCGCTTCCAGTTTCAGATCGAACAATTTCAGACGGATTTTGCACCTTAGATTCCATTGTGTCTAATTGTTCGCTGCTATAAAACTCAATACTTACATCTAAATCTTTCGCCAATTGCAGCATTGCGGTTTCGTCATGCTTGAGATCAATACTGACCAGGCTATGAATTTGCTCAAGTTGCAAGTCATAGTTGTGCAAAGTTTCCGATAGTAAACTAATTAAACTTTCATATTGACAATGTCTTATGCTGCCAATGCCAGCAATGTATCGTGGCCAATTTGCTTCAGTATTGGTAAAAACTACGTTGGCATTCAAAGCAGTTGCAATTCGCATTGCCCATGCATTTGCGCCGCCTTGGTGTACATTAAGCAAAGGAATAATATTATTCGCATGCTCATCAGCTAAAACCACAGGTGGATCAGTGAGCTTGGAATCAATGACTGAACATAATGTCCGAATGGCAATGCCGCTGGCGCAAATCATTAATAAACGTTGTTTCTCTTGATAAAGTCCGGCCACGGTTGTTGCAAAATTATTTGGTTGATGTAAATGAATATAATGCGGAAACAAGCCAAGAATACGCTGAGCGGATTGTTGTGCTATGTCGGTTAACGTGATGATGTACGTGTTCGTCATGAGTCTAGTTGGCTTTAATGATTAATAAAGAAAAATAGGGCAGCGCTGTATCAGGAAGTTGGGTGATATCATTTATAATTCTCTGTTCGGGGTGCGAACAATTCTCCACATACGTAAAACCTTGTTGGAGCTTATGTTTGATGATTATTTGTTTCAACTCAGCTATGCGGGGACCGGCTTTTAAAATAACAATCGTATTTTTGCTCTCAAAATGATGCTCAATTAAAGAGATATCCGTTGTTGCAGGTATGACGGTTAAGGTTTCATTTAAAGTCACAAGCGGTGTTAAACTTGCCGCTGCCGCACTATGAATCGAGCTTATTCCCGGTATAATGGATAACGGTAAGTCCATATTTAATGCGTCCAATAAATGGATAAAACTACCATAAAACATGGGATCACCTTCGCACAAAAACACGCAATGCTTATTTTGTTGCAGCAGGGCATGGATTGCATCTGCCATTTCTTTATAGATCTGTTTTGCTAAGGTCCGTTGTTTTAACATGGGCATGGCAAAAAGATGAGTTTGTGCATTTGAATTAATATAGGTTTTTGCTGTCTCAAGCGCACGCGAGCGTTCTTCCGTGCCGATGACAAACACATGCTGTGCCGCAGCAATAGCTTTAACCGCCTTGAGAGTAACTAGTTCCGGATCACCAGGACCTAATCCAACAGCAACTAAAGAACCATTCATACTTAATCCTTGTCAAGTTGCACAATCAAAACAGGACGTTTTTGAAGTTTCATTTTTTCGTGTGGAAACCATTGTGTACTGGTTTGAATTTCAGTCCATAAAGCGGATTTGTTGCGACAAAAATCAAAAATAATTGATCGGGTCGATTCGGTCACGCTTGTTAATACGAGACGTCCTTGTGGCTTGAGTTGTTGCCATGCAATATCCAATATTGCCTTCAAATGATCGCCGCTGCCACCAATGAAAACTTTGTCTGGATGAGGTAAGCTGTGCAAACATTCAGAAGCTTCAGCATGAATGCTTACAATTGTATCTTGCAAAGCAAATTTTTCAATATTCTGTTGAAGACACTCAGTCACATCTTCACGTTGTTCAATTGCAAAAAGCTGTTTAGGTTTGCCGAACTTTGCCCATTCAATACACACACCACCGCAGCCTGCACCTATATCCCAGGCAATTTCCCCTGGTTGCGGCGCTAACGCAGCGATTATATTTAAACGAATTGGTTTTTTTGTTAATAAGCCATCACCCATACCCTTATTGCAAAAAAATTCTTCATCATCAATACCCGGTATGAAAAATTGTTTTGTCGCACATGAACCAGTTTGCACGATAACAATGTTCAAAGCATGAAAATCTGATTTAGAAACAAAATCAGTCGTAAAACCTTGTTCGATAGTTTCATTCTCATAGCCAATAGCACTAACAACAATCATTTCTGCTTCTGCAAAACCAAGTTCGACAAGTTGTTGTGCTATTTTGCTGGGTGTATTTTTACTATCGGTTAAAATACCATAGATATTATTCGCTAGAATCGATTCACTAAGTTTTGATATAGGTCGTCCATGTAAACTAATAAAATTAGCATCCTGCCAGGCTAAGTTCGCCTTAGCAAATGCCAATTGCATGCTCGAAATACCTGGATATACTCGTTGCAGCCGTTGAGGGAATTTCTGACGCAACCAATCAGCAACGCCATAAAAATTAGGATCACCTGTGGCTAGAATCAAAACCTCATGTTCATAAAATTGTGACAATATTTCAAACAAGTCATCAAATGGTGAGGGAAACTTTATTTTTTTTGCACTACATGTTGGCAAGATGTCCAAATGGCGGGATGCGCCGATAATAATCTTCGCATTTGTAATCAATGGAAAAAAAGCTTCTTCAATGACCGAGCCAGGTGTGATTCCGAGAATGTTTATATTAGACATTAGTAATAAATCTGCCAATTCATGCGAGCGGCCGCATTGATAACGGCTGCCGTGATCGCGCTACCGCCAGCGTGACCGAGCAATGTGATTGCGGGTATTTCTTCTTTTTGACAAAAGTCGTGAATTGCTTGTTTGCTTTCTTTGGCGCCAACAAATCCAACTGGAATAGCAACAATACACGCCGGTTTTATGCCTGTTTGATTAATTAATTCGATTAATCGAAAAGCGGCAGTCGGCGCATTGCCAATCGCACATATGCTATTCTGTAAATAATGAGTCCATGCATTCACCGCAGTCATGCAACGACTCTCACCATTGATTTTTGCCTGATGCTTGGTGTTTTCATCATTTAAAAAACATTTTACGGAATTATTAACGTATTGTTTGCTTAAGCCGCTAGCCAACATTTCTACATCGCACAATATAGGCGTGTCTTGCTTAAGCGCATTCATTAAAGCTTGGCTGGCATTGCAAATAAATCTAAGATTTTTCACAATATGTGGGTCGCCGCAGGTGTGCACCATACGCATGGCAATTTGCTGTTCATGATGATCAAAATCATCAAGCGTCGTTAGTGATCGAATGATTTCAAATGACTGTTGCTCAATTGCTTGAGGGTTTTTCTCATACTCAAGTTGCATAACATTATTCATGATGAAGATGGTGATGTTCGTGGTCATGATCGGTGCCTATTCCACGCACATGATGATGATGACCGACTTGTACCATTCCAACACTATCTTCATAGCCAATAATTTGTTCACGATATTGGCAGAGCTGGCAATTCATGGATTGTTGGGCTTGCTGATTCAGATTAATAATGTCCACAAACCGTGAGACTAATAATTCATGATTATTTAAATACGGTGCGCAGATAAACTTGGTTTTATTAGCAGTGGAATTGAATGTTTCAACTGTGTGATAAATTTTCTTTACTAATCGACCTGTAAAAAGAAAATAGGGGAATACAATGACATGTCGATAACCCATACGTTCAACTACCGGCAATGCGTCCTGAATCAATGGGGCAGTCACACCACTATAACAAGTCTCCGCCCATGCGAAGCCCATACCTTCCCATAACATGCGGGTAATTTTGCTGATATTGGAATTGGCATCGGAATCAGATGCGCCTCGTCCGACCACGAGCAATAAGGTATTCTTACGTGAATAATTTTCACCAATGGATTGTTCAACCGATTCAATACGTGCGGCGGCAAGTTGTAATAATTGATGATTAATACCGAGTTCAGTTGCATACTGGATTTGAATCTCTGGATGCTGATGTTGATAGTTATTGAGTTCACTGGGAATGTCATTTTTTGCATGACCCGCCGCCATGAGCATGCCGGGAACGGCTAGGATTTGTTGAACTTCTTGTTTGCGCAATTGTTCTAAGGCATCGTGAATAGTCGGTCTTGCAAATTCTAAAAAACCATGTGTGGTCAAAAAATTCGGAAAATGTTTAGCTACCGCATGAACGGTGTTTTCAAACTCAATTAACGCCTCATCATCTCTTGACCCATGACCTGCGAATAGCAATCCAACTTTATTTATTTCTGTCATTTGTTTAATAACTCACTTTAAAATTCAATTCCAATTTGTGCCTTGATGCCTGATTTAAATGCGTGTTTTAGCAATCCCATATCAGTAACCGTATCTGCTGCATCAATTAATGCTTGTGGGGCTGCTCGTCCAGTGATGATCACGTGTTGTGATTTCGGACGCTGCTCCAATACATCGAGCACCGTATCCAGTTCAATATATCGATGTTTTAAAGCGATGTTCAACTCATCCAATAACACTAATTGGATATTATCATTCGTCAGCATATTCACTGCAATTGTCCAAGCTTGTTGTGCTGATGCAATGTCTTTATCCAGATCTTGTGTTTCCCATGTAAAGCCATCACCCATCACATGTAATTCAACATTTTCTTGTTGGCGGAAAAATAGGGTTTCTCCTGAGGCTTGTTGGCCTTTAATAAACTGTACAATACCAACTCGCTGACCATGTCCTAAGGCTCTGGCAACAACACCAAATCCCGCACTGGACTTACCTTTACCAATACCCGTGTTGACAATCACGACGCCTTTTTCAATCGTTGCTTTTGCAATACGTTCATCGATGACTTGCTTTTTGCGCGCCATACGTTGGGCATGGCGTTGTTTTAAATCAATAGTATTATTCATTGTCTCGATTGATTAAAATCATTTTCCCGGTTTTACTATCTTTATACACTTGGCCAATCGACTCGAAGCCACTGCCTGCTTCACCCAGACCTGAGGGTAATTGAGGAATTTCCTGGCCTTTTTTAATTTCCTGACCGGCTTGTTTATTCTCTGCCATAAGTCCACCATTATTCGCAACAATGACCGCAATTAAACCACAAGCAAACACCAGCATAATGTCAACAAAATTAGCCATGGGCGCCATGGGGTCTTGGGTTTGGGAATCAAAGCGTTGATAGGACCAGCGATTTGCTCTAGCCATTTTAACTTCTTTCCATGTGATTTAAAAGATCATCATACCAACGCCGACGCAAACGACTAATGACGAATCCAATGGCGCCGGCCAATAAACCAATAACCGTCGTATCAAAAGCAATTGTCACGGCATCAGCCAATACTTTTACATCCCCCTGACCCAAACCAGCGAGACCTGGTCCTAGAGGGATTAATGTGCCCATTAAACCTAACATAGGGCCGGTACGTGTAACTAAGTCGGCACGTTCAATGCGTTTACGTGCTAATGATTCGATATGTGGGATGGAGCTTGTTTGTAGTTTTTTCAAACCACTAAAAAATTCGCCTACACTCATGCCTAAATCCATTAAGGCCACACAAACAACCACGAATAGGATAGCCACCACAGGGTAGAGTAACACGGATACTACCTGGTGTAAGGCTTGATATAAAAATGAATCAAACATGGGAAATACTCCGATTTGTTTGTTGTCCACGGTAAAATCCAAATAGAATAATTAAACCCGCAAACAATACAATTAATAGTTTTTGCAACCACAGCGTAGATGGGTTCGCTGCACTGATTTCTTCAGCCTGTCTATTCTTGGGCTGATCGATCATATCAATCTGCGTCAAGCTACTAATGCTTGTTGATGGCTCATCCACTTCAATTTGATCTTTTTCAATTAAGGCTTGCAAAGATGCTTTTAATTCTTCACTGATAAATTCCTGTATCCATTGAAGCATGGGATGCTTCGCATGGGTATGACCACTACCAGGCAAGCCATTTTTTAAAACAAGTTGGGTGAATTGATTCGCCAATTCTTTTAAAGTGTTAGGATCGGTTTTCCAAAAACCTTTTTGCGCAGCGACTAAAAATATAGCCAACATATTTGCTTTGACATGAGCATTATGATTTTTCTCTAGAAAATCATCGAGGCCAATATTGTATTTATCATCGAAGTAAACATTTTTAACTTCATCCCACATCCATGATTTAATAATCTCGGGATTCGTTACTTGCCATCCCCAAAGATATTCCAAAAACTCACTGCCCATGGTACGAGCACCTGCATAGTCGTGCTGCATTAGTGCAGTCAACCATTGAGGATTTAAAAACCGGCCACGTAATTCCGAAATCAATGCGCTGGGCAAGTTATCCATTTTCGGATTATTGACATCAGCGTGTTGAATCACGTGAGCATTAGGTGTGTTCCCCGAAACGGTTTCAACCGCAAGCGATAAACCGCCCAAATAATCGAATGCATCATTGTTGTCCAATAAACCATATAAATTGGAAGCACGACCAAGATAGGTATTTTCTACGTTTTTTAACAGACTAGAAAATACTTCATGCGAAGCAAAACCCGTGTTGGTTTCTGAATAAATATGTCCCATGCGATGAATATAAGCCTGTGCCACTTCATCGCGAGTTTCCCATGCGCCGGAACGTTCCACTAGCCGATTGACGCCTGCACCATAAGCGCCTGGTGCATCACCAAATACGCGTCGTGCTGCAAGCTGAGCTGCTGTTTTTTTATCATGTTTGGAAAGAATAAGCGATTGTGTTTGTTTAAGCCAATGCCAGGCGACTTGATTATCTTTCAAAGGTTCATTGCCCGGTTGGCGAAACTCGGCAATTGCCTGAAGACTTTCTTCTAAACTTTCTGCCAGTTCAGGATATTCGCGTGCAATTCTTAGTGAGGATGCATCGATTGCTAATAATACAGAACGATCCAACCAAACGAGTAAATTCGCATACAAATCTCTAAACAAACCAGATGTGGTAAATAATACATCGCGGCGTTGGCCAATGTCTTCTAGAGGAATGCGTTCAATACCTTGGAAAATTCCACGCGAATTCCATACAGGGCGTATACCCAAAAGATTCATGCCGAAACCAACCATAGCGCCTTCATCACGTACGGTATCAGATGCCCATAAAACAATGGCTTCGCGTTTACCTTGAGTGAACTGATTTGATGCTTTGGCGTTATTAACTAAGGTTTGCGCAAGTTGATAACCAATTTTTGTCGGCAATAAGCTGCTATCAAGTGCATGAAAATTGCGCCCGGTCGGTAAAACCTCAGGCGAACGCACGGGATCATTGCCTTTTCCGGGCGAGACAAATTTTCCGTTTAATGCATTTAATAAAGCGGCAAGTTCGTTTTCAGGTGATTGCCGCAACAAGTTTTCAATTTCTTCCGGATGATCACCGGCAATTGAATCACGCATGACTTTTACATGCTTGTCGGACCATTCGCCAGCAAATACATGTAAACCCAATGGCATAAAATCCTCTTGCATTTTTGTCAGAAAATGTCCAACTTCATGTACCAATAATGTGTCATCGATTTGCTCAAAAGCGATGCCGCGCGTGATCAGTTCCTGTTGCATATTGGACTTAATTGCGTCAACTAAATTAAGTTCAGCAATTGATTGTCGAATGTTGGCGACGGTTTTTTGTTTTACAATTTCACTGCCATTGATATTGGCTTCATAGGTTTCCACTAATTGCCGTAATTGTAACAAATCGTCGTAAAGTGGTGTGGTTTGTAACGGTGGTGTCAAGTGATCAATCATTACGGCTAAACCTCGACGTTTGGCTTGAATACCTTCACCGACACCATCAACTATATAGGGATAGATTCCAGGAATATCGCCAGCAATAATTTGTGAATAGTCATCTTCACTTAATCCAACTTGTTTGCGTGGTAAAAATTCATAAGTTGAGTGCCGACCTAAATGAATGATCGCATCTGCTTTAAAATCTTGGTTTAGCCATTGATAAAAAGCGAGGTAATGATGCGTGGGTGGAAAGCTTGTATTTGCGTGCAATAGTTCCTCATTCAGCTCCCAGCCGCGTGGCGGTTGTGGACCTAAATAAACATTATTGAATTGCACACCAGGAAAAACAATTTTTTTATTGTTTTGCAGAATCATCCCTGGTGCTTCCCCCCATCCTCGTAAACCTTCAATATTCGATTCTATAATTGCTTGAACCAGTATTTCCGCTTGTGGCCAGTCGGCTTTACCTTGTAATGTGTTTTCATAATTAGAATTTAGCTGTTCAAGTAAGGACAATACGCGTTGTTTCGCGGGATGCACACTACCTTCCACTAAATGCCTAATATCGCCCATGATGCGTTGCCGCAATGCGTTAGCGATTTCAGTTTTGCCAGCATCCATACCTTGACGAAAGCCTTGTTGCAAATAGGCCAAGGGTCCGTGTTGCATTTCGGCTTGCACGCCTGGGGGCAAGGTTTCAAACCATTGTTTGTAATCCGTCGTTTTAAAATAGAATTTACTCTGATAAAGCTGCTGAGTCGCTTCTTTGCTATTCGGTAAATAAACGCCTTGCGCTTGCAGTAAATCTAGTAAGGCCTCTGCGTTTTTTGGAAGTTCGCCAACATCGTATCCATTTTTTTTCAGCTCATTTAATACAAGCCACAGGGATTGTGGCACATCAAGATTATCTGCCCCAATATTATGACGTCCCGGTGGGTGGTTGTAATACACGATTGCAACTCGTTTTTGTTTGTTTGTTTTTAACTGTAATTGATTCCAATTTTTAATTCGAGCAACCAGTTGTTGAATATTGCTTTCAACGAGTTTTTGCTGTTGAACGCGGGCACCTGTCATGGCGTCAATTTTAGTTTTTCCTGCGGCGCTTAAAATAAACGCCTGCGATATACCTTGTAATTCCGGCATGGCGACACGATAGTGCACGCTATTCCAGGCTAAGCCATCGGCGGATAACAGCCAATCATCGTAATCCCTATCATGCATGCGTATGCCTTTGAGCACTGGCACGTTCAATTGCTTTAATAATTCGGTTACTTGTTTGCGACCAACACTACCACCCAGAACAAAATCTTGTAAAACTAGAATTGCACTCAGTTGCTGTTGCTGCGCAAATGGTTTTAAACGTTTAATGGCGTCGACTGTTGCATCACCCCAACGACTCAAAACGGCAACGCAATAAAAATCATCACGTGGAAAAGTTTTACAAATCTCATCAAGCAAAATACGATCAGTTTGTTCGCTTGCCGCATGGTGATCGATAATGGCAACTAATTTTTGTTGGCGTTTAAGTTTAATTTGTTGCAAATCTTGAATCGTCGATAGGGGGTCATACACCAGAATATTTGGTTGTGATGCCAAGGCTTGCACCCGAATTGTTGAGTCTTGTGTTTTCAATAACAAAGCAATCAAATTTTTTAAATTTTGATGACCTTTGCTATGCCAATAGGCTCTTGCGCGAATCCAAAAAGCCAAATCGGGATAAGTTTTGATTTGTTTATTGACTAGATCAAGCAACGATTCATCAGCTTGAGGATTTTTTGTGAGTTGCTTTAGAACATTGTCATCATATTTCTGAAAGATCAATCGCTGATCTATGTAACTGAGTTTGCTCAAGTCACGGTCACTGCTAGTGACAACTAGTGGTTTTGTTGGATTGTTAATGAGATTTTGTAATCGTTTGGCAATATCGCCAAACATACCGGCAATAAAAATCACATCAGCATGTGCCAACAAGTCTTGTACTTGCTCATTACTTAAATTGTCCAATTGTGGCTTACTGCGAATTGAAACCGAATGTTTAGGATATTGTTTTATAAATTCATGTGCAGCATTGTTGGTTTGTTCCAACGAACGATCGGATACAACAATTAAAAGCTCAGCCGCGTGTAGAGGTGATAATAGCAGCAGAAAAATAGAAAAAAGCGTTAAAAAACGTTTGTTGAGCTGGTGATCCATAGAAGCTTCCTAAGCGAGAGGAAACAAGTGACTGATAAGCAGAAGAGGGGAATATAAACCCTGTTCACCGCCCACCGCAGCAATTCAGTCGCGTCCTCAGGCCGGTCTCCGGGCTTACGAGTTTTTAAAAAACAATACCTTCCCATGCATAGCACAGTGGTAACACATTGTTTTTAACTCGATTACCGTTGCGGGGGCAGCGTTGGAATTGCCAATGGCTCACCAACTTCCCGATTACTTCCTTAAAGGAACACCTGAGTTGCACAGACGTTAACAAAGAGCGGTGACATAAATCAAGGGAAATATCCAATCCAGGATATAAGTAAGGTAAGAGATCATGCGATTACAGAATAATTTTAAGCGGCTAAAACTTCAGCGATAGTATTGATTAGTGTATCCATGTCCACGGGTTTTTCCAAAATCTTATTCGCGCCAAAACGGTTAGCAAATTCAAGATAATGGCGTGTATCCAAGGCGGCTCGACCCGACATGGCAATAATTTTAACACTGGGATATTTTTTCTTTACATGAACGATGAGTTCCAGACCATCCATTTCCGGCATAATTAAATCCGTGATTACTAAATCTGCTTGAAAATTTTCGTAAAGATCCGCAGCAATTCGACCATTTTCGGCTTCTTTAGCCTCATGTCCCTGCATTTCAACCACTTGCTTGACAAAACCGCGAATGGATTCTTCATCATCAACAATAAGTACTTTTGCCATAAGTTTTATAAGTCCGTTTTTGGCATAATCTAGTATGATTTCGACAGCAAAACAGTAAACTGGAGTGATTTATTTAATCAGAATTTTTATATGATCTAACAAATCTTCCAAATCAATAGGTTTGTCTAAAATGATTTCTGCACCAAAGGATTTTGCCAAACCCAAGTAATCACGGGAAGAAACTTTTCCGCCACCGGAAATTGCAATTAGCTTAGTATTAGCATGATTTTTTTTAACATGCATGATGACTTCAATACCATCGACATCAGGCATAATTAAATCGGTAATGACAAGATCAAACTGATGTTGTTGCAGCGCTTCAATGCCTTCGCGACCATTAAGCGCACTCGCGACAGAAAAACCTTCTTCTTGAAGTAATTCGGATAGAACACTATTAAATGTTTCCTCATCATCAACCACGAGTATACTTTTCATGGCAGTAACAACCTTGTTTGAGTTCGTCAATGCCATATATCGAACTAAATTTTTAAAACTGAAATCATTCGAAATGAATATAACTGATTATTTTTGTTCGATTTGATTAAGCGAAGGTTTTTAAAAAGCACTTTGTGGAAGGTAGGTCAGTGCAATCATTTTTGTTTTAAAAAATTTTAAGTGAGCAATCTAACCATCAGCGCCAAATTTGATACAATAATTCCACGCGATTTTTTTCACGGCGATAATTTACATAGCTCACAACAAAAATACATTCGAGTGCAATCGCAATAAAAACTAATAATGCTTCGTTTAAAAGCAAGCCTGAAAATAGCATTGCGCTTACGATAATATGAATCAATACGATCATCTCTCGGTACCTCTAAATACTGCTAAAACAGTTATTTTTTAATGTCCGTAAGCATAGAACAAGGACTTGAAAAAACAATACACCATAGGTGCTAGTAGACAGACTTTGGCTATCAAACCGCGTCTAAGTTGCTGTTAAACGTCAGCTTAGATGTTTGTAACATTTGTGTAAAACTCAATAGTGCTTGCATTTAGCAATGTTAATAACCGATTAGCAATTTCTTGGTTCCATTGGTTTTTGTGATTTAGAACAAAACAAATAATCTCAAACGCAGGTGTATAAACAAGCTTGAATTGATTAGTGGCGTTTTAGATAGGAAATTTTTTCTGTGCATTATACCTGTGACAAAATCTCAAGGTAAAATCCTTAGCTTAGACCTGATTGGATTTCAGCTTTAGCTCAAATTTTAAAGCCAGTAAAAATTATGTTTTTTCTAAAAGAGATAAATCGCCTCAAGTTAGAAAAATTTTAAATTGAGTTCATCCGGCCTAGCGACGCTGAGAGCACAAAGAAACATCGAGGGAATCATTATCATGCCTAGTCTAATCTCGTCTTGGAAGAGTCCTGAAGGCGCTATACGCGCAATTAGCTTGAGTCTAAATCCACATAAAAAATGCTGCAGAGGATTCTTTATCGCACCATCTGAGATCAATTGATATTGGTCCAAGTCCAGATAGCAATCGAAGTGTTAATTCCTCGGTAGAAAAACAGTTTTATTGGATTAAGACAGGGTCTAACTCGCAAAATCCATCGTTAAAAAGCGGCGAAAATAATACAACCAAGTCTAAATCTGGGTAAAAACCCGCTGTTTTTAGCCATGAGCAGCTGGTCGTTTGCGATGAAAATCACGTGAAAACTCGTATGGGTGGCTAACTGACTGAAAAATCGTAAATTATCCAATATTTGGAGTCAGTCCAAATTGTTCCACGGGAAACCCTTGTTAAATGTCAATAGCCTAGGCGATTTTTTTTAAGCTGGCTAAATAACTGTTCCACAAATTAGACCCTGTCTCTGGATTTTCCCAGCACACTGTGAATACACTAGGGTTTCCCTGAGCTAAGGATTTTTCGCACCCTATGTTACACCTGCATTTGTCCAACCGAGTTTCCATTTTTATCGATCAACTGATTGATATATTGGAAAAAAGTCCGCGTCCCCAAGTATTGGCACGACGTCATGTGGTGGTGCCGAGTATGCTCGTGGCCAAGTATCTAAATTTGCAGTTGGCGCAAAAACAAGGGATCGCGGCGAATATCCAATATCTACTACCGGCAGAATATATTTGGAAAGCCTTGGCAGATCTGCAGCTAGAGCTACCGGCTCAAGCGCAGTTTGAAAGCTCGGTATTGCATTGGCGCATTTATGCTTGGTTATGCAAAGCGGAAAATATTCAGAATTACAGCGAGTTAAACTCGTATTTAGATCCTAGTCCCAGCAGCCGGCGACGCACATTTCAACTCGCAGCCGAAGTCGCAGGTTTGTTCAATAAGTATTTGATTTATCGGGCGGACTTATTATACCAATGGCAGCGCAAACGGGACCAAAGCGACTGGCAGGCCGCGCTTTGGTTTGATTTGCGGCAGAAAGCAGCAGAGGCGTTCTGGGGGGATTTACCTGAGTTGTTGGCGGTTATAGATTTTAGTCAGCTACCATTTTCCAATTTATTATCTCAAGCCACGGTATTTTTTGGAGTAGCTGATTTTAGTCCTGGATATTTGGCTGTCTTAGAAAAAATTGCGGGAATCAGTGAGCTACATTTAATGCTAATGAATCCTAGTTCGTATTACTGGGGTGATGACCTCAGTACAAAGACCCGTAGCTTACATGAGTTGATGCTTGCGCAACGCGGACAGGACAGTCAATTAAGTTATCTGGATGAGGGTAATCGCCTACTCGCATCCTTGGGACAACATAGAGACCAGCAATTTGATCTAATTTGGAGCCTAAATCCGCAAGAGATTGATGCTTATGAACCACCGACAGGTAGCAGCTTGCTTAGCTTGCTTCAGCAAAACCTATATGAACCAGGTGAGGTCGCTACCCAAGCGTATGCAAAACCCATAAATAGTGATGATCAAAGCCTGCTTATTCATAGTTGTCACAGTCCACTGCGGGAATTGCAGGTTTTATATGACTACTTGCTCGACTGTTTTCAAACCATGCCTGAACTACAGATGCATGAGGTATTGGTGGTAGTACCTCAGCTTGACCAGTACGCGGGCTTTATTCCTAGTGTTTTCAAGTATGGGGCTGGGCCAAGCATGGGGTTTTGCATTAGTGATAGCCAGGACAGTTTTCTGCAAAGTGTTCGAGATATTTTACATAAGTTGTTGACGCTTAATCAGAAACTACTCGATGTAACTTGGTTAAATGATGTACTGCATTACCCCTTAATCCGCGCTAACTTCGAACTGACTCAGCAAGACCTATCTAAGTTACAGTTTTATATGGAAAAATTAGCAATCTACTGGGGTGTGGATGGAGCTGAACTGGCGCAGCAAGAGCTGCCGCAACATCTTAATACTTGGGATGCTGGGATTCAACGTTGGATGCTGGGCTATGCTATGGGCGATGTTAGTCCCAATATGTTCAATGACTTGCTGCCGATGCCTGATGTTGATCCTGGTGATAGTGATCTGTTTAGTAAATTCTTGTTATTTTACAATAAGTTATTGCAGTTGAAGAGTAATCTTCTTGAAGCCCGCAGTATCGAGGAGTGGCGCCAAACCTGTCAACAAATGGTAGATGATTTTTTCTATTTCGAAGCAGATGAATTGGTGGCAAAAATTCAGCTAAACCAGGCGCTGGATCAGTTAGTCCAGGCAAGCGAATCGGCACAATTTAGCGAGGTTTTGCCTTTGCCGGTTTTCATCCAAGCTTTAGAACAAATCTTTGCCACCCGCCAGGCAAATATTGTCTTACATCAAGACGCCATCGTTTTTGCAGCACCGCATCAGGTGAATAATATTGAGTTTAAAGTCATTGCTATGTTAGGCATGAATGCTGATGCTTATCCACGCCCTCAAACCCAATTGATATTCGATCATAGTTTGCAAGATAAACGTTTGGGTGATGCCAATCCACGGGATTTAGACCGTGACTATTTTCTGCAATGCCTAG
>Ga0224501_10002501_pt1 | contig 14464 bp, 8 predicted proteins | sample SF_Oct11_sed_USG_4_FD_169105 | JGI IMG/M metagenome (GOLD analysis project Ga0224501, IMG submission 169105) | Sediment microbial communities from San Francisco Bay, California, United States - SF_Oct11_sed_USGS_8_1 | ecosystem: Environmental > Aquatic > Marine > Sediment | place: USA...
TTGAGGAAATAATGTTTATGTGATAAGCTAATATTAGGTGCATTCGCGTGCTCGAGGTTTTCGCGACTGAAATGGATTTCGGTCAGGAAATCGGCTAAATTGCGCAAGAGCGCGACCGAAAAGCCCGATCCAAAAAAGCATCTTTCACTTTCGGTCGCGATCTGCGACTGAAAGCAGGCGAACAGAATTCCGCGACCGAAAGTAGGCGTTCGCCTAGTAGTTTAGGCAAATGTCAAGGTTACCGCAAAGAGGCTTGATTACTACATTGAGATAACGAATCGCGAATGATCGTTCGACTCTAAGCGATGAGTTAAAGTTGGGAGAGGACAACTCTGACGCGATCAAAGTCCATCCTGAACTCAACAGCGTTTCCTCACCGCGACCCAGTGTTCGCGTGCTCGCGACCGAACCGTTTCCCAAAATTTCAGTCGCGAGTACGCGAATGCACCTGTTAGTAGGAGCAGCCGTGCTTAAAAACACTATTTGTGCGCAGTGAGTCAAGGGTTCTAATCCCAAAAAAGTCAATGGTGGTGACAAAAAGGGCATCTGACCTTAATTTGCCCCTGAGCGCCAATAAAGCCTTGGTGTTAACCGGGGAGCAAACCCCACGATCCAGTCCAGGGAATATCGGGAGTATAAACAAGATATAAAAAGAAGCTACTATTGGTAGTATGCGGGGGAGGCGGGAGTTTAGAGGGTGATTATTGTCTTTGCACCGTTATATATGATGCTATCAGCTCTGAGAATGTCACCACGAGCTCGGGATTCTGAGTTACGTATTATAAATGCATTTAAGTTCACTGACCATAGTAGATACGCTCAACAGACATCTACCTGAAAGGTTAATGATGTTTCAATCAATTATTGTTTAAGCCAACTGCATGTATGCTTATTTTTGCCATGGTATTTTATACCAGCGGAGAAGGGCCAGGATAACTCCATGGTTGTTACAGATCCACCTCTCCCTTTATCTCGATTCTCGGTGGGTGCCTGAGAAACACAGGGCTTAGGTTGACTGACCCACAACCTCTGAGGAACATCTATTCAGTCTTGTAGCTCCTGCATGCTTCACACTGAATCAGTGTATGGGTGCTCTGGTAGAGTGAACCTAGCTCTGGGCATAGTTAGCTTTTATTATGCCATGCCTGTCCAGAGCCACCGACTTATGTATACTTGCCATTGTTTTATGGAATATACACACTGAGTGGCAGGAACTAAGGCTTGTAAAGCAATGTTCGGGTGGTAAAGATTGCACCGCGATAATCATGACTAATGACTACATGAGCTTTAAGGGGTTAGTCTAAGATTCTTCCAAACTCATTAACAAGAGATATTACCCCTCCCCCCTTAGGTATTTACTCTTTCCTTTGAAAGTAACATAAAAATCTTAAATTAGCTATTACCAGTAGCGTAGTGAATACTGTAAATAACCGATGCTCTCTTAAACCAAAATTAACTCTCAATTACACAGCTACATAAAGCTATTAGATCAGTAGGAGGCGAGCCAGGATAATTCGTCCAATCAGGGCTCACGCTAGTTGTTATGAGTAATGCGCACTTGTGAACGACACGGGCTATTCAGTATTTTCTTGAGTGACTCGGTTAGGTTCGCGTGTATTTACTTTGTGATATGGACCGTGATTCAGATGCCAATGGCTGGAAATCTGGTAAATTGTAAGTTAGCATCATATTTCTTATAAAAAGCCAAATGCAAACTTAATCCCGGGTTAATTTTCTATTTCAGTTTTGTATTATTGCGTTGATTCATGTTGATGGAAAGCCGTGCCTGTGTAGTCAGACTCTGTCTGGTCATAGCTGCTCCCGTTGCCTTTTCCTAGCTGTGCCAGCCTGCTATCCAGTATCCACTATCTGCTTACGATTACATTTATAGCAATAGATAACTCAGCTTGAGCACGTGTTGCATCCCACTATAGTATGAAGTCAGTTCGCGGGCAGTTATACACCCACTACTGTCTTCTGTGAATACCACTTGCCCGTTGACCATTTGTTTGATTTCCTCCTTGTCTGTGGTAGAAATTGAGTGTTTATGGTGACCCAGTTGGAATAGGTATGCTTGGATTTGGAGGAGACCAGTGACACAGTAGTCCATTCCATACGTGTAAACTTCTATATTGCTTTAGTTAGTGACCACGTACCGAGCAGTATTTATCCAGTGTTCAGAACTTGACCCCTCCATTGAATATTACAGGCAGTTACCATGGAATCCAGTACCTACTAATCTCTCCGTTTAACACCAATCACTAGACAGTGACTAGTGTAGCTACTAACAGACCGCATACAGGGTAGCTAGTAGCAGATCCTATACAGGGTTGCTAGTAGCAAATCCTATACAGGGTAGCTGGTAGCAGACCCTATGCTGACTTATCATGTATTACCCCTGACTTGGTCAATAAAAAGTTGCAAATAAGAATAATTGTTGCAGAAAAATTACAATTGCGTTGGTCTTCAACTTTTCTCTGAATCGAGGTAGGAGTTTCAGTGTTTCTCTCATGTGTTTCGATAAATGAGGAAAGCCCCATAGACTGTTTATTTAAAGTCAGCCGACATGTCACGATCGTGTCTACCGAGCTACAAAATTGCACAACCCAATTTTGTTTATGGCGCGGGGTTGAAAATTGCACAAAACAGAAATTGTGACAATCAATGTGGCACGGAAATTCGTCACATGTTTATTGCGCAAATTTTTGCCCGGAATTAGTTCGCGGCAAATCAAAGTTTAATTCTCAGCTCATCAACTCCGAGAAGAATTTAAAGATAAAAAGTTATCAAACCTGTTGAATTGTTGATACACCTTCTTGCCATCTTGTGACCAGTTTCAGGGGTATACAAAAACTTCCGGTAGTGATTGGAGGTCTTTCTACTCACACATGTAACCTAATGACGCGTGTTGTAACACGCTAATTAACATTGTAACATTATCACCATGCCCGTTTTCTACCAAGTATCACCCTTCAGGATGTGCTTTCAGTTTACATTCCGTGTAAAGTTACTCGGACCATCGTGTGAGATACTGAGGAAGCGTGCAGGGTATCGATTTCATGGAGGAAAATGAGACGAATGCAAACTAGTTTTTATCAAGATAAGTCTCGAGTGACGGTTTAAGTCGGTTTAAGTTGGCGTATAATTTACGAGTTACCAAACAAAGCAAATGTACCATAAACACACCAACCAGTCTGGCTTGTTTTGCATGTGATTGGTCAATTGATCACTTGCCCATCTGCTCAAAACTGGTGTATAGCGCATACAGTAATTGATTCTTAAATTTACATGTACCATGACAGCACAAATGCATTACCTTGTCAAGCTGTATCAATCAGAATGAGCACTTACCTGCTTGGCATGTGCTATGTAAATCTTTCATACCTTGACCAATGGCAGCGGTATGCAGGTTTTCTGCAGTTATCCTGACCAAATTCAGTGGTATGCAGAAATTGACGCATTGAATTTCCCAGGATGCATCATTAGGGGGGACTTTCTGTTTGACCCATATTCACTTCTTCTTTGTATCTCCATGACAGGATAGCTGTCAGGAGTGGTGCAGGTGCCCTGCAGGTAACCTGCAGGTGCCCTGACCAGTGTCAGGAGTGATGCAGAAATTGGCCTACTGCGTCTTAGGCTCAGGGTGTCCCAGGGTGCGTCATTAAGAGACTTTTCCTCTTGCACCATCGTGCCCCATAGAGAAGGTAACTCTAGGGTGTGAAGGGGGGAGGGGGCTTGCCGTTTGACCCATATTTACTATAGAGAGGGCTAGTCTATGGGAGGGCCTCCTTCGTTTGATGAGGTGAGCTGAAACCGATAGTCCAAATGACAAAGCTCGTGGTAGCTCAGTATCTAGCTGTCTGTCCTCCCTGTGGCCCGGGTTGAATTCCTTGATGTGATGAAGTATTTCGAGGGAGTTTTCCGTGACAGATCACATCCTGCCTCCCCTCAATGACACCACACAACCTGTGGAAATTGAGGAGGATGCCGGAAGTCCAACCACAGACAGACAATGACTGGGGTAAAACAAAAGTTCACTATTCAATAAGCCAGCACTAGAACCCATGCGCTATGGCTACAGATTATTGATAAAATATAACGTTACTATCAAGTGACTATTACAGAGAGGAGAAAATTGATATGTGTTGTACTTGTAGCTTATACTGACAGCGAAGCCCGGATGGGTCAGTTGGTAAAAATCCCGGATTCATAATCCATAGATCACAGGTTCTAGCCTCACCGTCGGCAGGGTGTTTTGCCGGTATGGACCTTTAGCAAGCCCCTCACTCAAAATTGCTATCAAGGCTTCGGAAAATCATGGTAAAAATAATGGAGAAACCCAACCAGTGGATGATTAGGGTTAAGATCACTTCACCGTTGTTAAAGATTTACCTCTCCTTTTTGATAAGAGTGGTTGAGTTGCGGCGGGTGATGTGTAAACTGACTTGTGTGGACTGACCTCGACCTGGAGCAATGATACCGACCCGCACATGGTGCTCCATGCAAGCCATAATGGGTGAAAAACAAGTATCTAACCCGGCAGCGCTGTCATACAGGAGATGAGAAGAAGAAGTAGGTTATCTCATTAAATGTCAGGCTGCATTGTGTCCTTCTCAATCAACCACATGTGTGAAGGATTGTATCTATAAAGGAACAGGAAGTTTCTAGAATCTATCTAACTTAGAGAATCCACAGGAAAGCTGCAATCAGATAAAAACTCTAGTTAGCAATACTATAGGGAAATCAGTAACCGTTATTAGCATGAAAGAACTAAAATGCATATAATTGTGCATGTAAATGCATTAAATGCTGCTGACATGTGGTATTCAAAGATGATACATGTCATTCATGATTCTGTTTTTAAACCGAGACTGGACTCGGCTGGACTCGGCGGTATTTATTATATCTGTCAATACCGGGAGAGCTGGCATTATCCAGTATGACGAATGGGTTTCTGTGGGCACCTGCATAGTCAGATTATCCCGGTTCATGAGGGCGTTCAGTGGTTGACATCATGTACAGTATATTGTGTAACATCTCTGATTAGGAGCCGATCAGTATTGTAGCCCATAAAGTTATCTCCCCTGTGACCAGCCCTCGTATCTATCGCATTATTGTTGCTATTCTCACGAACAAACCATCATCTACGCACTCCATTCAGTATTAGTGTTAGATGGTCAGGCTTGACGAATATCCCAAATACCCCTAGATGTAAACACAGTGGATCTAGAAGATAACAGCTGCATGCTTGCATTTCTGACCAGGTGGGGCGGGTGTTGCTTAATGGCGCTTGGGTTCACGTTCAGATGGTTTTTTAGGCACATTTGATCCCCCACACTGCCGATGTGTAGCTGAATTAAGCTGATAGGTTCTCGTTGGGTGATCGAAAATGTGTGCAACTTCTGTTTGTAGGAAACAGAGTAGTACTGATTTACAGAGCAGATTGAAATCGCGAAAGATTCTTGGTGTGGGAGTGACCGATGATGGGCAGGATGTACACAGGTCAAAGGTCAGTAACCCACACCTAGAGTTAGTGAATGTAGCAACATCAGTGAATAGTCATGCTAAACCGGGAGGTTTACTTGTCACTAGTCACAACTCAATTCGGCATTTCGATGTAAAAGCTACCATGTAACCAGTGACTAGTGCTAACGAGCAACGTTTCCCAACCATAGTAACCCGAGGCTAAATCAGTAGATTCTAAGGGTTTTCCTGGACTAGACCAGGTCCTGTTGAAAGTACTTAGATTTATAGATCTTACAGGGCGAGTGGGGGCAAGAGGATTACAATCTATTATGTGGTCACTAGGGGGTTAGCTAGCTCCACATATCCTCTCAATTGTGACATATTCATATATACATCAAAACAACTCTTAATGATAAATTCCATCTCATCACGTTTACAGTTCTCATCCTCCAGTAAATTGATATGGATTGTGTTTTGTAGGTCAGTCAGATTTTAGGACACAGTGATGCACTTAGTGCTCGGACTCTACCCCTTGGAATCCAGTGGTGGCTCTTCCTCTGTTCTATCTTACTTATCTGCTGGGCATTCTGGGTAAGCAGGCTACTAGTCTACTACTCTACTAGTCTACTAGTCTACTAGTCTACTCGTCTACTAGTCTACTAGTCTACTACTCTACTAGTCTACTAGTCTACTACTCTACTACTCTACTAATCTACTAGTCTACTAGTCTACTAGTCTACTAGACCACAGCAGTAAAAATCATATAGGTTCCAACCAGTGTACAATTAGGGTTAGGATCACTTCATGGTTGTTACAGATCCACCTCTCCCTTTTCGTTGAGATTAGCTTGATTCTCAGCGGGTGATGTATACCAACACAGGGCTTCGGTTGACTGCTCCCAAACTCCCAGGATCGCCCGTTCAGTCTTGTAGCTGGTGCTTCACACTGGATCAGCGGTGGTAGATTGAAGTTGACCCTGGGAATAGTCAGCTTCCACTACGCCAAACCTGCCCAAGCAGCAATTTCATCAGTTGCGGTCTCTATCGCATTGTGACCGACAACAGCACAGACACAGTCAACTATTCGACTAGCCCAGTAGAAACTTCTCTACAGGTCTACTAGTCTACTAGTTTACTAGTCCAACCACTGACAGCTGTAGCTAGCAAAGCATAAGAAGTGAGACCTTATCATGAGGTGTGAACTTTATTGAGTAGTTTTACATTGCATACATGAGCGCATGATCAGAACAACAAACTTCTCAATGAGTCTATTCAAGTGTTGGTAAAAAAAATCAACCGGATTTGTGAACTTTTTATTTTCATAGTTAATCGGTTGAAAAATTCGGCACCATTTACTGCATTAAGAGAAGCAATCAATGTCTTTCCTGGGTGAAACAATGAAAGCCGGTTTCTTCGAAGTCATATTAAACTCTGATTGCGTTGTACTTAGTACTAGCGAGCTCAATATCTAATATCGGTCAGTGTTATGGAAATTATAAATGTGACGAGAAATGTGATTAGGCTCATATAGGCGACTTGATATAACAGCTTTATGACAACAATATGTAATGCTCAAACTAATACTAACAGAGTTATTAGGAAATTCTCGGTAATCAGTTTGAGAAAACCCTCATAAATGAATGGATGACCACGTGTAAAATCAGGGAAAATTTCAATAATAGTCTCATTTATTCTTTTTATCCTCGAGATTTCTTTGCTCCAGAAATTAGCTCTGCATTAGTTGACGCGATGAGCCATCTGATGTGCAAATTGGGGTCAGTGGGCACTCCAACAGATACAAAGACATTGTCTGCAGTTCCACCAGTCAGTAAATTTAAAACCTCAGAGCTTTCTTGAAAGCCATGCACTGCCCTTGTTCAAATTCTATGAGATTCATGGTTTTCCAGGGCGCTGCCCGAGGTTGGTCATCTCCCATTGCATCTTTTTCCTTCAGATATTTTTCTTATCCAAGATCAAATTAAACTGTTTGTGTGTGAGGTTTCAACATGAAGGTGTCTATCTAATGAGCCATTCAATACAAATGATGGAATATACCTAATGTTTCCTCCAGTTGATGGTATCACTGGATCCATGTATATTTATATATTCCATTAATATATGCATGCGCGAAACAAACCCACCACTAATCGAGTCAGTTTCTGTTACATGCGCCACTAGATCTCCTTAGATTCCTAGATAAACCTTAAGACGTTTCACTCCCTAAAGACTGATGTACATGTGCTAATGTTTCTTTTCTAGTCCGTATTACTACCAGGCAGTTTTATGAATAAGATGTTTGGAGGAACCCAGCAGACTTCTCTGCTGTATAGCATTACTCTTTTCTGTAAGTACCTCTTGTATTCCTGGTAATGATTACTAGACTGTAATTTTACACTGTGAAGGCAGAAGTTCACCACTGTATCACGAGTTGATTTGATTATAGCTGAAACACTGCAGTAAATTGTTTTAACACGTTGCATATCTTGTGAATGCAAATCGGGAAACCTTTCTCTGTTAATAGCTATTGGTTACACGATAAAGTACCAACTTACACAGATAATATGCGCAATAGAATCATTTTCTGGAGATTTTGTATGTATTCACGGAACAAAAATCCAACAGCTCACCAATACCTATAATAGTAATAGGATTCAGTAATGGCTGACTATAAACATGCTTCCCGATGTTTTAGGCTTGGCCATGCCACTAGCTGCCCTCAGTCAGGTAAATGACAGGTCGTCTATACAATGGTCACTACTCTCTCTGGAGATTCTTCTGACTACTCACGCTCTGGGTGAGTCTGAGTCTGTCTTCCCCAAATCAACCTTTATCCTCCTGCAATCGAATGATTGACAGCGTTTTAATTGGATAGGACATGGACCTGGGCCTTTATCACTGGTAGAGGATAGGTTTGGCCCTCTAGAATGATGGTGCGAAACCTGTTTTTATTACATGACGTTTTATATCAACAATCCAGCATGGTTATTTGTTCTTAGTAGGTGCATTCGCTTGCTCGAGTTTTGACTGAAATCCTTTTCGGTTGCGAAATCTGCAAAATTGTGCAAGAGCGCGACCGAAAAGCTCGATCCAAAAAAGCATCTTTCACTTTCGGTCGCGGTCAGCGACTGAAGCACGCGAACAGATTTCCGCGACTGAAAGTAGGCGTTAGCCTAGTAGTTAGGCAAATGTCAAGGTTACCGCAAAGAGGCTTGATTACTATGTTGAGATAATGAATCGCGAACGATCGTTCGGCTCTAACCGAGGAGTTAAAGTTGGGAGAGGACAACTCTGATCTGATCAAAGTCCATCCCGAACCCAACAGCAGTTCCTCACCGCGACCGAGTGTTTGCTTTCGAAATCTTTCCCAACGTTTCGGTCGCGAGCACGCAAATGCACCTAATATTGTGCGTATAAAGATGGCTCTGGGTGACCCGCCTTCCGCAATATCACTCCACAACTTCTGTGTCACATGGAATCTGTGTCTAGCATCGGATTTTGCTCGACTAAATAGAATCTACGATTTCCATGACCTTAATTATAATTAAATAAACTCAGAATCAAAGAAATTTAATTCATCCCTATAAGATACAAATTAGAAATAAAATCAAGTTCATGTGTACTCTTCAGGCTGTGACCGTGGTTATATGAAGTTGTCTTCTTACATTTTTCAGGGTCGTTTTATGGAGGAGTACTGAATACCTTTTTGTTCTTGGGTATGCTAGTACTAGCTAACACGTGGTACATCTTCAAGATGGCCGCCGATCAGTCCTTGCTATTGGAGCTACTGAGGAACTTTACTCAGCCAGATGATAATGTTGATGAGAGTCATAGTCGGTCTAACAGGTGTCATGTCTCTTCCACCGACAAAAAATCTGACTGAGACCATAACTAGCCTACGATAGGAAAGACAGACTTCAATGTTGTGCTTTGGAATGACTCGCTAGTCTCAACATATGGGGTCCTGGTGCTTATTGCCATATATCTGACTACAGAATGTTAAATTCTTCTGCAAATTGATCTGAGAACTGGTGAAAATGTTGCTTGATTTTTTAGTAGCGGTCAGTTTCATATATTCACTATAACAGATAGTCATCTATTGTATATTGTATAGCAACGGACCATTCCAGTTTTTGGTTGGAAACGTTTTTATGCTACGCAGCCTTGTTGATTTCAGTGAACTTACGTAAATAATTATTGATTAACTGTTCACTCTCAATGAAATGTCAACCCGCTGACCTTAAAACTGGAACCAAAAATTACTGAGGCGTCATCTCTTATAAAAGCTGGATATAATTTTAACTCTGATTCTATTTTTTGTTATAAACATACTATAGAAAGTCATGTCACATCTCTCAAGCTTCGGTTACAGCATTCTATCCACTACAAAATAATGAGCTAGAAATAAAAGGTTCGCGTTAAAAAGCTATGAAGAGCTCAGCTGATTATATTTGATACACATGTACATAACTGGTGTTACACCTGTACATAACTGGTGTTACACCTGTACATAACTGGTGTTACACCTGTACATAACTGGTGTTACACCTGTACATAACTGGTGTTACACCTGTGCATAACCGGTGTTACACCTGTGCATAACCGGTGTTACACCTGTGCATAACCGGTGTTACACCTGTACATAACCGTTGTTACACCTGTACACATGTGGTGGGGCGAATAAAATAGTACACACGCCGAAGAGCCGGGTCACCTGGCTGAATGGTTTGTTAAGGGAGTAGGGAGTTGTCTACACGCACTTAAACGGTGCAACCGAGCCATCAGAGGCGCTAAAGAGTTAATCAAGCAGTGTTCTTGAACAATGAAGAGGATCTGGTGATGCAACGCAATGCACAGAAACTGTGGAAATTGCAACCAATCAGAAAATCCAAAGGTGAAACATCTACTAAGAAACAAGCACCTTTCTAGTAAACTTTAGAATAACTGAAAAGCAAACAACAACCCGTGGTCACATGGTCACATGGCTGCATGGTCGCATGGTCGCATGGTCGCATGGTCGCATGGTCGCATGGTCGCATGGTCGCATGGTCGCATGGTCGCATGGTCGCATGGTCGCATGGTCACATGGTCACATGATGCTAGACCCATTGTAACCTTGTAATACGTGAAATTGAAGCTGAGCTGTGCAGTGCATCAGCGGTTATGCAGAAACTCGACTCAATTGCACCCACACAAAAGTTAAATAGGATGAAGGCAGGGGTCGCTATTAAAATTATTGAGCACCATCACGTGTCCTTTTGTTAAATTGCCTTTGAAATTCTCAATCAGTAAATTGATTGATTTAAATATCTGTAATAAAGGCCAATCATTATGAAAGCGTAATCACAGACGGAGGAGAAAATACATCCAGGTACGGAAAGTGTAGGGTCTATAGCCCAGGAGTCTGGGCACTTACACCAGAGCAGTGACATAAAGAATCGAATCCCTTTATGTCACGGAGTAAGGGACAGCCCATATTATAGAGAGGTGAGTAAGAACACGGACAGAATGAAAGTTGGGTGTTATGAAAATCCCACTAAACAATACAAAAAGAGCTATTGCCATGTCCCGACCAGTCCACTGACTGCCCCACTGACTGATCTACCAACCACCTGACCATCCGCTCTACCGACCAGTCCACTGACTGTCTTACTGACCGAGCTACCAACTACCTTACCATCCGCCCTACCGACCAGTCTACTGACTGCTCTACTGACTGCCCCACTGACTGATCTACCAACCATCTGACCAACTGCCCTACCGACCAGTCCACTGACTGTCTTACTGACCGAGCTACCAACTACCTTACCATCCGCCCTACCGACCAGTCTACTGACTGCTCTACTGACCAAGGTACCAATCACCTGACCGTCTAATTAACCATGTAGCATACTGCCAATGGGATCAGCCTCTGCTTCAGATGTGAAAAGTTTGCTTGGCAGGGCCAAGCTGAAGGGGTGCTTGCCGTCCATTATTGTAACACTGTTGGTTCTTTACAGGTGCGCTTCAGCTAAACATTATACCTAGTGACACATTTACACATCGTGTGCTGTAAACAGCTCTTCAGTCATGATGATCAACCAAACTGAATTCAGATTTCTGTGCAACTTGACGCGGGATTCAAACAACTACATTATCTTGTCAGACAACAAAAACTTTGTTAGTGAAAAGAAAGGTACATTATATCAATGTGTCACAGTTTTACTCTGCGACTGAGGCCACCTTCTGTAATGTCCAACGGAATTCTGCTCTTTTGAGATATCTGGGATTATGGGATTATGGGATTATGGGATTATGGGATTATGGGACTATTAATAGTTCGCCAATGTAATATTTAATATAATATATTTTAAAGTCAGTCATAATAGCTCAGTGGGAGAATGAATGTATCTCACTGTCTGTCCTCCCTGTGGCACGGGTTTAATTCCCCGCCGTGGCGGAGTATTTGAAGGGATTTTTCCCTGCCTGCTCACACTCTGTCAACCTGTCCTAAGCCAGCGGGGCAGAAAATGGCTTAATCTCCCATCAATGGCAGCACACCACCTGTGGACATCAGGGAGGAAGGCTTAAGACCAACCATGGACAGAAAATGGCTGAAATGAAAAAACCTAGTTGCCTTTTAGCTTCATCATACTGTGGTCTGACAGGCCAGTCAGACGAGGGAGCGGCCATGTATGTGGCAGTAGTCATTCTAATCTTTGCTATCGGCATCGGCTTACTCATCGGGATGATGTCATTTAAAAAGACTAACTTCGAAGACTGGGATCGGCAAGGTAACAGCTTGATTGATTGATTATTTGATTGATTAGTTGATTGATTGAAACATGTATTAGACAAGTATTCAAATTTGGGTATAAGTATTGTTTTCTATCATTGAGTCTAGTATCGATAAAGGTGAGAAAATCCGAATCTGGTATAAGTACAAAAAGATAGACAGTCTAAGACAAGGAAAAATTCTGACAACCATATTAACCAAATGATAAAACAGGTCTGTGTGTCTCTAGGCGCTAACTAGTTTTATTGATTGAAATGAGTTCATTCAGCGGGAAACTCCAAGGTGATGAAACTCTTGAATTTATTAATTTATCAGCCGATTTACTAGTTCATACAGTTCGCAGTGGGCAGTTCGAGTTAGTGGAGAGTGTGTGTAGAGATAGGTAGATAATTTGGTGCCAAATTGGCTATTTATTATTTGGCCTAGAATATTTGATCCCGTACTAGATTGGCACACTCCGGTGTACAGAGCAGCGAGATTGGGCCGTAACTGAAGAAACGTAACACACCCCACAAACACAATTGGCCTCAGGCACCTTTAATAATTCGTTTCAGACGTATTCTCAGTTGCAGTACTCGACAGTGCACTCTTAGGGTGCATTTTTACAAACCATGTACCTCGGCTGTGCATGAATGTGAATTTTATCATGCGAATAGAATTTCTTACCTGAAAATAGGCGTGCTGGTTTATACAATGTCAAGGTTTTTGAAATGTCAAGTCTAGCTATCGATCGCTTACTAATTCTATGGTTGTTTCACGGGCCACTTCGTTGTTGTCAAACAGACTGCACACTTTTTTGTCCTGAGACATGCAAGACGCTGTGAGAGGACAACTTCATGGCGACTGAAACTGCACCCGAAACTCGTTGCATTTTAAACTGCGCCTATCTGTTCACGTGACGGCGTCTGAAACTTTTATTTGCCTCTGACCGAAATCGCGCGAATACACATATTCTTCAATGACATTAGCAACCGAAAATCTTTTCTGATGGACTATAATTTCTTCTGCTCAGTAGTATAAGGGTGTTAGTACGCTGTTATTATAATAGCGGAGTTGTGTTGTAGCAGTAGGATAAGGGTGTTAGTATGCTGTTATTATAATAGCGGAGTTGTGTTGTAGCAAGTCGTTACCTAGCAATGATGTATAAAAGGGAATATCAGACTGAAAGAATAGCAAGGAAAGGAATAACGAATGCCCTCAACACAAGTAAGAATGTTTGTTTCTTCATTAGTTGCAGTCTTTGTCGCACTGTGCCGACTGGTAGTAAAACAAAAAATGCAAGCTACTGGCTGACTAGCACCAAAGATTATACCGAGATAGGACACAATCTTAAGTTCGTAAAAAAATGCAATTTGGCCCAGTTAGTTGATCAGTGCGCACGCATTGGGTTTTGTAGGGGCTCAGAGGGCTTTGTAGGGCTTAGAGCCCTCACCTTGACGTGCAATTCAACAGCGGTTAGTTTGTTCATACCCAAATATATTATAAGCTCTTTGCATGTGAAAGCGAACCCACTTTTAAAAGCAACATAGTCAGGCTTCGGTTTCGACCAGACGGCGCGAAAAAGCTGACATTGTTTACGATCTAGCTGTCGATTAAATTGCCATCGAACGTCATGGCGTTTGGCGGTATCATTAGGAAAAGGGGCTTCGTGTTCTATCTTGGTATAATCTTTGCTAGCACCAACTGTTAGTTATTAGGCAGGTTAGGCTGGAAAGGGTTACATTTCTGCGTGATTTACGTCATGGAAAAATGTGCATGTCATGTGACCAAAAGGATTTCCCCAGACAACTCCTAACCGTTAAACCGGTAAAATTCTCGAAATGGTTACAGCTCCCATTATTGTTGTATTGTTCTAGTCACCACAGGCGTTCCGCGGCGTTCCGTGGTGTTCCGTGTGGCCCAACACCCATTATAAAAGTAAATCGAGCTTCCTAACGAGTGCTTTGAGTACGAGCGCAGTATTAGTCTTTTCTGAAGGGTCTACAATAGAATTTTCTGGGCTCTATCCTGTAGTAACCATAGTAACTGTGCAACAATAATACAAAGAATATCTTGATCATTGTAGCCACCGGATTATCATCATTTCTCAAGGATTTCGTTAACTGTCTTCTTGGAACTTGGTATCTTATCTTCTCTGCAATAATGGTTACATTCGGCTAGTTAACGCAAAACATTTTGGCATTTTGGCCCCTTTTCTCGAATGATACCGCCAAACTCCGTGACATCC
>Ga0224501_10002502_pt1 | contig 14463 bp, 14 predicted proteins | sample SF_Oct11_sed_USG_4_FD_169105 | JGI IMG/M metagenome (GOLD analysis project Ga0224501, IMG submission 169105) | Sediment microbial communities from San Francisco Bay, California, United States - SF_Oct11_sed_USGS_8_1 | ecosystem: Environmental > Aquatic > Marine > Sediment | place: USA...
CTCCTACAAAGTAACTCCTACAAAGTAACTCCTACAAAGTAACTCCTACAAAGTAACTCCTACAAAGTAACTCCTACAAAGTAACTCCTACAAAGTAACTCCTACAAAGTAACTCCTACAAAGTAACCCCTACAGTAACCCATAAAATAAATTCTGAATTGATTTTCTATGATCTTTTTTGTCTTAAATACAGTTCATGGTATGACACTTTCTAGATCATTCTTAAAAACAGTTTTTTTAATATGATATTGTGAAACAAAAAACCGAAGCACATGGTTCATTTCTTGGATATCTTTACCAATCTTACTATGCATTGTCTTTGATTTTAGAACATGACAATGATAATGAAATTGCAATTGAAAAATTTGATGATGTTATTCTATTTGAAAATGGGAAAATTGTTAACGCAACTCAGGTTAAACGTCATCTTGACAATTCAGAAAATCTTACCACTTCAAGCATAGATTTTTGGAGAACTTTAGCAAATTGGTGTTATTCTTTTAGTTCTGGCAACCTGAGACCAAATGAAACAATGTTGACATTAATCACAACAAGAAATATTGCACCCACGTGTAAATGAAAAAAATCAAGAAATTCTAAAAATCATTATTTTTGAGACAATCGTTTCTTCTCTAAAACCAAAATCGCAATCACCATCCCAACAAATGCTATCTGAAATACTTCAGTTAGTATGCCATTGTAACTTATCCTTCCTCCCCTACCGGTAATGAAATTATCAGGAATTCTAGTGATTACCCAAATCAAGATAAAGATAACTGTTCCTCCTAATCCTACCGAATACCATACAGGTCCCCATTTTCTAACCATGGGAACTACCCAAAATATCTGAGCGATTCCACCGACAACAAACAGTATCTGTGTGTTGATCCTACCTGAGTCATACCCTAAAACTACATGGATTATTCCTGCAATTGCAGTAGTTGCAGCTGCTACATAAAACAAAATATCTATTTTATTCATCTTAAATCAGAAAAAATTTGGTTATGCATTCTCACCAGTTTTGTATTTGCCGCATGAACCCTTTTCTTTGACAATTGGCTCAGTTAGTTGTTCTCCACTTCCTGCATCAACAATATATTTTATCTTTGTATCAGATTCTGTGTAATCAACTAGTTTCCATACTAGGAAATACTGACCAGCGTCATTTACTGCTTTTTTGAGTTTGGCCTTGTCAATACCATAGTATCCCTGTCTTGCTTGCTCTTCAGAAATTGCGAGATCTCTTACATCATCGATGTTGGTATCTTCAGAAATTTCTATTGTTCCAACTGCTTGCCCAATTGGCACAACCCAATTTCTTTTGTAGGACTTGTCTCCTTCTGAGTCTGCCATTGCAGGAGCGACAGAGCCAAACACCATCACCACTGCCAGAAAAGAAAGCAATAGTGTTGGGACTAGTACTTTGGTCATAGGAAAATATGGTCAATCCAAGATTTAAGGTTGCTGAGTGTTCTCTATTGCTGTAACATAGATTTGTGAAATTTTCTATGCAAAAACGTCTTATTTGTAATCTGGAAATGAAAGATGTCTCACTTCATGTGTCAAGTTAATTTCCAGAAATCAAATCCTAAAGGAATTCAAAAAATTTTCTAACTATTATTTATTTGTACAAAATCTAGATAACTGTAAAACTGAAATTTCATTGATCTGTTTTACCACAACGTAATCTTGTGTTTGATTAACAAATCAAGACCCTACAATTGTTTTTCTACTCAAAAGTAAAATAGTATGAATTATAATCACCGTTGTGAAGAACGCATTTTTCATCATGGCAATAATTTCATCTTTAATTTTGACTGTTCAAGTTTATGATAATACATATGGTATGGCGTATTTTCCTCCTCCATTAAAACAGATTCAGGATGGTACTGATCATTCTGATGTGACATGTACTGAAGGTCTTGAATTGATAATGAAAGTCTCAAACGGACAACCTGCATGTATCAAACCATCATCAGTTGAGAAACTGATCGAAAGAGGATGGGCCATACATGTTCTACCAGATTATGAAAAAAACAACAATAACAATTCAATAATATTTGAAACAGGAGATTTAGAGATTGAAACAACAAGTGTTCCATACTTTGGAAATTCTAATGGATACTTGGCAAAACCTGCAATAGATGGAAAGTATCCGGGAGTAATAATGATTCACGAATGGTGGGGATTAAATGACAACATAAAGCAGATGGCAGAAAAGCTTGCATCACACGGATATGTTGCGTTTGCAATAGACCTGTATGATGGACAGGTTGGCACAACTGCAGATGAGGCAAGACAACTACGTACCTCCTTTGAACAGTCCCAGTGGACAGAAAACATGAACACTGCAGTATCATATCTGAAAGAAAATCATTCTCCATCAAGCTTGGGTTCAATTGGATGGTGTTTTGGAGGTGCGCAATCTCTTAATTTAGCACTAAATAATGAAGATATCGATGCAACTGTGATCTATTATGGTCAACTAGTTACAGACACTGAAGAATTATCCAAAATCAACTGGCCAGTATTGGGAATCTTTGCCGAGCTTGACAATGGAATTCCACCAGAAACTGTCAACCAATTTGAGTATGCATTGAATGAAGTTGGAGTAGAAAATGACATTACCATTTATCCCGGAGTAAACCATGCATTTGCAAATCCCTCTGGTGACAGATATGCACCTGAAGAATCAAAGGATGCATGGCAAAAGACATTGAAATTTTTTGAAGATAATCTGATCTAATCCATACTTTTTGTGAATGCAAGGATTACATAACTTCAAGTATAATGTTATGCAAAATTTAATGATTCATGACTAATACAGATGAGAAATTTGATTTGTTAATGAAAAATTCAAATTAATTTTCTCAATTAATAATTTAGCAATATCTTCTCTCAATCTAGTATGATAATTCTCTTTAATTATAAAATCGGATTTTTTGAATCCTCTTTTCTTCCAACAATTGAATTACTGATACATCAATGAGTCATCTGAATAATTCTTAAGTCATAGACTAATGGAGTTCTCTGATTAATCTCATATAGAAATCCAATTGAACAATCAGGCTCAAGTGAATTGATGGCTCTTCTAATTTTAGATTCTAAAACGGCAGGATCACAGCTTAGATGCTAAGTTTTTGAGACTAGTGTTAATGAGAAATGATTTTTGTCATCTAGCCACGTGTGTTCAATTCCAAATCCTACATCATTGAAAAGTTTTCTAATTTGAGACAATCGATACTTGTGAGAATATTCAGTGTGAATCAGCTCGTCTTTTTTTAAACTCAACAAGAGATTTGATTTGGATATTACTACGGATTGGTTTACCAGAGATTTCAGATACATCTCAATTCTTTGATCACTTTCGTTGTAGAGTGAATGGTGGGAAAAATTGCTCAGATTAAAATCAGCATCAAGTTCATCATTAATCCTAGAAAGAACGTTCAGATTAAATTCCGCAGTCACACCTTGGGAATCATTATAGGCAGATTCCAGAATATGCTTATCCTTGACTAAATCAAGTCCAATAAGAAACAGATCACCGGCCTTCATTGTAGAGTGTATTTTTTGTAAAAATCCATACCCGTCCATTGGAGAGAAGTTTCCAAAACTAGAACCTAAAAATAGGATTAAATTTTTCTTATCATCATAATCTTTTAGAAACTCCAAACCACCTTCATAAGTATCAATGATTCCAGTGATGTGCAGGTGTTCATAATCCTTTAACAGACTCTCAGAACTTTCGGCAAGAATCTCAGATATGTCAATAGGGAAATATTCGACACAGTCACATAATTTTGTAAAGATATCTAGAATTATTCTGGTCTTTACAGATGCGCCACTGCCTAACTCAACAACTCGGAAGGTTTTGTCAAGATATACAGGCAGTTCATCTTGGAGTTGCCTTAAAATCTCAATCTCGGTTTTAGTAGGATAATATTCAGGCAAGGTACAAATTTTTTCAAATAGATCTGAGCCTTTTTTATCATAAAAGAACTTAGGATGTATGAATTTGTATTGCCTGTTCAGACTAAAGGATATCTCTTCAGCAAAGGTTCTTTCAATTTTACTTGCATGTGGTTTAAAGTATCGTAGCCTATCATCTATTACGTATTTTTTATAATCTAGATTTCTTTCTAAAGTATTACTCAAGTATTAATTCCGTTATTTTTTAACATAAATGCGTTATCCCTAATTTTACGCATAAATCATATTTCTTGATATACTTCTTGATTCAACAATAATCAATGACTGAGATTCTAAAAGTGGAACGTTTGATAAAACATTTTACTAAAAAAGGAATGTTTGGTGGAAAAACATCAACAGTTAGAGCCACAGATAATATTTCATTTTCATTGGAAACTGGAGAAGTGCTGGTACTAGCAGGAGAATCAGGTTCAGGAAAGTCAACCATTGCAAAATTAATTCTCAGATCAATCAAGCCGGATTCAGGAAAGATCTTTTTTGAAGGACATGAGATTGACAACGAAAAAAAGAACCTAGAAAAAATCAGAATGAATTGTCAAATGATACATCAAGATCCATACGACTCTATTAATCCCAGAATGAAAATTGGAGATATTGTGTCAGAACCACTTGAAATACACAATGTGGGTAACAGAAAAGACAAGTTAAAGAGGGTAATTGAGGTTTTGCAAGAAGTAAAACTAGAACCTGCTGATGAAATAATAAAAAAATATCCCCACATGCTATCTGGAGGGCAAAGACAAAGAATAGTTCTGGCACGGGCATTAGCATTAAAACCAAAGATCATCATTGCAGATGAGCCAGTATCGATGCTGGATGTTTCAATCAGAGCCGAGATGCTTGAATTGATGCACGATTTGCAGAAAAAATACAACATTTCATTCATCTATATCACTCATGATTTGGCTACTGCCAGATATTTTGGTCAGAGAATAGGAGTTTTGTACAGAGGGAAAATTGTAGAGATAGGGCCAATTAACCAAGTTTTGCTAAAACCCAAGCATCCTTACACTCAAGCATTAATTGACGCAATACCAGAGCCGGACCCGGACAATCTGAAAAAAGAAAGAATAATTCGAATCAAAGATGCAGCAGAAGGGAGGGTTTTCCAAGGATGTAGCTTCAGGGCAAGATGTCCTTACGTCATTGAAAAATGCATTAAAGAGCCAGATTTGGTAGAAATTACTGAAGGACACTATTCTGCTTGCCACATAAAGCTAGACTAGGAAGTACGTACTGATGGCATTCGTTTATCCTTGTAAGTGACAACATTTGAAACACCGTTCTTTGGGAAAACACCATAAATCAATTTGGCTTTCTGTATAACAGAGTCTTTGAGTGAAACCATAATGAATTGGCTTTGTTTGGATCTTTCTTCCAAAATTTTTGCCAATCTTTCAGAGTTTGGAGCATCAAGATGCGCATCTACCTCATCAAATAGATAAAATGGAGATGGCTTTAGTTTTTGTAATGCAAGTACAAATACAATAGCTGCTAATGTTTTCTCACCACCACTAATTGACGTGGATTCTCTTTTTGGCTTGTTAGGGAATTGAATTAGATAAGAAATTCCAGAATTAAATATATCATCTTCATTTTGCAACTCTAACCAAGCATTACCTTCAGTCATTTTATTGAAAATCAAACGAATCTCTTTATCGACTTTGTCAAATGCATCCAAAAACGTTTGTCGTTTGTCCTTTTCTATATCTTCAATGAATTTGACAATAGAGTTTCTTTCCTCCTCAAGAGAATTCTTTCTTGTCGACATGGAGCGGTATCCATAAGATACCTCAAGATATGTCTCTGGAGCCTTGGCATTTAATGCACTGAGCGAATTTAGCTCTGCAGTCAATCCCTGAACGATTGATTCCACATCAAAGGTTTCCATGTCTTTATCAAAGCCAAATGCAGAAAGAATCTGATGTAATTTAACTTCATTTTCAACTAAATCATGTAAATCCCTATTCAGGGAATCAGTTTGACGTTCCAATGAATTGATTTGTTTTGTTATCTCCCGTTCCTTTTCAGATAGAATTTTTAGTTTGTCATCGTATTCTTTTAGATTTTCAATTGATGAGCCAGAAGTAGATATAAGGACCTGTTCTTTTTCTCTTAATTTAACAAGGATTTCACTCTTTGATTCTTTTTGCTTTTCCAAGTCCAGGATTTTTTCCGCTATTTCCTTGGATTCCAAATTCAATGAACTTTCTTCATCAGACAGACGATCAGATTGAGATTTTTCTCGGGTATCCTGAGTCTGCAAAGTTGTCTGTTGGGAAGATTTATCACGGTACTCGTTCATAATTGTGGTGTAAAGTTTTTCAATTTCTGCTTTCTTTAGATTAATTCTAGACAATTCATTTGCAATACGAGTTTGCTCCCCACTTGCATAATTTTCCTCTACAATTGCAATACGTTGACGTAATGTTTCTGCATGAGATTCAGTCACAGATAGCTCAGATTCAATAGTTGAATTTCTAGAAGTTAATTCAGAAATTCTTTTTGCCAGTTGATCTTTCATGTTAATGGCAGAAATAATTCTTGATTTCAGAATTGCAAAGTTCTCATTTGCTGAAGTAAGAGAGTTCTCAGAGATAGAAAGTCTGTCAACATATGATTGGATCGAGTCATCCAGTTTCTTCAAGGAGTGTTTTTTCTTTTGCATGTATTTTTTGATCAAACCAATGGATTGGAACAACCCATCAATATCACTGCTCATTGAAATTAATTTTGTGAGTTTGGAAATCTTTGAGTTGATATCAATCACCACAGTGCCCCCCTTTGCTTCAAAAAATTCACCACCTATAGTTACTGCTTTGTATCCTAATTGAGATACGTTATAGCCAGATTCACGGGATTCAGTGAGCACGATATTTCCAAACAAAAATGTTTTGAGCGAAGTATATGCAGGGTCACAATTTACATAATCTGCAAGAATACCCACCACGCCAGACACATTTGGTAGTTTTAGTTTGAATTGAGGAATGGCCTCAAGAGGTATAATTTTCAGTTTTGGAAGATTTCTGCTTCTGGCCACTTCTGCAATTCCAAGCAATGTTGCAAAGTCTTTGACAACAATTGCCTTAATCCAGTCAGAACTGACAGCCATTACAGAGCGCTCGTATGTCTTATCCCACGAAATCATTTCATATACTAAACCCTCAATTCCAAGTTTGTCTGCATCTTCTTTTAATTTTGCAACAGTGTAATCTTCGTGCATAAATCCTTTGACAGTTTTGATTTTTGATTCGTATTGAGTTGCAGCTTTGGTAGACTTTTCCAAAATCAATCCCAATTCATCCATGTCATTGTTAATTTTTGATTTCCTTTCACGCAATTTTGAAATTCTCATTTTTAATTCAGAGATAGTTGCAGTGTGGTTATTAACCATGGATTCTAGCTGGGATTTGTATTTAGATAATTTTGCGATGTCTTCTTCTAATTCATTGAGTCTTGCAGAGTTGGTTTTGATTTTGATTGTTGATTCTTCTTTTTCATTTTGGATTTTAGACAGTTTGAGTTCAGATTGATTCAGTTCGTTTGTCAAAGATTTTATTTTGTTATCAATTTCAGATTTTTTAGCTGCAGCTTCTGATTGTGCGCGTAAAACATCATTTCTTTGAGAATCAACAATTTCTAAATCTTCATTAATTTTATTTTTCTTTGAATTTGTCTCATCTATGGATTCTTTTATTTTGTTAATCTGGGAATGAATGTCACTACGAATATGATTTATTTCTTCAATTTCTTTTTTTATTTCGGGTATTCTAGATTCAATCTGTTCTAATCTTTTTTTAGATGCAGATATTGCACTATTATGAATTTCATATTGCTCCATTGCAGAACTTATTTCAGCATCAAGAGATGCTTTTGCTTGACTGTAATCATTAGCTTCTCGCATCAATTGAGATTTTTCAGTTTCAAGCGAATCAATTTCTGTTCGTAAAATATTTCTTTCATCATCAAATTTTGTAATTTTTGTAGTTAGATCATGTAAGGTTGATTCTTTGGAGGATTTTTGGCTGGAGATAACTTTCATTTTATTTGCAGCAGATATTGCCTTGTACCTGTTTAATTCACGCTCCAAAATATCATGGCGTAGTTTTTGATTTCTTTCTTCTTCAAGTTCATCAATTCTTTTTTTGATTTCACCCATCTTGGCCAGAGCAATCTCTAATCGCCTGTCTGCCTCATCAAGTTGTTTTACAGATTCAGTCTTTTTTTCATCAAAGTATGATAAGCCAATTAGATCCTCGATTGTTTTCCTTTTTTCTTCGGAAGTGAATTCAGAAATTCTAGTCACAGTTCCTTGTTGAACAGCATTAAGTTGGCCCAACCCGGCATTTGCCATGTCCAGTAAATCAAGAATATGACTTCGGTTTGTCTTCTTTTTGTTTAGATAGTATGTATTTTCACCATTTTCGTCCATCTCTCTTGTTATCTCAACAAAATCAGAATCAATAGGGATTTTTCTATCTGAGTTATCAAAGTGGACACTAGATCTTGCCATTTTTGGCCCACGACGATTCCCCTCAATATCATGGATTAGTGATCGTAGTTTATCCACTCTCATCACTTTTGGTTTGTTTTCACCCATCGCAAAAATTATGGCATCCAAAATGTTACTTTTACCAGATCCATTAGGACCAGAGATCGATACAAGCCCAGGTTCAAATTGAACCACAGTATTCTTAAACCCAAATGATTTGAAACCAAAGATCTCAACTTTTTTTACATGAACCAATTACAGTTTTTTGGTATTGGATAGGATAATCGATGATTAACAAGTTTAGTTGACATAATTGAGTAATTTTTCTTGTTTTGTTACCATATTTTTCGTAACGGTGAATTCCAGATACATAAAAATTCAGACAAATTTACGAACCAATAATTTGAGAACACTACAAAAGCCAGTGAAAACTATAGATCAGGCAAGAAATTCTAGTACGTGTTAAGAACAAATGGTTATTCATAAAAATATTATCAAGATCATATTGCTTGAGAGTTTTATCGGATTTAGTTCTCAGGAAAATCAGAATAAAAAACATCGATTGTTTGCAACAAACAATCATGCACATCAAGGATTACAAGTGTAAATCATCGAGATTCTCAGAATTTATCCAGATACAAAGCATCTATAATTATGGGTTAAGAATTCAAAATGATGGTAAAATTAGGATTAATTCAAACTAAATCTTACGAGTCCAATCCAAAGGGAATATCAATCATTTCAAAGATCATTAAAAAACTAGGGCAAAAAGAGACAAAAATTGTATGCCTGCCTGAACAGTGGTTAAAAAATAACATAATAAAGGATTTTGATTCAGAGTTTTCAGAGTTTAAGAAAATAGCAAAAGATTTCTCCATGACAGTTATTCCAGGCGCATTCTATGAAATGACAAGAAATCCATCCATAGTTGCCCCAGTAATTGGCCCTGAAGGGGAACTCATAGGCAGGCAAGAGAAGATCCATCCTTTTGATTATGAACGTGGCATTGTCAAACCAGGAAAAGAGGCTAAAATTTTCAATACAGCGTGTAAATTTGGAATAATAATTTGTTACGACATGGTATTTCCCAACGTGGCAAACATTCTAGCAAAAAAAGGTGCCCAAGTATTATTTTCCCCAAGCAGAATTGTCAGAAGGGGGATAATTCCATGGCAGATGTATGTTCAAGTAAGATCCCTTGAAAATAGAATACCTATCCTTGCAGCGAATGTAGAAAATAGAAGATTTGGAGGCAATAGCGTCATTGTAGATTTATCAGAAAACAACAAAGTAGTAACGACAAAAATGATCAAAATAGACGGAGAGAGTGAAAAAAGTAAGGAATTCACATTAGAGAAATATGAACAAAGTAGAAAGAGTAGATTTTTGGATTTAAATAAATTTCAATAGTCAATCGTCAGCAACGAATTTTTCACATTCAGTTTTGGCTTTTACATCTGAAGTTTGTTCTATTGGGTGTTTCATTAAATAAGCACTAGCAGGTTTAATTGGGCCACCAACACCCCTGTCAAGCGCAATTCTAGCTAATCTAATTGCATCAATGACAATTCCAGCAGAGTTTGCTTTGTCATCCACTTCCAAACGAACCTCCATGTTGTAAGGAATATTTGCCCATTGACGACCTTCAATTCTCATAAACATGAGTTTGGTATTTCCTAAAAAGGGAATAAAATCAGAAGGTCCAACATAAATTTGATCATCGTCTAGTCTTTCACGTAGTTGACTTTGAACGCTTTCTGTTTTAGAGATTCTCTTTGAGGCCAATCTGTCTTGTTCTTTCATATTTAGAAAATCAGTATTTCCACCAACATTAATCTGGTAAGTTTTTTCAATTTTTGTACCCCTGTCACTACACAGTTTAGCTAATGTTCTATGAACAATAGTTGCGCCAACTTGTCCTTTGATATCATCACCAATGCACGGAATGTTTTTCTCTTCAAACTTTTTTGCCCATTTTTCATCAGATGCAATAAAGGATGGAATGCAATTTACAAAAGCAGTATTAGTGTCAAGACAGATTTGAGCCCAAAATTCAGTAACTTTGTCAGAACCTACAGGTAAATAAGATACAATTATTTCAGCACCAGTGTCTTTGATTATTTTTTTTACTTCATCAGCAATCTGCTCAGTGGTTTTAGAGCTTTCAATAGGCTTGATTCTGTTTTCTACCCACAGGCCAACTCCATCTAAAATTGGACTTTCATGAACTTTGGCATCTGTTTTTGGCATTTCATCTTTTGGAATCCAGTCAACCATGTTTGGATATTCATAAATGGCTTCATTAAGTAATTTTCCAACTTTATTTTCACCCACATCAAACCCACATACAAAATCAATATCATGAATACCGTATCCGGCTAATCTATCATGAATAATTCCCGTGACTTCTTGAGAAGGGTTTCTACGATAATATTCTATACCTTGAATTAATCCTGCAAAACAATTACCAATACCCACCAAACCAACTTTGATTCTATCAGTCATTTGAAAAGTGGTGTGATTGGACTGGTTTAAAGTTTTCTTAGAAGAATGAAAAAATGTTTTGATTAAGACAGAATTTTATACCTGCCGTCGAAGAATCAAATCATGATAAAGACAGGTCGTTCAGTTAAAGATATTGATATTGATTCTAACACTTCAATTGAAAAAATTTTTGAAGAGTTATCCCAATCAGGAGGATTTGAATCAATTAATCTTTCAGACGGTTTAGAAATTTTAACTGAAATGATTTCAGATAACCAATGTCTCAGATTTGTTTCGTTTGTAGGAGCTGTTGTTTCAACTGGATTAAGAGGAATAATAAAAAATATGATTAAAAACAAATGGTTTGATGTTGCGATAACTACTTGTGGTGCATTAGATCACGATATCGCAAGACATTTTTCACATTACAAAGAGGGTTCGTTTACAATGGATGATATGGAGTTGGCAAACCAGAATATTCACAGATTAGGAAATGTTCTTGTTCCAATGGATAGTTATGGTCCACTCATAGAAGAGAAGATGCAGGCATTTTTAGAAGAAGAGTATCAAAACGGAGTTAAAGAGATGACTACTGTAGATATTTGTAAAATGATTGGAAGGCATTTAGGAGAAGATTCATTTCTTTTTTGGGCGTATAAAAATAATGTAAGCGTAGTAGTTCCGGGAATAATGGATGGAGCCGTCGGTAGTCAAATTTGGCTTTTTGCACAAAAACATAGCGATTTTAAATTAAATATGACAGGAGATGCAGATTTACTTTCAGGATTTATTTTCAAAGCTGAGAAATCAGGGGCTTTTATGATAGGCGGTGGAATTTCAAAACACCACACATTATGGTGGAATCAGTATAGAGAGGGATTAGATTATGCATTTTACATAACAACTGCACAAGAGTTTGATGGGAGTCTTAGTGGGGCATTAGTTAGAGAGGCAATCTCATGGGGAAAAGTTACACAAAAAGCAAAACAATCAACACTGCATGCAGAAGTCACTACAATATTGCCATTCATTTATGCAGCATTGATTAGAAAATTACAAAAATAGATTGAAAAGTAGATAAAAGATATTATCTGATCAGGGCAGAGACAATCTATTGATTCCTGAAATCAGAATTAAAGAGATTAAACCATTAAAATTAGAAGGAGGATATCTAATTGACGGATTCCCATCTGTTGGGTTTAGCAGTGCAATTGCAGCTGAATCAATGATTCATACATCAGATTTTAAATTAGCAGGAATAATAGATTCTGAGAGTTTCCCCCCAATAAGCATAATTAAAAATGGAAAGCCAAATTTTCCAACTAGAATTTTTATTAATGAAAATTTGAAAGTCGGAGTATTTTTATCATATCTGACTCTTGAACAATCTTTGCACAGAGCTACGGCAAATGCAATGATGCAATGGGCAAAAGATCACAAAATAGAATTGATTCTTAGTAGTGTTGCAATCAAAGATCCTCAAGGAAATGAGGAGATGATTGGTATTGGCAGCACCGAATCGGCTAGAAAAAAAATCAGTGAAGCAGGTTTGAAAGTATTAGAACATGGAACAGTTCCAGGAATTCCAGGAATTCTGTTAAACGAAGGAAGTATCACAGGGCAAGATGTGATCGTTATAGTTTTCCACACAAATGGAGAAGATCCAGATTTCAAATCAAGTGCAAATCTTTGTATGGCAATGTCAAATCTAATCCCAGGAGCTACATGTAACATTTCATCATTACAGAAAGAAGCCGAAAAAGCAGAAGAAGTGATAAAAGAAGCACATGAGGAGTCAACGCATCTCAAAGATTCTATGTACAGATAGAAATTCTAATTATGTTTATTTCATTATTCAAATGGTTTTGATTTATCAATAATGGAGCAGTTTTTAGAGTTTGCAGTGTTAGTTATTGTCATTTCGGCATCAGGTGTGATGGCACCAGGTCCACTTTTTGCAGCCAACATAGCATACGGACTAAGGGAAGGTACAAGGTCTGGAATTAAAATAGCAATAGGCCATTCAATTGTGGAATTTCCGTTAATTGGATTGTTAGGAGTAGGAGTATTTTCTTTAGAAATATTTCCAGAATTTAGAACATTAATTTCGATTTTGGGTGCAATCACGCTTTTTGCTTTTGCAATTATTCAGATTAAAACAGTATTTTCAAGAAAAGAAATTTCAAAGGCAAGACCAAAACAAGGCCCATTAATTACAGGGATTTTACTTAGTGCACTAAATCCATTTTTTATCATTTGGTGGATTACAATTGGTTTCAAATTAATTTCAGATGCAATGCTGATTTGGGCATTTGCAGGAATCATAATTTTATTTGTATTACATGTTTGGATGGATTTTGCATGGTTAGGCATAGTTTCATTTCTTGCCTCAAAAAGCTCAATGATCCTATCTAACAAAAATTATAAAATTTTGATGGTTTGTCTAAGTTCAATATTAGTTTATTTTGGAATAGTATTTTTGGCAGACACTATGTACTAACCACAATCAAAAATCTCAATTTGAGGCTTACATGAATCATTGAAGGAATTAATTTTTTCAACCATTATTTCACATAGCTCAGGATCAAGTGAATTCTTGTAGGAAAAAATATCATTTAAAATTAACATGTGTTGAACACCACAAGAGTTTGCAGATAAAGTAAGAAATAAAATGACAAGAAAAGATACAGATAGAATTAGAATTAATTTTTTTAAACTAATTTTTCGAGATATCAATTTCCATAGTAGAAACATTACGTTGTTTTCCGTCTTGTGAAGTAAGAGAATCAGATGAAATTCTTACGTCGCTAATAACATATCCCACAGAATCCATTCTTTTCACAATCATTTGAGATACATCCACTGCTTGGGTAATTCTTTTTCCTCGAGCTTTTATCGTGACAGTAGGTCTTGTAGAAAGTTGAGTCAGAGTTGCAGAAACATAAGTCATGATAGGTTTGGTGCCAACAAAAATCACATTACGTTCTTCAGGTGGATGACGGATTTCAGAAGTTTTGCTTGTTGATTCTGGTGCAGATAGTTGGGGTTCAGGTTCTGGTGCAGATAGTTGGGGTTCAGGTTCTGGTGCAGATAGTTGGGGTTCAGGTTCTGGTGTTGATTCAGGTTTAATTCGAGAGTCAAATTCGGATAAAATGTCTTCTGCATCTTTTGATTTTTTAGCGTCGCTCAATTTTGAATTCCTATAATAACAAAAATTTCGCCGGCTTTTATTAATTTTTCAAGTTTTGTTCACTAAGATAGTCTTCAAGTAATTTTTCAAGATCATGTTCATTACTAGCTTTTCTGATTTTCTCAACTAAATCCTCTTGTTCAATCTCATAGCAATTTAATACATCTTGAGAATCTTTGAAAACCAGCATTGCTTTATTTTTAAAAATACAATGATAGAGTTTTTCTTTTTCCATTTTTTCAGGTTTTAAATTAATTCCATTTTCATCAGCAGAAACTGGATTTTCCATGAAAATAATGAATTGGCA
>Ga0224501_10002504_pt1 | contig 14459 bp, 12 predicted proteins | sample SF_Oct11_sed_USG_4_FD_169105 | JGI IMG/M metagenome (GOLD analysis project Ga0224501, IMG submission 169105) | Sediment microbial communities from San Francisco Bay, California, United States - SF_Oct11_sed_USGS_8_1 | ecosystem: Environmental > Aquatic > Marine > Sediment | place: USA...
GCACACCCGAGCTTTTCGCGCCTGCATATTCATGGCCATGGAATGGGCGGCCAGTTCCGCCACAGTGGCCCCATCCCCGGCGAACAGGGCGTCCTTGAAGTTATACCTGAAATATACACCCCCGAACACCGAGTCCTGCGCCGTGGTCTGCCCGGAGGTGGGCCATTCCACGTCCGCCCGGATATCCACCTTTGGATACAACCCGCTTTCCGACTTCTCCTTCGATATCATCGCCTGGGCCACCGCCAGCTCCATCTTTCTCAACTGAAAGTCCCGACTCCAGGCCCGATTCAGCCCTTCGGCCAATGAGATATCCACCTTGCCGGACAGCAATGGATTCTCCCCCCCGGATGCGCCCTCGCCAAACCCTGCCTCTTCGATGATGGCCTGCCCGATCCACAACCTGGAAGCGTCACCCGCCTCCCTGCGGGCGGAACATGAGCTTATGGCAGCAAAGACCACAAGAACCAGCAGAAGCAGTCCTCCCCGCCCCAGGGACCATCGGTTCACTGTGCGCATAGGATATCGAAGGACTTTCTGGCGATCACTTCCACCTTCCTGGCGAAGTCGCACCCCATGTTGTGATTCAGGGAGAGCCCGTCGGCAGGGGTGGCGGCAAGGCACCCCCCATGGCATGCAGGCGCCGCCGTACAGCTGACGCAGGAGGAGACCAGGGCGTCCGCCGCCATCCGGAAAGCGGCCATTTTCCCCCCATCCACTCCAAGGGATATGTCTCCCACAATCCACTGGTCGTTACCTATGAATTTTTCACATGGATAAAGCCTCCCTCGGGCGTCCATGGCCAAAGCGCCCACCCCGGCCCCGCAGGCGCCATTGGATCTTTCAAAGAAGAGAGTGAACCATATGTCGAAAAGAGATTTGGGGCCGCGATATTCGGAAAGAAACGAGGGCACGGACAGCTCCCCGGCCAGATCCATGGCCAGCCTTTCCAGTGAAGCCAGGTAGCCGGCGCGTCTGGATTCCCATCGCTCCATCTCCTGGCGCCCGGGATTGAACGGCGGCTCCGCCACCAGATCCATGAACACTCCCTGTCCTTTTTCGCGCCAGAACCGGGCCACCTCATACAGATCCACCCCATCGGCTATGACACTCTGCACGTTTATCGAAGGGGGATTGGGCATGGTTGACGTAATTTCCTTGTAACGCTCCCAATTGGCAATAGCGGCGTGGAACACTCCATCGCCGGATATGGTCATCCTGTTCGCGTCATTGATCATCGCCGGGCCATCCACACTGAACGTCAGGAAGATCCGTCGCCGGGCGAGAGCCTGGAGTTTTGCTTCATCCAGCAGCGTCCCATTGGTGGTCACCTCAAAAGTGGTTTTCACCCCGGCCGCCTCCGCCCGCTTTTGCATATGATCCACAGCGCCGATAAACCGGTCGAAATGCAAAAAGGTTTCTCCGCATCCGAAGGACAGGAATATGTTTCTTCCCGGATTGGCGCCGTCGAGGATCATGGAGACAAAATCGCTCCAAACATCCTCTGTCATCACCGCCGGGGGCTCCCCCATGGCGCCGTGGCCTGTGACGCAGTATCGGCATCTCAAGTTGCAGTCCTGGGAAAACGCCACATGCCAGGAGCCGATCCTTTCCACCATCCGTCTTGCAATGGCCCCACCGGCGGGCCTGGTTCTGGTTCTCATTTAACTCCCGCTCCCTCATGGATGATCCGCACAACCGCGTCGGCCACCGCCTGGGGCGGTATCGCTTCCATGCACACCTGCCGTTGGCATGCTTTCCTTCTGGGTGTGTCGGCGCAGGGGGGGCATGCCCCGGATGTGATATTGACGTTCGTCCGGTGGCCGAACACCGCCGGGTTGGACGCGCCGAACAGAGTGACCGCCGCAGTCCCCACCGCCGCGGCCAGATGCTGCGGAAATGAATCGACCGACAGCGCACAATCCACACGCCGGAGAACTTCCGCCAGCGCCCGCAGCCCAGGGGCGGATTCTATAATGTGGACCTGTTCAAGACCTGCAGCGCAACCTGCGGAGGATATAAAACGGACCCTCCCCCCCAGAAGACATTCAACCTCCTTCCAGTGACCCAGAGGATATTGTTTCTCCGGATAGTTGGATGAAGTGTTCACATATACCGTCGGTCGTGGATCATCGTCGATGAATAAAGCCTGGGCGAATCTTTCGTCCTCCTGTGTGGTAAATATCTCCATGGCCATTTCTTCGGCGCAAAGGTTGATCCCGGCCATGGTGGCTATCTGCTCGATGACCGGCCGCCCCACGGGGTTTGGGGCCATCACCGGCTCCACCGTCACATTGAGGGGGTTCTCCCCATCCTCGCTGTGAACATCAATATATGGCGCGAACAGGTCCGCGTCCGGCTCTTCCATGGCCCACATAAAAAGGTCGCTCCCCTGGCATGGAACCAGATGGTCCAGATGGGGATTGCGATCATATATCTGCATTGCGTTTGCCTGCACCGCCACAGTGATCCTCCCATGGCCGCCAGAGCGGCGCAGAGCGCGCAGAAACGGGGTCAGCAACAGACAGTCCCCCAGCCCGCCCGACGCGACGAAAACCAGGCGCCTCCCCTTTCCAGTCAGCTTTATCATCCTCCATCTCCCTCCAGCCGCCCGGAGGCCAGCCTCTCCGCCACCAGGCGCTCCGCCAGACATACGCCATGGCACACTCCGGTGTAGAACATTATGCACGCTCCACACTCAGGAAGGGAATGGGTGGACTGCAGAGACCGGACCAGGGCGTCGGCCTTCTTCCCCAGCGTGTCCCTGGAGGTTGAGTTGATAATCTCTCCCGTGGTTTTGGCCACACCGTTGCAAGGATAAACACTCAGGTCTGGATTGATGGTCAGGTTCTGGGTGTTGCCGGAATTGGCCACGGTGCAGCAGCTGTATATGGCGCCGGAGCGTATGGCCACCTGCAGGGTTTCCCGCGATACCAGACAGAGGGGGAATGGCTTGCTCTGATGAAGCGCCAGCCCCGCCCGATCCACGTCTTCCATAAAGCCTGTAAAAAGGGGATCGAAGCTGGCCCGGTCTGCAGTGGAGAAATCGAAATGGCTGTTGTCTCCATACGCGTTCCGGAAAGCGAAACCGTAGTTAAGCTGTCTTGCGCCCGCTTCCTTCGCCGCCTTTATCACCTTGCTCCATTCCATCGGTCCGCTTTCCCTGGTGAGGGTATATCGGAAAACCAGGGTCACACCAGCGGCCACGGCGGCGGATACGTTGTCCATGAACATGCGTCGTCTGGCCTCGTCATCGGATAGCGATTCCTGATCGTAATGGGCGATCAGCTCCTGTATATACTCCGCCGTCACCAGGGGGCGGATTTTTTGGGGGTACAGGCAATTGCTGGTCAGCCATACTGCGATCCCGTTGTTCCTCATCCCTTCCAGCAGGCGCCTGAACCGGGGATATATGGTGGGTTCCCCTCCGGAGAGCTGGACCAGGTTGATATCGTTCTCCCTCATCCACGCCAGGGCATGATCCAGATCCCGGGCGCTCATGGAGCCGGGGAAGGACTTTTTGTCCCACTCCTTGGAATAGCAATAGGAGCAGGATATGTTGCATCCGTATGTGGGAGCGATGAGCGCCTGGCGTCGTTCCTGTTGGGTTCCCCCATGCAAGGCCAGAGCCCCTCGCAAGGTATTGGCTTTTTCCACCTCCCCGATCCGCTCCAGGGCCGAGGCCACATCATGGATCGCCCCCGGCAGGCGCAGCCACCGTTTGAGCATCTCGTCGTTTTTTTCCTTTATCCATTCTCTGACGAACAGATCGATACCGGAAACAAGGCTCTCCCATTGGCGGCCTTCAGGGGAAGCGATCGATTCCGCCGAGGGATCCATACGCATAAAAGGCTCCAGCCCCAGCCATGGGAGCCTGTGGTATATGGCGTCCAGCGCGGAGGACCACGTCCTCTGATCCTGCTCCGCCACCAACCGGGCCAGGACACGCAGCGCCTCCGGCTCCTCGGCGCCAGCCAGGATGCCCACCGCCGACCGTCGGGCTTCCGGTCTGCTGTCCCTGGCGAAAGACACTCCGATCTCCAGGGTCATAATCTCGCCTCCTGCAGCATCGTATCGAAAAACTCCGGGAGGGAACCTATATCCGCCGACAGGGTGGCCCGAGCCACCACAGCCTTGTCCAGCAGGGCGATGGCCATATCCAGATGAAACTCCCTGCGACTTACGTTGGATGGATCGATGAGCAATTCCATCACCTGCTCCAGGGCCTGCGATTCATCGAGGATGCGGAACCGGCTCTCCCTGGGTCTTTGAGCGGTTCTTTCCAGGATCACCAGCATCGCGGGAGTGGTATCGGCCATCGGTTGGGCTTCCATGGCGTTCTCCAGGGCCGCATGGCCACGGCTTTTCCATCTGGCGTCATTGCCCAGGGTGGTCTCCAGCTCCGCCAGGGTGGCGGGGGCCTGGCCGACAATATTTGGCGGGGTCAATAATCCGGCGCAAAGAACCCCCTGGCCCGATGGGTCCAGGCCCAGGGCGCACAAGTCGTCCGCCGCATATCTGGCGCCTGCCCGCAGCATGGCCAGGCAGGCGGTGGTCTTTCCCGCGCCACTCTCCCCGCCGATCATTACGTTGGCTCCCTTCCAATAAAACATGCCGGTGTGCAACAGCGCCCTGCCGCAATGTTTGGCGAAGACTCCCGCCGCAATGTCGGCCACCAGTTCCCAATCGAACTCATCACCGGTGCTTTTGAAGCGCAGCCGGTCCGCCTTTTCGCCATCCCCCTCAACACCGGAGTCATGGGCCACCACCATCCGGCCACAGCACCCCTCCTCCGGTGCGAACTCCACCATCATGTTCGGCGGCCACCACAGATACTCCGCGTTATCCTCGGTTGTGATGTGGAAAAAATCCCCATTCCCCGTTGGCGCTCTGTGGGAGGGCTGGGCCAATATCCTGTCGAACTGGTTTCTGGAATGGCGCGCGTGAAGGATCCGCAATGTGGTGACGTCTGAATTGGCTTCAACCGTCGGATAGTACCGGAATTTGTCCGCCATCACGTCGATGGCGGTTTGCACATTGGAAACCACCCGCAATGCGCCGAAGGGAAATGAAAAACCTATCGATTTGTCAGGCGCTGACATGTCAGCGCCTGACATATCAGTGGGGTGATCGGGATTTGTGTTCAATCGATTCCGCCTTATCAAATGGGACATGGGGATCCTTTTCCAGATTATCATCAAGCGCCAGATCTACCACACGGGTTAAGTCCTTGATATACCTCTTCTCCAGCAGGGAGTATGATTTGATATTCACAGGCATGGCGACCCTGGGTCTTGGTCTGGAGTCCAGGATGGTCATAACGGAATTTATCTCATCCAGGGGAGTGTACAGATACCCAATAAGGCCATCTCGAAAATCCCCATAAACAGCTTCGGTTTCCGGATCCATCACCCTGTGGGCCCGATATGACTTGCGGTTTGCTATTCCCCTGGCTTCGGCCAGAAGCTCCAGCATATCCACCTGCAATCTTAGCCCATATATCAGGTTTCTCGGACATTCCGGAATCCTGGAGGGCAGATCGCCGGTCTTGGCCAGGATGGAGGATCGCATATCCTCCGGCTCCACCGTGGCCACCCCCGCCCGGACCAGCAAACCGAGATTGGTGGTATCCAGCTTATGGAGCAGCCTGGCGATTTGGTCTCTGGCGCCCGATGATATGAGGCAGTTTCCATTTTCGATGGAAGCGAGCAGCTGGTTCGGGCCGGGCCGGGCCAGGGTGAAAGCCCCTGCGATTTTCGAATTGGCGATCATGACCAAAAGGACAAGGGCCACCATCAGCGATCTTTTGCCACGGCTCATGGCGTCGGGGCCTTTATCCGGGAAGCCACATCCCCGGCGCCGGATCGCTCCCAATTCCGGATCGTTCTCCCCACACATCCGCCACAACATTGGCCTCGGCGCATATACTTGCAATCGATGCATTCATCCATGCTGCCCATCTGGCGCAGGGGCCCCATGGACTTTGCATAGGCGGCCACCATGGCGTTTTTATCGGGGAATTGATCCAGTGTGGTGTTGGCGACTTTGGCCAGAGGGAAACAGGGCCATACGGAAAGATCGGCCCCCACGTCGATGATAGGCTCACAGATGGATATAAACCCGTTGGAGCATTTGACCAGGACGCCAAAGTCCTCCTCGTCGAACATACACAGGGGAAATCCGCAATCGAAAGTGGCCAGGATGTCGCGGCTTTCCAGCATGCGCATCTGGTCGATAAGGCGTTTCCCTATGGTCTTCAGCGACGAGTCGGGGGGATACTCGTTTTCCGCCCCCACCACCGGATGGGCCAGACCCAGGCGCATTTCCCTTTTAAGGCCATATTTTTCGATCAGCTCCGTGGCGAACGCCAGGCTGAAATCGTGGCGGTATATATTAAAGCTTAGCCGGGCGCGCGGGCCGGCCACGGCCAGGCTTTTCTCCTGCAGCAGCGTCTCCCGCTCTTTCTGGGCGTTCCGTTCGTTTACGTTGATCAAAAACTCCACGCCGGATGTTTGCTGCGACTGGAAAAAGGAGCGGACAGCGGCGGACCAGATTCCGTTGGAAAACACCGAGACTGAAAAATCCCCCGCCAGGCCCATGGATACCAGTTCGATGAATCGTGGATGGACGGTGGGCTCACCTCCCAGGAGTTTGAGTTTCCTTTCGCCGCTTTGTTTAAGAAAATCGAGGCACCGCTGGAAATTTTCCGTGGATATGTAATTACCGTTGTCCCCGCCAGGTTTCCCATCTTCGGGATACGAAACTTTCAGAGCGGCAAAACAGTATGGGCAGGAGCGATTGCACACATCGGAAATGACAATATTCATCTTCCACAATCCCGCCACAAGCCAAAGATAACCGGGCGTAGAGCCATAAGACAGGAGGGATGAAACACGCATGACCGAGAGCCATGGCGCCCGGCCTGCGCCGGTTTCATGAAATCACCGACAAGACAAAAGCTGTCTCTTAGTGATAGTAGCCGCCTCCAGAGGTGCGTGAGCAGTATTGGTTGCAATTATCCGAGGAGCAGGAAGCGGACGCCACAACCGCCACGGGCTTATGCTTTTTGATCTCGGGTTTGGAGTATGGCCTTTTCTCATCTTCAGTTCGTTTGGTATCCATGTCAACCCCCATCTTATTATTCAGCCAATATACAGGCAAAATCTAATACACTTGCCATGGCTTGTCAACAGAAAATAACTTCAGGACAATTATTCCTCACCTACGTTCCACATGCGCAACCGGCGTTGTATCCGCGGATTGCAGCCGAAGGAAAGCAGGATCGGCGTCGGCGCCCCGTTGCGACGCCAATACGTGGCTTATGATTTTCGTCATAGCGCCGCTGGCGCCTTGTTCATTTACAGTGTATAAGGTTAATATGTTCTGCTGTAACCGGCGCGGCCGAACCTGATGCCGCGCCTTTTCTTTTTTCATCAGGAGTTTTAATGGATAAGTACGGAAAAAGTTTTGTAAAGGCCTCGGTGGTATATCTTGCGTTTGGGGCGTTGTTCGGCCTGCATATGGCCTTCGCCGACCATGGCTACACCCAGTTGAGGTTCATTCACGTCCACTTCATGCTCATTGGCTTTCTGGGCATGATGATCTTCGGCGTGGGCTATCACATCCTCCCCAGGTTCAACGCCAAGCCCCTCCCATATCCATCGCTGGTGCCGGTTCATTATTGGCTGGCCAACGCCGGGCTGGTGGGGATGGGAATTCTTTATGTCCTGGGAGCTTTTTTCGAAAGCGGAGCGCCTCGCATAGCTTTTGGATTGTTCGGCCTGGTGGAAGCCACCGGCATGGGCATTTTTGTAATCAGCATATTCAGCGTGTTGACGGAGGAAAAGAGGCCTGCTCCTTTCACTGTGGAGACTGCGGGCAAAGATGAGCCAAAGCCGCAAAAGGCCGACGAGAAACCGGCGGTGAAGCTCTCCCCCGCCATGAAGATATCGGAGATTCTGGAAAAATACCCACACCTGGAGGAGGCCATGGCCGAAGAAGGGCTGGCCGATGTGGTCAATCCCGCCGTCCGCCAGACTGTCGCCCCCATGGTGACCCTGGGAATGGCGGCCAAAAGGGCGGGGCTGGAGCCATATCCGCTGATGGCCAAGCTGGAGGGAAAACAGCTGATCAGCGCGTCCGACAAGCCCAAACCGGCGCCGGAGCCTGGCCAGGACGGGGCTATGGGCAAGGGGATAAAGCGGGGAGAGATGGCCGCCATGGACACGCTGGTGGGGTACCTGCTGGAAGCGTATCCGGAGACCAAAAGCGTGCTGGAAGCCCATTATGGAGCGGCGTGTTTCACATGTCCTGGCCAGAATACGGAAACCATAGAGCAGACCGCTTCCATCCATGGCACATCGCCGCAGAAGATACTGGATGAGATAAACAAGATCATCACCGAAGCGCTGAAATAGAAAAGGGCGCCGCACGATTGGGGGCCGGGGAAATTATTTCCTGGCCATATCCCACTTTTTGTCGTACATGGTCACCAGATTGCGCCCCATCTCCTTGGAGCGGTATAGCGACTTGTCCGCCTTTTCGATGATGTCGATCGAATCGAGGGAGTCGTCCGGATATGTGGCCACCCCGACGCTGACGCTGATCTTGCCCAGAGGCTGGCGATCCGCCCCCGGGAAGTAGGTTTCCTCCACTTCCTTCCGGATTCTTTTGGCCACCATCTCCGCCTTTTCCCTGGGGGTTTCAGTCAGGATGAGGGCGAACTCCTCGCCGCCCCACCGGGCCACTATATCGGTGTCTCTGGCGGATCGTTTGAGTATATCCGCCAGGGTGGTGAGAATGACGTTTCCCTGGACATGCCCGAAGGTGTCGTTGAAATTCTTGAAATGGTCCACATCCACCATAAGCACGGCCATTGTGGCGCTATATCGCTGGCACCTTCGGATCTCCTTCTCCAGCGCCCTGGTGAAGAACCGGTGGTTGTATAGCTTTGTCAATCCATCGGTGACAGCCATCAACTCCGCCTTTTCCAAAAGCAGCGCCTTGTCTATGGCGGCGGCGGCCTGCAGGGCAAGGAGGCTGAGGATATTCACCTCCCTGGGAGTGACTTTTCGCGCCTTGAAATCGTCCACATAAAGAATCCCCACGATTTTCCCGGTGACCTTCAGGGGGGTGGCGATCAGGGAGCGCACGCCTATATCCTTGAGGGGTTGAGTGTCGAACTCGGTTTCATTATCGATATCCTCCACCACCGTGGGCATGTTGTTGGACAGAATCCGGCCCGTGAGCCCTCCTGGGCGTAGCTTCCACTCATGATCCATAGGCAGCGCCTTCCCCTCGAAGCCGAGGCTGGCTTTGATCTGCATGGTCCCCTCTTCCTCGTTATACAACGCCAGGGTGCCCGCGCTCATGTCTATGATATTCAGGGCGGACTCCATAATAAGATCCAGAGTCTGCGTGGTGTTGGCGGCGGAGGCGAGCATGACACCGGCGCTGTACAGCACCTGCTGTTCCATCAGGTTGCGCGACGTCTCCCTCTCCCGGGTTTTGCTCTCTTCCAGAAGCCTCCACATTATCCAGGTGCCCAGTGGAGGAAGCAGCTGCGCCCTGGACTGTTTATCATTCTCCAGATACCGCTCCACCTCCTGGCTTCCGGAGACATTGATAATCAGTTCGATATCCGGCGATTCGACCAATTTCCTGAAATCATCGTAAAGGAGGATACCGCGCTTTTTCGCTTCGGCTATGGCGGGCCTGTTCTCCGAGCGATAGGCGATCCCGGCTATGCGGGTTTCATGGTTATCCTTCAGGATCTCCATAAGGAAGCTTGCGCCCTCCCCGGCGCCAATGATCCCTACGTTCACCTTTTTATTCAATTAGAAGACTCCACAATAGATCCATCCGGAAAATGTGTGACCTTGATTACATCCCGCCAGATGTTCCTTTTTATCTCGTGACAGGTTTTGCAATCGGACGCATCGGAAAAGGGTGGCTTCTCATATTGCGCGGGCTTTTGCACGAGGTGGGTGGAGGGGTTGAATGTGCGATGGACATGGCAGCTTTGGCAGTAATCCACTATCACCATCGCTTCCTTGAATGAATCCATATCGCCCCGGAAAGCTTTGTCCACCTCCGTGGTGGCGCATCCTGATAAAAACGCCATGACGACTAATATGTATATGCTTTTGCGAATATTCACTATACTGTTCACACCCCGGAAAAGAAATAATAGGTTACAGTCATTCTACCATACAAAACAAGGTGAAAAATAAACGCTAGTGAACAAGACAGATTTTAAAGGAATGCCATACAACGAGTTGGCCGATTTTGTGACGTTGATGGGTGGAAAACCATACAGAGCCCGGCAGATCGCCGAATGGATATTCCAAAGGGGAGAATGCCAGTTTGCCAGGATGACCAATCTGTCGCGCCAGTTCAGGGAATCGCTGGATCAACAGGCCAGCATCACCTGCATCCAGGAAAAGAAACGACAGGTGTCCGTCGATGGGACGATCAAATTCCTCTTCGCCCTGCCGGACGGGATGGAGGTGGAAAGCGTCCTCATAACCGAGGGGAAACGCAGGACGCTGTGTGTCTCCACCCAGGTGGGGTGCAAGCTGGCATGCGCGTTCTGTCTTACCGGCGCCTCCGGATTCACCAGGAACCTAAATGCGGCGGAGATCGTGGACCAGGTGATCCGCGCCCGACAGTTGTCTCCTGACGGCAGGGTGACCAATCTGGTGCTGATGGGGATGGGGGAGCCCCTGGACAACCTCGACAACGTCATCCAGGCCATCAAAGTGATCATCGATCAGGAATATCAGCTGGTGGGGGCCAGGAAGATCACCGTCTCCACCGCTGGGCTGGCGCCGGGGATAGAGCGGCTGGGGCTCGAGCTGCCCAAGGTGAAGCTGGCTGTCTCCCTGAACGCGGGGGACGATATCACCAGGGAAAGGATCATGCCGATCACGAAAAAATACCCCCTGGCAGCCCTGGCAAAAAAGCTGGAGGTCTACCCTTTGCCCCAGGGGCGACGGATCACGCTGGAATATGTGATACTCAAAGGGGTCAACGACTCCAAAAAAGACGCGGAAGCCCTGAGCCGGTTCGCGAAAAAGTTTCCCTCCAAGATCAACCTTATCCCTTTCAACCAGACCGCTGGCATCCCTTTTGCCCGCCCCACAAAAGAAGATGTGGGACGCTTCAAGGAGTGGCTGGTGGAAAAGAACCACACAGTGATGATCCGCGACAGCAAGGGGGCGGACATCATGGCCGCCTGTGGCCAACTGGCGGTGGAAGGAGGGACGGATAGTTGAGATGAGGAACAATGATCATATATGATAGGAACATGACAGAATAATTATCAAAAAAGGAAACAATGAAAAATATAGTTTTTGTTTTATGCCTGTCCCTGGGTATTGCTCTGCCAGCCATGGCGCAGCAGGGAACCGACCGCGAAGCGATAGAAAAGATCGTGGAGGAATATATCGTCACCCACCCTGAAGTGATCGAACGCTCCATGCAGGCCTATTATGAAAAGAAAAAACAGGATGCCATGGAAAGGGAGTTCAACGACGCCTTCACCAACCGTACGAGCCTAAGCGTGGAGGGGACGCCTCTTATGGGCCTGGCCAGCGCAAAGATTACCATAGTGGAGTTTTCCGATTACCAGTGCCCATACTGCGCCAGAGCGGTTCAAACCATCGCGCAGGTGCGGCAAAAATATGGCGCCCAGGTGCGTCTTTCCTACAGGCATTTCCCCCTGCCCAACCACCCTGCCGCCCTCCCCGCGGCCAAGGCCAGCATGGCCGCCGAAAAGCAGGATAAATTCTGGGCATACCACGACTTGCTGCTGGCCCGCCAAAGTGAATGGGGCCAGGAGTCCGACCCGATGGAGAAATTCGTCTCCTACGCCAAAGCGCTGGGGATGGATCCTGAGCGATTCAAGAAGGACATTGGGAACCCGGATTTCGAAAACATCATTAATCGGGACCTGGAACTGGGAAAGAGTCTTAAGGTGCAGGCCACCCCTACGTTTTTCATAAATGGAGTCCAGGTGCGCGGCGCGGTGGATATCAGCTACTTCTCCGCCGTTATAGACAAGCTGCTGCAGGAAAAATAGGGGCGCGGCGACACAGGCCTGGCTACTGGGCGCTACACACCGGGCAGCCAGGAGGGGGTCGCGTCCATCTCCTGGAAGTCATGGAATTCAGGGTTGTTTCTGTCGCGCAGAAACCGTCCCGCCCCGGCGGCGGCGATCATCACCGCGTTATCCGTGCAAAGCTCCGGCGCGGGGATGATCACCGGTATCCCCAGCTCCTCGCCCAGGGCGCCAATGGTCCGCCGCACCGCCGAATTGCGCGCCACCCCCCCCACCACCGCTATCGACGCAGGGTGGAATCTTCTGGCAGCCAGCCTCGTCTTGCCATACAGGGCCTGGACCACGGCGGACTGGAAGGAGGCGCAGATATCGGCCACGGGCAAATTTTCCCCAATCTCATTTTTCAACCTGTTCACGATATTCTTCACGGCGGTCTTTGGCCCGGAGAAGGAGAACTCCAGCGTATCTTCCGACTTCAGCGCCACCGGCACGTCATACACCGGCTTTCCCTCCCTGGCCAGCCGGTCGATGATCGGCCCGCCGGGGTAGCCCAGGCCCAGCAGCCTGGCCACCTTGTCGAAGGCTTCTCCCGCCGCGTCATCCCGGGTGCCGCTGAGCCACTCCAGGGAGTGGGACTGGCTCAGAAGAAATAGCTCCGTGTGACCGCCGGAGACCATAAGCGCCAGGCACGGCAGAGGCATATCCGGATTCTCGACCATGGCGGACATGACATGCCCCTCCAGGTGGTTGACACCCACCATGGGCAGGCCGGAGGCCCAGGCCAGCGCCTTGGCGTATGACAGCCCCACCAGAAGCGCCCCCACCAATCCCGGCCCACGGGTGACCGCCACCAGGTCGATATCCTTGAATCCCACACCGGCCTTTTCCAGGGCGGAAGCGGTCATGGGGCGGATCAGCTCTATGTGACGTCGGCACGCCAGTTCCGGCACAATTCCTCCATGAGCAGAATGTATATCATCCTGGGAGGCCACTTTGGAGCTTAACACCTGGCTCGCGCCCCGCAACACCGCCACAGCGGTTTCATCGCAGGATGTTTCGATCCCCAGGGTTATCAGTTCATTATCGGTCATGGTAGAAGATCATAGCCCAAACCGGCGGATCGCCAAAGCCCACACTGCCCCAGGAAGAAAAAAAAGATCATTGACACCTGCCCAAAGCAGGTACAGAATCAGAAGATAGGTTTACTGCCATGTTGTTAGATAAATTCAACAGGCCGCTGGACGTGATCGAGATTCTGGCGGGCGACGAGCCCGGTGGGGATCGATCAGCCTCCGACACCGGGAGAGACCTGGGCCAAGCGCCTTCGTTTCCGTCGGAGCATATAGTGGCCTTCATGAAGATCATGTCCGCCCTTGGGCTTGGTAAAGCCCTTATTGCGGGCAAAGAACCCCTGTTGCGCCCGGACATAGTGGACCTGGTTTCCCAGCTCTCCCATATCCGCCCGAAGGTGGAGATAACCCTGCGCACAGCCAGTCCCCTGCTTCCGAAGCTTATCGAGCCCCTGGCCAGCGCCGGGCTGGACAGGCTCTGGGTCACCCTCCCGGCCATCGATCCCGCCACATATTCCTCCATAACCGGCCATGATGAGGTCGGCCTTGAGCAGATCATTTTCGGGATGAAACTGGCTGAACAGTTGGGTGTCCACACCACAATCGAAGCGGTGAGGACACCTGGTGTGGATCAAACCGCCATGGTGGAGGCAGCCTTGTGGGGCCTGTCCCGAGGCTTTGCGGTCAGGATAATGGAAGGGGCGGATTTTGATGAGAGCGGCGATTTCTTCGACCGGACTCTGGAACAGATCGGCAAGGTCTGCCATCTGGAGCCAGGGGAGGACCAATATATATGGAATGTGGCTGGTGGAGGGCCAAGGGTGGAGCTTATAACCTGCTCCAGAACGCAGAACTGCTATGAATGTCGCAAGCTGTGGCTTTCCGCCGAAGGGAAGATCAAGCTTTGCAGCCATCATCATGAGGAACACGACCTGGGGGAAATGTTCGATCCCGGCTCCTGCCATTCCGACCTTCTGGATTTCGCCGCCAAAATCCCGTTAAACAAGCCCCAGGGCTTTTTCTCCCGCACCATCCGGGAATAAGCCCCCATCTGTCACTGTAGTCGAATAATCCCCGCGTCGCCGCTGGCCGGTGATCATCCGGCGCATAAAATGATATAATTCATGGTTATGTCATATTCACACTTGAGTCTATTGGGTAAGGCGGTGGGTATCGTGGGCGCGGCCATGATCCTGGCCAACTGCGGCGCCCCGGGAGACTTGGCTATTGGCATGACCTGGGAAAAAGAAACCTCGCCAATTCGGACACCTTTCCAGGGGAACATGGCTTCCCAACCCTCCGCCCGCGCATTCCTGGATGAACAGGGG
>Ga0224501_10002505_pt1 | contig 14457 bp, 12 predicted proteins | sample SF_Oct11_sed_USG_4_FD_169105 | JGI IMG/M metagenome (GOLD analysis project Ga0224501, IMG submission 169105) | Sediment microbial communities from San Francisco Bay, California, United States - SF_Oct11_sed_USGS_8_1 | ecosystem: Environmental > Aquatic > Marine > Sediment | place: USA...
GGAGAGAATCGGCTTGGGGCGAAAAATACCCCCAATGTTCAGGCGTCTATGTGCTATGGTGGCGTTTTGCCACATGCCCAATGTGACCAATAATTTTCTTCGGCTCCACGGCGAATGGTCTAACCCGGATAATCTGCCGCCGCCCCCAGGTTATCCAATTTCGAGCCCAGAACCACCACATAGCGCCGATGATGACAGTGCCAATTAACCCCAGCACGCCGAAATAGCCCTACTCCCAATTCAGTTCCGGCATATACTCAAAATTCATACCGTAGATACCGGCTACCAGGGTAAGGGGGAGGAAAATAGTGGCTACTATGGACAGGACTCTCATCGTCTCGTTTTGCCGGTTTGCCACCGATGAAAGGTAGGTAGCCAGGGCATTGTCAGCCCCGTCTCGAATGCCTTGGCTCAGGTCTTCAATACGCACCAGGTGGTCGTAAATGTCCCGGTAGAATATCTGTGCTTCCCTCTTTATAAGTGGGAACTCACCACGGCTCAGCCGATTGAGGAGCTCCCGCTGGGGAGCCATAATCCGGTGTATTCGCAGAGTGGAACGCTTGAGCTTAAGGATAGCTTCCAGGGTTGCTCGCTGAGGACCATGAATTGCCTCTTCCTCGATATCCTCAGCAATCTCAGTCATTTTATCAATGGTGGGCAAAATGTTGTCAATTAACACATCGACCAGAGCGTGGGCCAGGAAGTTTGCCCCGCGCCTCATGGGCCGACCATCATCCTCCACCCGCTGCCTCACCGCCTCAACACTGTAAAGAGGGACAGTATGGTTGCTTACCACAAAGTGGTGACCAAGGAAGATTGCCAGTTCTGCTGTCTCCACTATCTCTGACTCCACCGCGTAGTTGATGCCGTGAACTATAAGGAAAAGATAGTCGCCAAAGTCATCAATCTTCGGTGGGTGGATAAGTGGGCTTACACAGTCCTCAATGGCAAGATGGTGGAAGTTGAAGGTCTGCTCCAGGAAGTTGCTATCTCCTTCTGTGGTCTCAGCGATGTCTACCCAGAGCAGACCCTGTCCTGATTCAAAAGCAGCTTTAATTTCTTGCGCAGTGAGGTCATGCTTAAGGTCACCCTCCGGGCTCAAATAATACGCCTTGAATTGCATAATGCACCTCCTTATCTCATCCCAGAAGCGTCTTTTCCTCTAGAAAAGACGCCCTCATATCCTGGCTCCACTTGTTACCTAACTATTAAAGGCTGCAACCAAAATGTCCATTTGCCCCTCCACACTCAAGCAGTTGACGCAGCATATTTCTGCTGGCGGGTTGCTAAGGCATTAGTTATTCGGTCAATGATAATCGCCAGCAACACAATACTGAGCCCAGCCTCAAAGCCACGTCCAACATCAATGCGATTGATGGCCAGTAGTACCTCTAATCCCAAACCTCTTGCCCCAATCATTGAGGCAATAACTACCATGGCTAACGCCATCATTGTTGTCTGGTTAATACCTACCATTATTGATGGAATGGCTAGGGGTAATTGAATCTCAAACAGTATCTGGCGCGAATTGGAGCCCACGGCTGTGGCAGCTTCAATTACACTCTGTGGGACTTGTCGTATACCAACGTCGGTGAGCCGGATGACAGGCGGCGCGGCATAGATAACAGTAGCGAATACTGCCGGGACTTTGCCTAGTCCGAAGAGCATCAAGGCTGGAATTAGGTAAACAAAGCTGGGCATGGTCTGCATGGCATCCAGCACCGGTTTAATAATAGATTCAACACGGTCACTCCGGGCCATAATGATACCGGTGGGTATGCCTATTACAAAGGAGATAAGTACTGCCGCGATGATGATAGCTAGTGTCATCATGGCGAAGTCCCAGTAGCCAAAGCTACCGATTAGGACTAAAAATCCCGCCATAAGTAGCCCTGCCAACCACGAGCGCATAGCGCGCCAGGCAACGAGCCCAACCAGTAACACCACTGCTGCCCATGGTAACCACAGCAGAAACTTTTCGATGTAGAGAAGTACCAGTAAAATACCATCACCTACGGCGTCAAAGAAGACAGCCCAGTTAGTCAACACCCAACTCATAATGGCGTCAATCCACTCTGCCAGCGGAATCTGGAGAAAGCCGGGGAATTCAAGCATCAGCCTTTGCCTCCTTTCCTTCTGTCTCCTCAGCCCCGGTATCGCTTTCCGAAATCATGCTCTCCAATATGGCTCGAGTATCTATCTCGCCTAGAAGCTTGCCATTGTCATTGACAACAGGGATAGGATACTCAGTAGTGGTGGCTAAGGGAAACAAGTCCTCTATTACCATATCTGGGGTGCAGGTAGGTAAGTCGGGTTCCAGCGCATCTTTAAGGGAAATACCCTTCCTTCGGATTAGCTCTACCAGCCGCCTGCGAGGTACCAGCCCAAGAAGCTTTTGAGCGCGAGTTACCAAGAAGGCATAGTCCAGCATGTTGTCTTTGATTATTTGAAAAGCTGCCTTGGGTCCTTGCCACTCATAGAGGAGAACCTTAGGTTTTTCCATGATACTGCTAGCAGTCACTACTTTGGCGAGCGAAGCATCCTGCACAAACTCACGTACATAGGCATCACCGGGAGCCTTTATCACCTCCTCCGGGGTACCGATCTGGATAATTTCGCCATCCCTCATAATAGCAATGCGCCCCCCCAGTTTCAGGGCTTCATCAAGGTCATGCGTCACGAAGACGATTGTTTTCTTAACTTTCTCCAGTATGTCTAAAAGCTCGTCCTGCATCTCCCGACGGATTAAAGGGTCTAGTCCGCTGAAGGGTTCATCCATGAGTAGTATCTCAGGGTCCATAGCCAGTGCTCTAGCTATACCCACTCGCTGCTGCATACCACCACTAAGCTCACTGGGGAAATGGTTTTCCCAACCCTCGAGTCCCACCGTTTCAATCGTCTCCCGAGCCCGGGCGTAACGTTCCGTCTTGGCTGTCCCCCTAATTTTTAAGGCGTAAGCTACATTATCAATTACATTGCGGTGGGGAAGTAAGCCGAAGTTTTGGAAAACCATGCTGGTAGTGTGACGGCGCAAATCTACAAGCTGTTTATTGGTATAGCCACTAATGTCTTTTCCATCGATAAAAATATTCCCTGCCGTTGGTTCAATAAGACGGAGGAGCAGGCGAATCACAGTGGACTTACCGCTGCCGGATAACCCCATGATAACGAAAAACTCACCCCGTGTAACCTGGAAGGACACATCACGCACTGCCACAACACAGCCAGTCTTCTTTAATATGTCCTCCTTGCTGGCAGCCTCTAGCTCTGAACCAATAATTTTCTCGGCATTTTTCCCAAAAATTTTCCACAGCCCGCTGACCTCTAAGGAAACCTCAGCCTTGCCTGACTCATTACCATTTGCCACTTACTCCTCCTTGATTGTTGACTCCCATTTGCCTTGTCATATCTCTGGCAATTCTTAATGACTACCGAGCGTCACCACCACCTCTTGGTTCGTTCCCAAAATATACCTTGGTGTGAGGCCAGGGAATTTCTATGCCGTCTTGGTCGAAGCGGTCCTTCAGCCGCTTGCGAAGTTCTCCCATTAAAGCCCACTGCCGTATCGGCTTGGTATCAGCGAGTATCTTTATCTCCACGCCATGGTATCCCAGATTGTCGACTCGCTCAGCGTGAGGGACGGTGAGCAAGTCTTTACCCCAGAGGGGGTCATCTTTAAGTGCCTGCCCAACCTCGTTAATGACACGGAAGACATTGCTCAGGTTCTCCCCGTAGGCTACGCTAACGTTCAGGTTTACCCGTGCCCAGTCCCGCGTCATATTACTGGCAAGTTCTATCTTGCTATTGGGGATGACATGCATCGTGCCATTTAAGTCACGAAGAATGGTGCGTCTCAAGGTTATGTTTTCCACCAAACCACCTATACCAGCGACAGTAGCCACCTCACCAACCCGGTACCAGTCCTCCATTAAGATAAAGAAACCATGGAGGTAGTCTCGAATTATATTTTGCGCTGCGAAGCCAATGGCAAGAGCTCCGACTCCGATACCAGCTAATAACGGCGTAATGTCCACCCCTAGTGCACTCAAGACCATCATAATTGCCACCACCCAGATGATAACGGAAATGACCTGAACAACTATCCGGGAGAGAGTTTCGGAGCGTAGTGCCAACTCCTCTGCTTTCTCCTCACGAATCTTAGGAATGCGGGCCTTTATGACCCTTGTAATCAACCGTCTTGCCACCAATGTGAGAACATAGGCTACGATAAGTATCACACCTACTTTTATCACACCGGCAACCAGAGGGGATAGGTTAGAAAGAAAATCAAATGTAAGCATAACCACCTCCTATCCTCACCAAGATTTTTCATTTCAACCAAGGGTGGGAAGCCCTTTGGTGCTACCTTGCTAATAAAAGTTTGCCCCTGCCTATAAAAAACTGATACACCCACTTGTTCAGCTAGACGCTGTCTATAGAATAAATAAGCGGTCAACTATCTTATTTCGCAGGTCTCGGGCAGCCACCAGCTTATGATATAACTCCGATTTTACCTCCCCTTCAGCCCCACTTTTGTTTATAGCCCGGTAGGCATTGACTATAACCCTGTGCTGGTTATCAATCCCCATGTGGATAATGTTGATATCCCACATAGGTTTGTGACTAGCCCACCAGAACTGGCAGCTATAAAACGCCCTGTCGAGCAACCCCCGGGCGACGCCAGCAAAGTGTTTGCTCTCATCATTATCGGCTACCTGGACAGCCTTTAAGCATATCTCAGTACATACCTCCATATGCTGCCACTGCAAATGGTGTATCTCATTATTCTTGTCCTGCCAGAGGGGGTAGGGATTTTCTGCTTCTATATCTTCTGCTGTGGTACTCCAGGAGGAAGGTTTGGGGTCTACGACTTCTGTGCTGGGGAAAATATCAAGGAGTCCGCTAATAGTGACTGTCTGAACTTGTTGAGACGTCTCTGCATCTTGCAGTAGGCTGGTGTGTTGAGTTGCCAAGACTTTCTGCTGCTGAATGTGAGCATAGGTTTCACTTCTTACCTGTAGCTCTTCGTATACCTCGGCAAGGAACAATTCCTCCCAGTCCTGAATATGATGGCCATAAGTCTCTGCATCCATAGCGGTGACGACATAGATATTTCCCCTGTCACCCTGGAGGCCCTTGAGGTGTTCTAAGAAATCATGGGGACCCAGCTCATGGAAGCTAATCTTGTTGCTGAGGAGGTTATCCCTGAAAAATACGGCTGCTTTCTTTCCTTCGTGCTCAACCTGGTAAACAGTATCGACAGGCCAGTCAGCCGGACAGGCAACTCCACTGAGAATAATCCAACGGTGCCTGGTTCCGATAACAGCTGGCAGGATATCTCTGCTGTAAGCCATCTCTGGCGGGAAGAAGCCGCTGGGCTTGTAGGCATCCCCAAAGAAAAAGGAATTGGTCTTCTGGTTCAGCTCTATCTGGCGTTTAACTTCTTCAGGTGGGATTAATGGTAGGATAGGATGATATTTACCGGTACCAGTGAGTTCAATCTGACTGCTGTCTGCCAGTTGTTTAAGACCATCTATTATATCCCTATGTCCACAGTCCCTGAGCATCTCGGTGAGAACTCCGTTGATGTTAACCGTGGCTTTAGCGGTAGGGTACTGGCGGAAGACCTCCAGCAGTGGTCGGTACGATTCATTGCAGATTTTTTCTAGCACCGAGGGGAGCTGGGTCGGCGGCTGGTAGAAATGAAAAAGCTGTGCCCAGTAAATCATAGCGCTTCCCTTCTATAACAAAACTCGTAACTAGCTGAATTGAAAAACTAGCCACTTCCCTTTATCCACTCCCACGCTTCCCAGAGATTGGTAGCATAGAAATCGGGTTTCGGCTCTTGATTTTTATTCTTTCCGTTTCTGTCTAGTAATATTGCTTGCATGCCGATTTGCTTAGCCCCTTTTACATCCGTTTCAGGCTCATTACCAATATAAACTATTTCCGCTGGTGGAATCTCTAATAGAGTGCTGGCTATGGTAAAGAGCCTGGGGTCAGGTTTTCTAAATCCAAACTGGGTAGACATGATAATGTGACTAAAAAATGGGCTTAGCCCCAGTATCTCACCTTCTTCCAAACAATAAACTCTCTGAGCGTCAGAGAGGACTGCAATTGGATAGCCGCCTTTCTTCATTTCCTCTAGCACTGGAAGGCTGTCTGAAAAAAGTTGAAATCGTTCCCGACTAAGCACTCTGAGAAGCTTACAGCAGGACTCAGCCAGGAAAGGATTGCCCAAGCCTTCCTTACTCAGGATATTCCTAAATACAATCTCAAGGTCTATTTCGGGATAGCGCTCCTTTTTGGACCGGAGGTATTGCCCCTTTTCCAGGTTAAGGGCAGACTTTAGTTTTCCAGCATCCAGCTTTGCCCCGTAGTACTGCAGGTAGAGAGAAAGGTAATTATAGACCTCCTCTTTTTCTTCGTTTGTCTTGATATCTATAAGGGTACTGTAGCAGTCAAAGATGACAGCCCGTATTTTAGGCATTGATTTGCCTCCGCTACTAAGTGTTCTATGTAAGGTTTATCCAGCCAGAGATTTCTGGTAATTCTCAATAGTCCCAGTGACATATACAAAGGAATCTTCCGAGTAATGGTATTGAAAAACTCGGAATCACCGTAATAAAGGGCGTATTCCCACAAGAAATGACCGATGAACGGTTCGGCAGCCCAGCCATCGCCCGTGCGCCACATAAAGTGGTGCTTTAACTCGGCAGCTATAAACCCCAAATCCCAACAACGGTCAGCCCACTTCATCCTTTCCAAGTCGATTCCTATCACATTTTTATCATGAAAAAGAAAGTTAGTAGGGGTGGCATCCCCGTGAACTATTACTTCTCTATCAGTGACGAAAGTGCTGTTCTGATTCCACCATTGGGCTGAATATTTCTCAATATCGCATATTTCGGCAGAATCAAAACCCCTCTCGCTCAAGGAACTTAATAATTTGTCCAGATACCACTGGGGCAGATCGGAAGAAATCGTCCTGGCGGTCTTGCTGCTCTGGTGCAATTTGACAAAAAACCTAGCCAGATAGCCTAGTTTTTCAAAGAGTTCCGCTGACTGTTGCTCATAAATAGCTTTGGCTATGTAGTAATCAAGTGTTTGACCTGGGACCAGTTCTACAACCAGCAAAGCAGAAAGCTCCTTGTTTTCGCCCAGTGGGGCTACCACCTTATCACCATCTCCATCCATCCCGAACTGCTCCCGGAGCAGCTTTAGATTTAAGTATTCCTTCTCTGCTGATAACCGTGCCTCTTCTGGAGGAATAGACTCGCATTGGAAATATTTCCCCACTACCATTATGTTCTTCGTCCTCTCAAAGAAGAGATAGACTGGTTTTTCATAAGCAAGCTTTATCGCTTCCACCTCTCCATAGGGAGAGGGGGCAATTTGGGGGAATATTTCCTCCCTCAGATATTCACAAACGGCAGACCATGTATCCATTACCCTCACCCCTCCCAGCAATCATGCCCTCTCCGCAGACTCTAGGACGGTTGCCCCAGAGGGTAGACTAACTCCCTGAACTTGTGCCTGGTATTCAAGTTTGCATATGAGCCTTTTGGCTACTTCCTCCCAGGTCCATTGTTCCGCTGTTCGTCGTGCGGCTGAGCTGATTGCTTTTCTCCTCTCTGGATGCATGTGGAGGTAGTCTATGTAAAAAGTTATTTCTTCAGCGCTGAAGGTATCTAAAACGATGGCATTGTACATATGAGTAGCGTAATCCTCTCCACTGCAGCCGGTAAATACCACAGCACCGGTAGCCATGGCTTCCAGGCCTACCAGTCCAAATGGCTCACGGATACTGTTGGCCAGGACTACATCGCTAGCTTTATAGATCACCTGAAGGAAGGAGGATGGTATGGGGAACAAGAGATTGATAATGTCTCCCTGACCACCCTTGGAGATAGCCTCAAAATAAGGCGTGAAATCCTCTTTAAACAAAGCTTGGCGGTAGCATTCTTCAAGGTCTCCATCCAATAAGATGTCTTTCACCATTATGCCTGCTAGCCTAGGTCGGTGGGAAATCTTCATCCCATATGAGCCCGAACCCCCACGGGCGAAGAGAACAGGCTTTAAGCCTGACTTTTTGAGGATGTCGATAGCACGGATTGCTGGTTTCCACCCTTTGTCTGGATGCCATCTTGCCACTTTACTCAACGTGAGGTCAGCTTGTACCATTCCCTTAAGCCTTGAAACATTTCGCTCATCCACCTTACTCAGGATAGCCTTCGGTATCCCGTTGGGAATGACCAAGGGGTTTATGCCCATCTTGAGCATAATCTGCTTCATATACTTGCTCACCGTAGTAATTGTTGTAGCGTAGCCAAGTCGCTGCCAGTTTATTCGCTCGAAACCATAGGTATTGTTGGCATTCCAGAACATCAACGTCTTGTCATGCAGACCGGAATAATACAACAGGTCACTTATGCAGCACATAGCTTCAGCGGTGTGCCATTCCTCTCCCAGTATCGCCACCAGCTTGCCTTGAGAAATGGCAGAAGTTGCCAGCTCATGAGCTACAAATGTCGGAACAGATTGGTTAAAGTCGTAAAGCTTGCCTTCCTCACCATCATAAACCCCACCCGGATGATATTGACTTATCCATTGGCACCATCGGTGAAGGACAAGCTTGCCTTCCTTACAGGCTTCCATCCCCTCCATTTCGGGGTCCCCAATAAAGATATGATGAACTTGGAAGCCCATCTCTGCCAGATTATTAGTCAGATGGCTAATCCTAGAACCAAGCCCCCCAGCCATGGAATAAACATCTGGTCCTTCAAAAGATAACACCACGAAGATAGTGTTATCAGGGTGAATACCCATCACCACCGCCTCCTCTTGTTGACTACTATGTGCCTTTGCTTATCAAATCCCTACTTTTTCAAGGAGATGGAGACTCCTCGTTTGGTCTGGGTGAATACCAGCTTATCTTCTCTGGCAAGCCACCCGACCCCCATATTGACCATAGTCTGGGGTTGCTTAATCTTCTGTGCTATGGTAAAAGGACTCATTGCTCCTTCTTCCTTAAGGAGTTTCCAGATTTCCCCAGCCGTTTGTCCGATAGCATGAAACATAGCTTACTCCTTTACTTACCAGCATTCTTCTTCGCCGAGATTAAATCTTTTCTGGTTTAACCTCGGCAGCTTTGGGGAGGCTAATCTCTAGGACTCCATTCTGGTAGTTAGCTTTGCCCCCTTTGGCATCTACATTAGAAGGAAGAACTATCGAGCAAAAGAAGCTATCATATATTTATCTTCCACCCCCCCCGGTTTATTGTCTCAGACAGGGCCTCGCCTTCTGGAACTTGGTGTATACATCCAACATAATAATTAGCCACCAATAACAAAGTCATAAAATGAATAGAGAAAAAGTTACAAATTTATGTCACATTGCATCACACCTTTTGGTATCAAATTAAAGATAAAGTACGATACCTTTTACAAAATAATAAATGCCAGCTCTAAATCAAGCTGACATCTAGTAATACTCTGGGGATACTCTATCCCAGATATCGCACTACCACCACCATCCCCCCAGATTATCAGTTTAATACACACCATCGCCCCACCCCACACCAATTGTTAAGCTATTGTACCCCCTGTTTGGCTGTTAATGTTTCTTGGCTATGTATGTTATGCTTATAGGACTTAATATGCTCCTGTAGGGACTTTAATATTAAACCAAATTTTTCCCTTTGTCAATTTCCTTTTGAGCATTTTTCAAAACCCTCTCAAGATATTTAACAAAATCAATATCTACCATAGACTTTTTCAAGATTTCTGGTGTATCATATAAAAACGTTCATCTGTTAGTGGATTGTGAGGCAAGGAAAACTACGCTAAGGCTGATGCTACCTGAACCTATTGGTAGATTAGAGGAACTGGCTAATAATCTGTGGTGGAGCTGGCATCCTCAGGCACGTGACTTGTTCCGGGCTCTGGACTATCCACTATGGAGGACAAGCGGTCATAACCCAGTTAAGCAACTGCACGATATTAGCCCCGATAAGTTGCAAGCGGCTGCCGAGGATCCAGCCTTTGTTAAATTATATGATTCCGTGATGTCAGCGTTTGACGCTGATATGTCAGGTGGCGATACCTGGTTTGCTATTAACCATCCCGACTTATCATCTGGACCTATCGCCTACTTTTCAATGGAAGTTGCCATTCACAATTCCCTACCCATCTATGCTGGCGGGCTGGGAATCCTGAGCGGCGACGTCTGCAAGGAGGCAAGTGACCTGGGTATTCCGCTGGTCGGGGTTGGTTTCATGTATCCACAAGGCTATTTCCACCAACATGTTTCCGTCGACGGCTGGCAAGAAGAAATCTACCAGCAGCTGAATTTCGATGAAGCACCGGTTAATCCAGTCCTTTCCCCCAAAGGGTGCAGACCGCTAGCCCAGATTCAACTAGCTGATAGAACCTTATACATCAGCGCATGGCAGGTCCAAGTCGGTCGTGTCAATATTTATCTGCTGTGTACCGATGTTGAGGAGAATGCGCCACAGGACCGGCAGCTATCGGCTCGACTCTACATCGCTGACCGAGAATTGCGCATCCAGCAGGAACTGGTGCTGGGGATTGGTGGGGTGCGTGTACTCCGGGCACTAGGTATCCAGCCAGTCATCTGGCATGCCAACGAAGGGCATACTGCCTTCATGATGCTGGAACGCATTAGGGAGGAGGTACAAAAGGGGATTACTTTCGCCGAGGCTGCCCGAAAGGTGCAAGCGACCACTGTTTTTACCACTCATACGCCAGTGCCAGCTGGTAACGATGTCTTCCCTGTCCAGCTTGTGGAGAGGTACCTTCATGGCTACTGGGAGTCTCTGGGGCTGAGCAGCGAAGAGTTTCTGCAATTAGGGCAGGATGGTTCTGATGAACAGACTTTCAACATGACAGTACTCGGTTTGAAAATGGCTGAGCATCGCAACGCAGTCAGCCGGCTTCATGGAAGGGTAGCTCGGAAGATGTGGCACGTGCTCTGGCCTGAAGTCGCTGAAAATAATGTGCCAATTTCACATGTGACTAATGGAATTCATGTACCCACTTGGGTCGCCCCCGAGCTCAGGCACTTGTATGAGAGATATCTAGGCAAGGATTGGGGAAAAAGGCACGATTACGCCAGGCTCTGGGAGAGGGTTCTAGATATTCCAGACGACGAACTTTGGGCAGTTCGCCAGCTTCTCAAACGCAAGCTCATTGCTGCTATACTCGAGCGTGCTCAGAAACGGTGGACAGAGGGTGGTGTGGCACCCCAGCAGGTGCTGGCAATAGGAGCCTTGCTCAACTTAGAAGTGCTGACCATTGGTTTCGTCCGCCGCTTTACCGAATATAAGCGGCCAGCGTTGATTTTCCATGACATTGAACGCCTCAAGCAAATAGTTAGCGACCAGTGGCGACCAGTCCAGATAATCTTCGCCGGCAAGTCTCACCCGGCTGATTTTCCTTCCAGGAGTCTTCTTCACCAAGTGTACAATCTAGCCACCGACCGTGAGTTTCAGGGGCGGATAGCCTTCGTCGAAGACTATGATATGCATATGGCACGCTATCTGGTTCATGGGGTAGACCTCTGGCTCAATAACCCACGCCGGCTACAGGAGGCTTGCGGCACCAGCGGGATGAAAGCATCGCTAAACGGTGTTCCCCACCTTAGCATTCGCGATGGCTGGTGGCATGAGGGATACAATGGTGCTAATGGCTGGGCAATAGGTGACAGCAGTGACTCCCTCTCCCCAGACGGAGAGGATAAATCAGATGCAGAGGCACTGTACCGCCTGCTGGAACAAGAGATTGTGCCCCTCTACTATGAGCGAGACCGGAGAGGTGTGCCGCACGGCTGGATTCGTGTAGTCAAGGAGGCAATTCGCTCAACTGCACCCATCTTCTGCACACGGCGCATGGTGAAGGAATATACTACGCAAATGTACATACCAGTGGCTCAGTCTCTAAAGGAAGGAAAGACCAAGGCTAACGAGTAGCGGAAAGCATCGCTTCCCCAGGCAACCTTGAGTAGTGCTCTAACACGCAGCTTGGCAATGGCATAGTTAGGTACATCTAGCTCGCTTGACTGCATGGCCAAGGTAGTATAGTATTTACTAGATAGCTTACATAAGACACTCATAGCGGGCTTGTGGCGGAGGTTAGTTCTTTGACACATTCCCCAGATTGGCCTGAGTGACGCTACTGAGGTGTCAGAGAAAGAGGAACGTTTGGGATGTGGGGTGATGAAGGTAGGGTACGGGTGGTAATTGAGGCGGTAAAGCTCGAGATTAACCATCGCAGTTTCCCCATCAAACGCATTATCGGTGATACTGTCATCGTAGAGGCTGATATTTTCTCTGATAGCCATGATGCCCTCTCTGCCGTTCTCTTGTATCGCAAGGAGGGTGATTCCCAGTGGGCTGAAGTCCCTATGGAACTTCTGGTCAACGACCAGTGGCGGGGGTCTTTTAGAGTCACAGAACTCGGGCGCTATAACTATACTCTTATGGCTTGGGTTGACCAATTCAAGTCATGGCGGCAAGACTTAGTCAAGAAGGTCGAGGCTGGCCAAGATGTCTCAGTTGAGCTCCTAGCAGGAGCTAAGCTCATGGTAGAGGCAAGTGAGCGAGCTCCAACCCACGATGCGCAGAACTTGCGAGAGTGGGCTAAAGCCCTGCGTTCAACGAAAGTATCGGAGTCAGCCAAGATAAAGCTGGCCTTAAGCGAGGAGGTGGCAGAGCTTGCAAACAAGTACCCTGATAGGCAGTTCGCTACCACTTATCCCAAAGAGCTCGTAGTAGTAGTTGACCGAGAAAAGGCCCGTTTTAGTACTTGGTATGAAATGTTTCCCCGGTCCTGCGCCCTTGAGCCAGGGCGGCATGGCACCTTTAAAGACTGTGAGGCACGTCTTCCTTACATTTCGGCTATGGGCTTCGATGTGCTCTATTTCCCGCCTATCTACCCTATTGGCCACACTTACCGCAAGGGGAAGAATAACGCTCCCACTCCAGAGCCTGATGACCCGGGCAGTCCCTGGGCAGTTGGGGCGGAGGAAGGGGGACACAAAGCCATCCATCCCCAACTTGGTACTCTGAAGGACTTCCAACGGCTTGTAACTAAAGCCAGGGAATATGGCATTGAGATTGCCTTAGACCTAACCTTTAGTTGCACGCCTGACCACCCCTATGTAAAAGAACACCCAGAATGGTTCCGCTGGCGTCCCGATAAGACTGTGCAGTATGCTGAGAACCCTCCCAAGAAATATGAGGATATCTACCCCTTCAACTTTGAGACCGAGAACTGGCGGGAACTCTGGGAAGAGCTCAAGAGCATCGTACTCTTCTGGATCGAGCAGGGCGTTCGCATCTTCCGTGTCGACAATCCTCATACTAAGCCATTCCCTTTCTGGGAATGGCTGATTGCTGAGGTCAAAAAAGATTATCCTGACCTTATCTTACTTTCCGAGGCCTTCACCCGCCCTAAGGTCATGTACCAGCTGGCTAAGCTGGGCTTTACCCAGTCCTACACCTATTTTGCTTGGCGTAACACCAAATGGGAACTGACACAGTACTTTACGGAACTCACTCAAACTGAAGTGCGGGAGTATTTCCGGCCTAACCTGTGGCCAAATACCCCTGACATCTTGACCGAGTACCTTCAGTTTGGCGGCCGGCCAGCATTTATGACGCGGCTAGTCTTGGCAGCTACACTAAGCGCTAGTTACGGGATCTACGGTTCCGCCTTTGAGCTTTGTGAGAATCGCCCCAGAGAACCTGGGAGCGAAGAATATCTCGACTCGGAAAAGTACCAGATTAGGTACTGGGACATTGAAAAACCCGATGGTTTGAAAGACTTCATTGCTCGGGTGAATCAAATCCGGAAGGAAAACCCTGCCCTTCACAGCAATTTGAGCCTAGCCTTCCACGCTGTGGATAATGAGCAGCTCATTTGCTACAGCAAACACACTGAGGACTTCTCTAATATCATAGTGGTTGTGGTCAATCTTGACCCTCGTCACGTTCAATCTGGCTGGGTAGAGCTGCCCATAGAACAATTTGGTCTCGACCCCGACCAGCCCTATCAAGTGCATGACCTGTTGAGCGATGGCCGTTACCTGTGGCAGGGCCAACATAACTATGTAGAACTGAACCCTCATATTGTTCCAGCCCATATCTTCAGCATACGCCGGCGAATACATACCGAGAGGGACTTTGAGTATTATATATAGGAGAGGTTGTGACTATGTCGATGCGGGGTAGAGAAACTTCTGGCTCGGACCACGGCTCCCTCTGGTATAAGGATGCTGTCATGTACGAGCTTCATGTCCGCGCCTTCTATGACAGTAACGGGGATGGCATTGGCGACTTTCGTGGGCTTACTGAAAAGCTAGACTACCTTCAGGACCTGGGGATTACCGTGATCTGGCTGCTCCCGTTCTACCCTTCGCCGCTCAAGGACGATGGTT
>Ga0224501_10002506_pt1 | contig 14454 bp, 12 predicted proteins | sample SF_Oct11_sed_USG_4_FD_169105 | JGI IMG/M metagenome (GOLD analysis project Ga0224501, IMG submission 169105) | Sediment microbial communities from San Francisco Bay, California, United States - SF_Oct11_sed_USGS_8_1 | ecosystem: Environmental > Aquatic > Marine > Sediment | place: USA...
ATGTGGCTAGCTTAGGCTCGACTCAACAAAAAAAACAGCAAAACTCTAGTCAACGAAACGAGAACAACTAACAAAACCAAGTGTCATAAGGGTTTCAAGAGGCTGCAGATTTGAAGAGTGAAGCCTAATAGCGGGCTTACACAAGAGCGGTGCAAATATTTACTTCAATTAAATGTTTGTGCTCTATTTATATTCGCTGCAAAAAAATCTTTATTGATCATCCGAGAGTAAACCAGATCTTATCGCGATCAAACATGCAATACAAGAGGTTCTCAGAGTGAACCCAGTCTTGTTTGCTGAACGGTCGAGCCACATGATCTTTCCTGTTTGAATCCAACAAAATTCAAACCTGACCTTTTAAAAAACGATAAGCCTCATTTCTACTAGTGATAAAAAACTGTCGAATATGATTTGGTTCCCATGTCATACTTATTATACCGCAACACATACATGTAAATTAGCGTCGCCCAGAGACAGATGTGCACCTTTTGATACACTGCTTGCTTAATGGCTATCAAATCTACATCTAAGTGGTTGCCTGAAGAGAGTAATTCGAGATTCAAGAGAAGAATGTGTTAAGACAGTAATCATCCTCTGACTTCTTTATACCAGAGTCCACATGAGTTCGCTTTTCACATGAATCTAACACTTGTTCGAAATCAGGTTTAGAATGGTTTTATCTAGATAGAGATAATCATTTAAACAAACAATGGCACTCTAGAAGTCAAATACAAGGCCCCTCCTATCTAATCTTTCCCTGTGTTACTCATTCGCTCACCCTGACTGCATTTAGCAGACCGACTCATCTCATCGTATCAATCCACTGATTGTGAGTTCCGAGGCGCATCACACTCACCTAGTCTATCACATCACTTGGCAACGAAGCAGTCCCTCTCCATATTCCCTTCCCCAATAATTAGATCCACTTTTTTTCTATTTGGACCATTCGGGTCGTAGTTATTCGAGTGGCCGATATTCGTTTTGTGAAAAAAGACCACTAGCAATCGCTGCAAAGAATGCGCAGTTCCCTCCGTCTAAGTATGGGGAACACAACTCCGAAAGTGCGTCTAACCTCGTCCGTGACCCAACCCCTTTAATAGGAAATAATTACTACTTATTACTACTAGCTCTACTTGCAGGTGTGAGGTATGCAAAGGCTCCTAAAGGACAGCTACGTTTTGAAAAGCCAGAGAAAACCGAGTCTTGGAAAGGAATCATTCCGGCCATAAAGCTCGGAGACTTTTGCCCTCAATTGAACTTTTTCAGTATAGAAAACACTGGTTCGTATAAGTCATAATTGGTGAATGGCAGCATGTATACATACCAATAGCAGATGCTGATGTCTGTGGGTGGAACCCATAGAATTATCCTCTAAATCTATGGTGGAACCTTACAGTCACGGCTGCTAATATTCTTATACTTTCCAGGTTTATGTATGGGTTAGGTAATAGCCTATATCATTTTCAGGGCAGTATATGGGTGACGAGGACTGTCTATTCCTGGATGTGACAGTTCCTAGAGGCCTAGATATAAATAACCGTAAGCCTGTGATGGTTTGGATACATGGCGGTGGCTATATGGTTGGCTCTGGAAGGTCGTATATTCATACACCATTAGCTATGTTTGGGGACGTTATCACAGTGTCCATCAACTACAGAGTAGGACCTCTGGGCTTTCTTGCCAGTGATACAGGTATGGCTTGTCATTTACTTTTTTGTTGATTTAATATCACATGTTTGTAGGCAAAAGCCATTTCACCTTCTCATCATTTTGCCTATTCTCTTGTAGACAGCTTGACCTTCTTCTAACTAACATTCATATTGTTCATCCAGCTGGTCTGGTCATGCAGTGGCATAAATTTCATTGGGTCATGCCACCTAACACCCCATTTTGGCCGATTGTGAGGGGTTCTTTCTAGAAGACTATAGGATGTTTATATATAAAACTTAACTATTGGTACCAATTTTAAATGTGTTGTGTTGTTTCATAAGATGGGATCAGTCAGTGTATGTGTCCAGCCAGCTCTGATGCAGTAGTTGTACTATTTCATCTTTGCAAGCATCAACTATTTAGTATTTAGGATTTACTATCTAATTGGAGCATCTCCATTTATAAATTGATTGCATCTTCTTCCACCCTCTGGATGATTATGCCCGGGTAACCGTTGCCTAGTTGTCATTTCTCCGGTTCTATAATATAAATCTATAGCCTCCATAGCTTCCTCATTATCAGCTATTACAAATACAGATACTGATTGCAGATACACATGCACAAATCACAGTCATGTCCCGTGTTTTCTCATATTTTGGTCGCACTATAATCCGCCGATCATTCAGTTATACGCACACTCTGCTTTGTATGGAATTCTGTTCATCGGACATATTCATCCCCCTTGTTCCTTCAGTGCCTCTATCATCTTTTGGTCTGATCATACGTCTTATATCTCATCTGTGTACTGGAATATATGGGAATGCCTCACTGGATAACAGATGTCTGTGGTTTGATTCCTGGTTGGTCATCGCTTGGTTTTTTCTCTCCTCGGGTAGGGATTGTCATGGTGAAGTGTAATTAAATTTTAATTGAAGGGCCTGATATGGGCCTGGCTTGTAAGTATTTTTTGCTAAAACCTAAACCCTAACCTATATGTTAACATCTCTACACCTAACAAAAAGTTATAATCCAGGACCAAGCAACCTTGGACTGTGGGACCAAAGGGCAGCGCTAATTTGGGTGCAGGAGAACATTGAGGCATTTGGAGGTGACCCCAACAAGGTGATGCATAAATTCTCAATCTTTACACCCACCTTGCCATGAGTGAACACACCAATCTTTTACTGGTGTGAAACCTTACCATCCACAGGCATGAGCAAAACATACTGGGCAACACGGATTGTCATACATTATGCATTGTTTGTGAGAAGCGTATTTAGTTTTTTTATATTAGACTAGAGTTAGCAACCAGAACCCCTCACTATTTACTATCTGTCGGCATTAGATTAATGTCATGTCGAAGCCGATGGTAAAGAATGAATCATTTCATTATCATTAGGTGACTATATTTGGTGAGTCAGCCGGTGGAGGCAGTGTTTCAAATCTGATGATCTCGCCAATGACTGAGGGACTTTTCCAGCGAGGCATTGCTCAGGTAAAAACCATAGAAAATCACGTTCCATAGTGTTGTGAAATCCATACACAGCAGCAAATGCGTCTACAGGTGTTCTTCGTACACAGGCTGTTTGGTGGTATTTCGTGCTATATTGGAGTTCCTCTAGTAGCGAGAGGCTGTCAATATGATTGGATTTGTTTCGCTTTGGGTTTTGTAAAATACTACCTAGGTCATGTTACAGGGAGGTCGCTAGAGAGTTCGCCTCTGTTCGGGTAGAGTCATTGTGGTCATGGAGGTTAAAAGCTTATAACACGATTATGTTACGGGTTTGATTGTACGACCGTATCACTCTATCCCAAGCCAAACCCCCTGGATCTGATTCTATCTAAGCTTAAGCTAGATTTCACTGCTACTATTGTGTTTGCAATTCAGATGTCTTGAATTTTTAAACAGTCTGGCTCAGCATATGCACCGTGGGGTGTCCGCTCTGCCAAACAAGAACAGGAAACCAGGAACAGAGTATACACAATATTCAACTGCACTGGGGAGTTGTGGGACTGTCTGAAGCAAATCGATGCTGAGGATCTCATCAAACAGGTATAGATGGTAGAGAGTTTACGGAGTTGGGTACCCCACTACCCAACCGGAATCATAGCGATTTCACCTACTAATGTATAATGACTCACTCGGTGAGCCGTTCGCTCACTCAGCGAAAACATTGATCATTTTGTATCGGTATTACTAGCGATTAAGAGCGCAATCTGGGTGCAAATACAAGAATATGACTGGTATATCACTTCATACCATCAGTGACTGCCTAGAAACTGCGGCAGACTTAGTTGGTTGAACTAGAAAGAGGAAAACGTTTTAGGCATCATTGTAAAGAAATTTCGTACGGTAACTCTTCTTCATTTGCGCGCCGACGACGTCAATTCGGACCCGTTTTCCATCTACATATAAGGAAACGTAACTCCGCCAACTCTCTAGTATAAATGGTATAAAATTACCATACTAAATGAAACCCATTCATATTTCTTATGCGCACTCAAGTCTTTATTTGAACTCGTACCTTTACATGTGCATACTATTGCTTGCATGATCTATAGAAAGCTAGCAATGATATCCGCTTTACTAATAAGAAAAACCAATCCCAAAATCTAGCCCAACCGGTGCATTTGCAACTCCACTGATCGAAAGTGCGTTTAAAAGGTGTGTTCCTTGTACCTTGATGCCTTGAAAAGTGTGTTCGACCACACGAACATAATTTTATGTCCGGAGTTGGAAAAGTTCCTCTTTTTATCGGATGTTCCTATAGTTACTAAGTTACTAGCTAGCTAGTACTATAGTTACTAAGTTACTAGCTATTATAGTTACAAAATGGAATGAGCAACAGTAATGAGTACTGTAGTGTATTCAATATTTCCAACCCTGTTTATGTCTGTAAGGGGCCGCTGGCGTGCTTTTCTATTTTACATCTGAAGCTCATTTTATAAGAGGGAGGTTTAGGCGAACATGTGGAATACTCGCCCAAAAACAAGGGCTTGGGGGAAACAAGCCTCTTTTAAAGTTCAGAAGGGTTATGACACGGTCGATGGTCGACGCGAGTTGTGTTCCCCATTCTTAAAGGGAGGCAACTCCGCATTCATTGCAGCAATGGCGAGTGGTCTTTTTCGACAAATCGGATCTCGGTCACTCGAATAACTACGGCCCAAATGGTCCATATAGAAATAAAATAGGATCTAATTACTAAAACTTAGTAACCTAACATCCTTCACCCCATTATAACATCAAGTAGAACTCAAATTTGAACGTAAGCTTGGAGAAAACATAAGTTAAAATAAGTACTTTGCCGGTTTTCCCTAGCCCTAAATAGAGGCCGGTGCATTCGGGCTTCTATAATTGCACAATAATGGCATAGACGCTCGTTGACAGAGGTGAAAACCTGCGCTCTGAAACCCTATTTCTATATTTTTGTTGTACGGTTTCTCTATTCAGACTTGTATAACTACAAGTTTACTATACTCATGCAAACATCGTTGTCAAACATCGGCGCGTAAGCCGAGAAATCAATGCAAACACCAACAGCTCTGTCTTAATTTCTTATCTCGAGGCCAATTCTGGTGTGTCGACGGTTTGAAAAGTACGTCATCAAGGGCTCTAAGTATGCGCATTGGATAGGGCTATATCTAAGCTTTCATTTGAACTGGGTATTGGGCTCATTTGTTCATGGTAGGCTTCAGATTCTACAAACAAGTGAAGTCACTTGTGCCCATGTCATAACCCCTTTAAGCAAAGCATTTTTAAGTGATTCTGTCGCCCAACCCTATAGCCCATAGCGGTCCACTATTTAGCCAACCAATAAAATCTCATCTTTGCTTCTCATGGCAAAAGTGGGGTAACTGGACTAGCTGCAGTTTGAGGGTTTGCAGGGTTGAGTTAACGGCAAGAATTATGTCGTATTGAATGAGCAATATGGATTATTTTAGTGAGCAGAATGACTCCCGATTGTTGCTGACCACACTGGTGGACATAATAGAGACCTTGTGTATGAGAAAATGACTCCGGAACGACTGCCATTACAAGGGCTCAAGGGTCTCGTGACCAGAAAAGTCGTCTGCTTTGTAGTGAGTCGTCAAAATCTGACGAGAAAAAGGTGTTCGTTTCTAGTTGGCCGCTACGAATTGTAATTAGTCCCATCTGTTGCCTATTTTCACAGTTCCAGTGGATCACATATGGTGTGTATCATCTTATCTACCATCCCAACGTGTTCATCGCTTAAGAACACCTCTGGATTAATTGTCAAATAGAGCTTAGTACTAGCCTTTATGATGGCTCGGTCATGTTTTAAGCGGGGTAAAACAACTCCCGACTCCCATTACAAACCCCTACGATAACTCCAATCCCATAACCGTAGTCGTTACGAAGTCGCCCTCTCCTGTGCAAGGTCTCAATTTATTTTAATGGGGGTCATCCAATAGCTGTCTTCTGTTTTATCTCTCTCTGGCATCTCGTATAAAGTCAGACTCGCCTTAATTATATCCCTATATAGCTCAATTGAAACCTCTCCCGAAACTCCGATGCCGCATGCAAAATGGGCTCGTGGTCGCCACCGAATATTTTGTGGTGGTCGCTGATTTATAAAGGTCAATGTGTTAAAGGTCAAGGAGTTATTGGAGTCATTTTCCCATAAAGTTTACCGTAGTGAATTTTTACAACTCTGATTATGTCAAAGGCTGAGTCAGCCCACTCTTGACTCTTGGTTTCATGAATAGATTGAACAAAAGCGTCGGTTTTGTTCTGAGAAATATCATATACGAAGTCAAGCTTCAAGAATTCTCAACTGGAGGCAATCGAGCCTACCAGTCAAAATACTTCACATGTATTGGCACTTCAAATGAAGTTTTTACCTTTTGTAGCTCGTCAACATAGATTTGGCACAAGGCTTGTACTATGGTCCTAGCTTTGACAACGAGTTTTTCACAGAAGAGAGCAAGTTGGCTGAGAGTTATGAGCTTTCAAAAAGGTTGGTAAGTTATAAAACCATAATGTTATTAGTGGTTTCACGAGAGTTTTGATCTGAATTGACTCAGTCCATTTTTTGTGTTTGGTCAGGGGGCAACAATCGCAACACGGAGTAGGGGCAAGGAAGTGCAGTGCGAGTCAAAAGGCCAGAGCAGACCTAGAGTAGATGGTAATACTTGGAATACATGGCCTCGCCTGCCTTTCGATCGAATGAATTCATGGTCATGCAGACCCCACTTTTATATTATGGCTCTCGATTGCAGTTCTCCCTCAAATCTTTTAACGAAAGAGATAATTTTATTCTATTAGGAGATAATTACATATAATACATTGAGCGGATTTTCGGACAAATTGCTAAAATAGGAGAAACGACTTGGTTTGCTGACCTGTCCATATTTTTCAAGCCTACTCTATATAGCCAGTCAGCAGTTTGGGTGATGGATTCATCTGGATATAAGCACAAACTATACAAGAATTGCTAGGCCCCTTATACGCACTCCGCCCGCTAGTATCGGTTCATACTCATTTAGAGCAGCAGGCATTTAGAGCAGCGGGTGAAAAACCAGCTTCTTCCTAAACTCAGGTGAAGTTCAGACCGTGGTGTATGCCGTTTATCTTACGCATAAACGCTCAACTCGGCCAGAGAACAAATAGCTTGGTACCATTAAATTCAGTTGTCACTGTGATTTCACTCTGCCACTGATGTTTATCACGCAACTAGAACCGATCTTCGCTTTAGAGTATTGCTGCATGGCTAGTCCTTTGACACTCTGGGTGGGCTATTTTAGTTGAATGAAAAAGAAAAAAATGAATCGAATATGTATGATCGTATAAAACGCGTGTGACCAAGTATGATTCAATAGTTCACCAGATTTGTTATGTTGCAGATTTGACTTGTTGGCTGGGTCCAATTCCCAGGAGGGCCATTTTCTTACTTCAAGTCAGTGTGGTCCCCTGCTGGAGTTTTTTAATGAAACACTTGACAATGGGATGAGCCTGGAAAGAACCAAGATGGCAGTAGAGATCCAGCTAGTAAGCATGCTGGCATTGAATGCTTCCAAAGAATTAGCAATGGAATTTATTGTCAATGAATATGGTTTGGATAAGGCAGCTGATGACAGGGACAGAGCGTATAGATTCTCACTGTTTGCCGGTAAGCAGTGCGCTTATAATGTATCGTTTCTGTCCTATTTGTGTTCAATAGAATATACCAGTGTAATATTACTCACGAGAATGATGGATGATTCCAGGTGATATTTACTTTGGTGTGGGAGCTTTAGAACAGCTGCAAGGGCACAGTGGTGGATCGCGGTCAACATATGGCTATCGATTTGCTAAATATTATTCCAATGAAGCAGCAGAGCTTCCATGGAAAATCTATCCATGGCTAAAGAAGGGTGTGGACCATGCAGAAGACATCCTATACACACATGGATGCACCCATCTTGTCAAAAACTTTGATCTTTTGGCAGATGGTAAGTTGTTTCTGCTCATTCCTTGGCACATATCACAGACAAGTCAAAGTCTCTCTCATTATTCACAAGTAGGTGTACTAAGTTGTTGTCTCCATGCATAGAGAACGAATCCCTACCCCGGGTTTGTATTTCATACTAACATGGCCATTTAGGGAAGGGGAATGCACACAGAATCATGGTGCTTTTAGGTTACCGTTACTCACAAAAATTAATCTTAGCTTCTTTGTTTCAGAAATTTTCCCAGATGCCAGAGACAGGGATGGCGAGATTAAATTTATGTTGCACTGTACTCCTGAGCTTATGGCACTATCTGAAGCTGTCATGACCTTCTGGACAAACTTTGCTCATTCTGGGTCAGTCACAATTGATTTTATGATCAAAGAAAATTCTTTAAAATCTGCTATTTACTTGCCAACAAAATCACAGTTCTTATCATATTTTTTAGAAACCCCAACAAGCCGAAAAATCTCCCAGCTGGAACACCTGAATGGCCTATATATAAAGCTGGGACAGATGTAGTTATGGTTTTGGATGATGAGATGACAGCAGTTGAAATGCCGGACAGACAGCGCCTTACAAAGCTTGTTCGAATTCTTAGGCCAGTTATGATTAAACAGCGCCTCATGGACAAAGCTATTCCTGTTCAACAAAGTAAGTAAGCCAGCCAATTATTAGACTACCTGATCACTATTGGCTGATAATAGAGGAACACTGTGCAAACCTATGAAAGAACGAACAATGGTAAGCAACTCCAACTAGTCCTGGAAGTCTGGATGCTGTCATGGATAGCATTTGGTCAACTTTTTATTATTACAGGTGTGAAAGTTTTTGGTTTGGAGCTAACTGTCTCTCAGGCCGGCCAAGCTCTTGGCGCAGTGTCACTGGCTTGCTTGAGTCTTCTGTTTTCGTCTATGAGGAGATAAACAACCGTTAAAATTAGCCCTCGCGCTTTTGTGATCTAAACTTGTAGGGGCTATTATAATCAATAATCGTGACTTGATTGTGAAATCGCGGACTCTGTAGATGATAACTAAATTGACATACTGATGCTAATAAATTTGTAGTTGAAAATGTTAATGAGGCTGTGGATTGTGGGAAATCACGAAGGGGTGGTGTGATGAGCTACATAACCAATGACTGATGTAAAACACAGTTGTAACCAGGGGATTTTATTCACCAACCCTCGAGATGCTGGGCATATTTTTATGTCCTTACCTCAAAATGGCAAGTGTTTAAGTGATGGTGATGTTATCAATAACATCGCCGATGCTACTCCTAATGGCCGACAAAAGAAATCGCAGAAGAATTTTGGTGATATGGATCGGGAGAACTGCCACCGAATTGTGGTCTGCGTGAGCATGGCACAGTGTATCTGACCCACCATCGCATAACCAAATTGTAATGCGCATCCATTTAAGTACTGCTCTACCACCGGTACCGGAATCAGACCAGGTTGTATTGCTGCGTCCAGTCGACCAACCCGAGGCATCCGCCGAAAGTCTTTCAGAGGGAAGCATGAAGCGACACGGTACCCATTATAATCTCTGTAAGGAGCTTGTTCAGAATGACAAGGGAATATAATTCTGAACTATATCCATGTTCTGCTTATTGTGTATTACACAATCTTAGAAAAAGCTCAATTCCGGCTCAATTCAGAAGCGAAAGGAGGAATAACCACATGTACAACGGAAGGAAGAAATAGAGAAAAATATGAACTATTTTGGTAGGAAAATGTAGACAATTCCCAACCACCTTTGATCGATTAGCCATACTGGGCGTAGTTAGCTTCTTTTATGCCAACTCTGCCCAGCCTGCAACTTCGGTGGTATATAGCTTATAATAGTATAGTTAAAATAAAGCCAGCTAGCAAGCGTTTACTTTTGGTTTTACGATCTTATCCCAGGCATCCGAGTTAAATAAATTTTCAAGCTAGTCCACTCAAATTGGACCCCGGCAAATTTTTGCCTGAAATTTTATATAAAAGCTGCTCCAGTAGAAAACAGCAGAGCCAACGCTTGAGTCAAATTAATACTCAGAAGATGTGGAAAAATAAACACGGGCACAGTGTGGTGGCGTACAGCACATTAACCCCGCAGCAAGGGTATCCTATAGACTAATGTGTTATAATCTGACATGGGCAGAAGTAAGAAATCCACTCTGTTTTTTGTTTATGCTCTGATTTCTGAGGACAATTGCAATTTCACCATATGATAAGACTGTATAATTGTAATTTCAAAACTCTGGATAACTGCTAGATAAAACATTTCAGATATTTTCACATAATGCTAACCCTCTTACTACACAACTAGTAATTGGGATTGTAAATCAGGCTTAGTTCCATTCCAGTTATTGATTAGTTCATGTCAGCTTAGACGAGGACATTTGCCGAAGAAGTGATCGCGCCTGCATACTTTGAGGTTTGTGAAAGTTCAGACAGGTTTATTCGGTTCCTGCTTAGCAAAAGAGTGTACTGTACTGTATAATGCAAACATTTTTCATTGTGATATTGGATTGCTATCGTCTTTTCTATTTCAGCAGGTCTATTCAGTATGACATGGGGGTAAAGACTGACTCACTGAAACTAGGATCACCATGAACTGCAAGTTTAAAATTAACGTCGCGTTTGACAGCTCATATTCATGGTGGATTCTCATCCTCATCATGCTCAACAACATGGCTGGGCTTGGATATGGGTTCGGCACTGCATCAATATTAAATTCCAAGTATCCAGCACTGCTTGGACTAGAGCCATCACAGACAAACCTCATCGGATCTGTCCTAACTAGTGTTATTTTATTTAGTGGTGAGCTGGTATGGATTTGATAGCATTTCATTTTTATGTATGCATTGCACATGTACGCACTCACATGTCACACAGTCATGATGTCGTTTTTCTCAGTTCCAGTGACAGCATGCCTTGTGAAGAGATTTGGCAGCAGACGAATATCCGCCATTGCTTGCGTATTGATTGTGTCTGGTATAGTTCTATCTGCATTCTCCGTTAAACTATGGCATTTACTCCTCGGATATTCCGTACTAGCAGGTGGGTCAGTTTTTAACCATTATAAAAATGAAGTAGAGAAAACTATGTTCAAACTATACATTATACTTCTAAGGCAGTTTGTTTCCAAAGTGATGCAATAGGTCAGTCTGGTCATGCATTTGTGGTGGCAATTCTATTCCGTGATGTGACTCATGACACTGCTTATCAATCTGGGTATTATGTTTACCTCTTTTTGTACTGCAGGATTGGGTATGAGCATGAATTTGATGTCCACCATTGGAATAGTACCGCATTACTTTCAAAAGCGTAAAAACATGGCTTATGCGGCAACTGGATTCGGTAGTGGAGTAGCGTTTCTTCTCTATCCCTATGCGATGAAATCTCTGTTCGCAGAACATGGCTACAGAAACACAATCCTTTTGCTGTTACCACTTCCAGCAATGACCATTACTGCTCCTCTATTCTTTAAGGAGAAAAAACTGAACGAGAGTGGAAACTCGGCAACTGTGACCTGGCGCGAGCAGCTTCATCCTTTCAAAAGAATTGTTGCACCTATTCATTTTATTAACTCTACATTTTGGAATATGGGACATGTCGCCATTGTGATTATACTATTTAGCTACGTAGAGCGGATCATAAGTACAGTACGCACTAGTGCAATTGAACTCAACAACATGTCACTCACCACTAGTGGCTCATCAAATCTGAGCGATCAGCCCGTCCCGCCATCTGCTCAGGCAACAAACAATATCAGTTCTACTCATATAGCATCCTTGGTTATGACTATATTTGGAATTGGTAATGCCCTAGGGGGCCTGGTGCTCACAGGAGTATTGAGCTATTGCCAACTTAATCATTATTTGTTGCAGATAGTATGCAATTTGATCTCTGGAACTTGCGCGTTAGTCATCGCAGCTTCACCTAGCCCCACAAGTTTCTACACATGTGCTTGCATAATTGGTTTTTTTTACTCCGTAACAATCAGTAACATGGGTTGTTTATGTAATCACCTGTACCCTACACAGGATGTTGAACTGGCCTTTTCATACCAAGATATATTTGGTGGCATAGGCAGTTTTGTTGGCCCATGGACAGCCGGACTCATCCAGGCCAAGTATGGAACTCAGTATGGTTTCTACTACATTGGGTCCTGTTTGCTCATTGGTGGAGTTGAACTGATCATAGCTGCCGCTGTACGACCAAATCTATGGATAGCAAAGAAAGCAGAAAAAGACGAAAAACAACAAGATTTACAGCCTGGGGACGTGGAGCTTACGCCACTGGCTGAAGAGCATCAAGAAAAATCTTTTAATATAGACTAATGGCAGTATAATTCGGCATGCTTACTGAAAATTGCATCGTGCCATGGAATTTCAAAGCTGTGTGTCTTGCGAGCACCTTCTAATAAAAAGTGATGTCATCAACACATAATTGTCTAGTGAAGTTACAAGAAGGGTAGCCTATAGAAGCTTTCCAATATATTGAGCTCTTGGATAGAGTTTTGCTAACTCTGGCCACTGCACTAAGAAACAGTCTGCCACAAAATAAAGTAATTTGCCTGTGAGAGACAGACTGGTAACACGACATATGCTCTCAATGTAAACTATTCTCACATCACAAACAAAAAAGGTGGTGAGCAAAAAACACCAGAAGCACACAGGTATACAAGTACCCGGCCCATTAACTATAAGCAGGTTCGGTTTATGTCGCAGGATCACAGGAAGGGTTAGCATTGTAGCATATACTGTAGTCATGACAGAAGAGATGTAAGACTGCCTGACCTGACGACTTCGGGGTATTTTATCAATTGTATCCTGCTTATTGACCACTGTTTTGAGTTTATCTATACTGAAGTCATCAGTAGAGGCCACTATGAAATTCCGAGGCTGAAAGTGGAGATCCAAATTACTGAAGAGGGCAAGCATTTCTTTAGTATGGCCACCAGACCCAAGCACAGCCATAACGCTTGTAGTGGACTTCGAGCTAGCAGGCAGTGGCGAAGAACCATAACGACTGGATTGTACTCTGAGTAACAAGTATATAATTCTTGTTACTATCACCAGTCCAGTGATAAATGTGAAGTAGATCAAAATCTGCGACATCATACTGAGGGTGCTCCCTTTCTTTCTGAAAGGGGAAACCGAAATCGAATGAAAACGTTGTTATCACAGTGTTAAAGAGGTTAAGACATGAGCAAATGTGTCTTCGTCTGTTTTCAGATTCCGCAGCCTACCATGAATCACGGTGAGACCTTTCGCAACTTCCCAAACACCGTAAGGCGTAACAATAGAAGTTACCATTTCAGGTTCAGGTCCAACGGATCTACACTACACTGACCGATTGACTCTAAGATTGAGCCTCTGTCAGTCTGTGTCTGTCACTGTCAGAGCAATTACTGATTACTCACGTCACAGATTTAGTGAGTCACTGACTAAGAGTAAGTCACCCAGTAAGTAACTGACTGACGGAGTTTAGTGATTCAGTGACAGACGCGACGGTGAGTGATTCAGTGACAGGCGGTGAGTGAGTGACCGTGTGACTGTGATTGAGTCAGTGAGTATGATAATTGATTGTTATCGATATGACTTAGTTATTATGCTATTTACTTCACTTATGACTTAGTCTTATGCTTATGAGTTTTGACTATGACTGAGTAGTGAGTAGTGAGTAAGTAGTGAGTAGTGAGTGAGCTTGTGGGAGTTGTCCACTAGTCCAGTCACTGACTGACTGAGTGAGTGGATCACTCATTGACCGATTGAGTCATTGACTGAGTGATTGAGTCAGTCAATAGCCGAGAAAGGGAGTGACTGAGTACTAGCTACACTCACCGCGGTTCCAGCATAAAAGTAGACGCGTACAAAAGGCGACAGGAAAAAATGTCGACAGAGTAAAGAATAAAGTAGACACGCTATTGGAACAAACGGCGACAACTCCCAAATTTCCATCAGTGTCAATAGGGCGCACCAGGCATAGGAAAAGTGTATACATAAGTCAACTTTTTTTTATTTTGGTACCAGCCACTGGGGTTTTGGCAAGTTGTATCTTTCCCCCTAGTTCTGTTTTAGGAAAATCCAGAGGGTATTTGCCCCTTAGTTGTCAATTGTCATGTCAGGGCTACTAAAATGTTAAATGTATATATAAAGTGTAGGTACATAAATTGGATTCAACAGATAGTGTTGAGTATTAAAACTATGCATATTTCACCGTCTGAAAAGCAGAAATGCTCCCAGCTTCCGGCCCCCGGACCCCCCTTAGATACTCAGACAACTAGTGCAGTGCATTGGCATTGTAAAATATGAGTATTTTTTTGATGTATTGCAAGAATTTTCTATTGTTCATGACCCGTA
>Ga0224501_10002508_pt1 | contig 14449 bp, 14 predicted proteins | sample SF_Oct11_sed_USG_4_FD_169105 | JGI IMG/M metagenome (GOLD analysis project Ga0224501, IMG submission 169105) | Sediment microbial communities from San Francisco Bay, California, United States - SF_Oct11_sed_USGS_8_1 | ecosystem: Environmental > Aquatic > Marine > Sediment | place: USA...
CTCACTCACTCTCTCGGTGGATTATTGTAAGTAACACTCACACGAGCTGTCTGGATTATTGCTGTGGATTATTTTCTCCTCTCTGTGTTGGAGTGCTGGTGGACTGTGCAGTCCTGTTCTCTCAATCTCTCTGGATATATAAATATATATACATTCTCTCTGTCTGTGGATTTATATGATCCTGCATTTGTTGTCACTGGTAAGTGCCATTATCTTTTTTCTCTTCCCCTCTCTCTCACACGGGTCTTTCTCTCGCTCTCTCCGATTTTAATTCGTCGCTGATAGCGTCCATCGCCCTGGTCTCTCTGTATGATTGGTAATAGCTGTGTCACGTTATATCCCATTTCTTGACTGGCAAGCGCGCGTGAACTAATCGGAGGTTGTGACTCTTTCAGGCACCCCCGTGGATTATTATATCTTGGATTATATACACCTAATGATTTGGATTATTACCCGCTCATTTGGATTATAGTGCCGGATTAGCGCCTGGATTAATCAGTCGCTGGATTATAACTGTATGGATTATCCCACCGAGTCAACCTGTGTCAGACTGCTGCTTTGACTAACACTCACTGGATAGTTGAGTTGATCTGGCTGACTGGATAGTAGTCATTTGGCATAACTACCAAAATACCTACCCATCATATCATCATTACCAATAAAGTTGATAGGCAGAGGTAACTGTTTAAATGTTGGCACTGACCCCAATTATTTCCAGTGAAAGTAGTTAATTATCTTTGCATTCCCAGAAAGGCACCCTATGCTATGAATGATGGATTGCATTGCAGTGTGTAATGTCAGTAAGTATACCAAGGCTCAGTCAGAACCCAGTGTCAGCCAAGTCCGGTCAAATAGACGCATGCTAGTCCTGATGACTGTTGCTTCAGCGTCGCTAACTTCTGAATGCAGAACATTTTGCCTGGTCTGTTTTTGGAGAACACTGTCTACCATTTTATGTAGAGACGTGGCTAGTTTGGATTCTACTACAGAGATAGGCCTACCTAATTACAATATTCTCCTGTGTACGCTGGCCTGGCAATGGTTTTGGCCTTCTGCCAGTTGAGATAATGCTCCCAGCAACCAATGTTGAACCGTTGCTGGGATTGGGCAGATAAGCCTGATAAATTAGCGGGCTTGGGTAGTCAATAACAAGCCCTACTTGTTAATACAGAGCTGGCTGTAGTCTTCATGCTAGCCCTTTCTAAGTCTTATTGCCTTGGTTACAACCCGCTAACTGGGTGATTCCTGAACTCACTGCTTGGCCATAGTTGGTCACTTTCGCAGTTTCTCCCTGGGTCTTTACAGTTTTCATTCCATTGCACAAGGCCTATCAAAACGGTGCTAGAAGCAGTCACAATCCTATAGTACCATCTGTCCGTGGAGCAGCAGTTGTACAGAATCCCTTGAAACACTCAGTTGGAAATGTTCAGTGTATATCCCTATTTGGCCTACAGTTGCTAGTAGTTGTAATAGCTGCCCTTCTTACCATCGCATTGTTGCCTGGTTTTATCTCATATGACAGCTCAAACATATGGGTGACTCGTCAGCCAGGTTGCAACAGGAGGATGTCTCTGTGACTAACATATGGCAGTAGAGGACGGTTTATCAATTGGTCAGCAGTTTGTGTTGTCACATTGCAGTCACAGTGATGGCACTCCACCCATTGGTTTGTTGGCACAGTTGTAGAAATTATACAGTAACCTCTGGTTGATCAGTTTTCCCAGTGGAGTTTGTTATTGGCCAGTAGTCACTTTCTTTTATCACCACATCACCGGCATCTCTCTCTCTCAATGGGCCTGTCTGTTCAGTGATCATCAGATGCAACCTCTGTGTTGAAAACTGGGGCAGTGACACTGGTCGTCGCAAACCCGGGTGCCTTATTGATTGCATCAAGTTGAAACGTACACTCTTGAATAACTGCATACATCTATATGGGCATATGTAATACCATGGCATGTCTGTGTCATGGCTGGTTTATAAATGGGTATGATGTAACTAAATAAACTGCTGCTGAAAAAAAGCTCCACTGCTGTTCGGTCACCACTAGTCAATGGGTGTATCTGTCCGTAACTGCCAGTCTCCCTTCAGTTGATAATTTCAGAAAGGTCACTGTGTAGCTAGTAGTTCAGGCTTTGTTTTCATTTGTGAATGTAAATGCAATGCCCTTATTCCCGGAGTTGTGAATACCAAGAAAGGTTAATCAAGCTTCAGCAACCCCCTGTCTGATTTACATTAGCATCGCTCCTAGGTCAGTGTCACCTGAAGCGTCTCGTGCCAAAGAGAAGCAATCGTCGCGGTCACCGCGTCGCACTACGCGATCTTCATCACATAGTCCCCGATCGCGATCGGGCTCATCGGGCAGGTAAGCAAAGCTCTGTCCTCCTGAATAATTTCGGTCCCAGGCAAGCCTACGACTCTGTTCTCAATGGATCCTTCTGTGACACCTAGCAGGCTATACGGGTAATTATGATAACAGTCTTCCCTGCTCAATGTACAGTGGTGACTTAACCGACCAGCACTAGGCAGTATCGTAAATAAATGGCGTACCGGTGGGCAGAGGGAACGGGAACATAAAGTAGAAGGCTGCGCGCGCCCGGTAAGGCAGCAGATTCATTTAGCATTGCACACATTAATATTCCAGTCGGACGAAACCGCAGGGAACGGAAAAAGCTGAAAGCCCAGATCGACCAAATCTGGGGATCATCATCACCTCACTACCCCAAAGATCATCGGGTAAGATTGGGCAAGATGGGTAAGATTGGGCAAGATGCGCTTAATACAGGTCCTACTCCTAACCGTGATCAGCACCTTCCATTGATACTAGTACTGACCAATGGCAGCTTTTGTATGTGTGCCACAGACTGGATACTTGATATTCATGATGTATATCGGCAGCTTATTGGTTGCTGGTGTGGTTGTGGTTCTAGTCAGCTATCTGCCTGCCATAATAAGCCAGCAAGAACTTGGGAAGTCTTACAAATTTGAGATGGGAACGTGATCAGTGCTTAGCAGTAATGGGTGCGATGGTTGCTGGATGGTCGCTTTCTCGCTACGCTACTAACTATAAATCAATATTTAGACTAAACTAGCTCTGGATGGGGAGCTCATTCAGTATTTAAGCTTGTTTAGTTTGTATCGCACCTCACCGGTTTCTGCGGCGGTTTATCAGATACAGCGTCGCAGCTGCAGTGAATATCTTATTGCTACCTATCCACTGGTGAGTCAGTTTTATTCTGTATTTGATTAGATACAAGTTTGCGGGACGGCTTGTTTCACGAATACAAGAAGCATGGGAAAGTTACTGGTGTAGTCATTGAGGGAAAAGAAAACAACAGGCACGCGATAGTCAGCTTTAAAAAGTAAGTCCCATCAGCAGCCTTCAGGCATACTACCTAAGCGATTGCTGGTTTCACATTGATCATTGCCAAGCAGGATATAAATATAGGCTATTAGATGCAGGCCGCTTCAGGGAAACTATAGAACCTCCCTATGTATTTATTTAACCATTCACTGCTATTGATCATGACTCACAGTCATGGGATTTAGGGGTAATTGAGGCCTGGCGCAGCAGCTCACTGCAGAGCTGTTATTAAGGCTCGGCTAAAGATTAAGTGCCATTCGACTCCCAGGCTTTAGAATGGAGCACCAATAACAGCAGTGAGGTCAGTAACTAGAACATATAGAAAAATAGCGCACACGCTCTAACGCTGGTCTATGTCATGTAGGCCGGAGGAAGCTGTGAAGGCGATCGACGCATGTAAAGTCTTCTTTGGCAGCCATATTAAAGTAGCGGCTCATCGCGGATTTGAGAGCGAGGCAGTTGACGAGGAAACTGATGAACCGGAGTATGACGAGTATCATCCCAAGGCGACGCGTACTCTGTTCTGCGGAAACTTAGAGTCGCACACAAGCGGGTCGCTGCTTCGTGACACATTCCGACGCTTTGGCGAGATTGTGGTGAGTAGGATAGAATAATTTTATTTAGGGGGTTTTTTACATCAAGGTCCATGGAAAAACCGCAATGAAAAAAGGAGAAGGAAAAACAGAGCACAAATCAGAATGTGCCATCTATCTGATATGCAGTAGTTAATAATCTCACACGGAACAGCTTATCATCACCTACATGCATGCAACCAATCAAACGGGTATTATACCCATGCATAAATATGTTAACCTCGCATGTATACAACCTATCGCTATACACCTATGTGCGTACTATATATCTCTGGTCAACCATGATAGATCACATCACACATATCGTCTCCTGTTACATGCATGCAGTTTCCCACTATATCTGTGCAACTTACCACCTGCATACATGCATAGCATTCCTCTACATGTGTATCACATCTTTGATCGCTACCTGTTAGATTGTGAGTCTTTAATCAGCTTCTCTCTCTACAGGATGTAGAAGTAAAGAAACAAGGAGCGGCATCGTCATACGCGTTTGTACAGTTTACAGACATAAAGTCGGTGGTACTAGCCCTTCGCAAGAAAGATGGCTGCCACATAGGCAATAACAAGGTGAAACTTGGCTTTGGCAAGAGCATGCCAACGAGTTGTGTCTGGCTCGACGACGTACCCGAAAACGCCACTGAGAATTCGGTGCGACGTTTCCTGTCCAGGTAAGCACTTTACACTTGCACCAATGCCCTGTCCTTTAAAGGAAACTGAATATCTTTTAGGAGCCGATGAGATTGGGGCCTGAACTCTGGTGTTTAAGCCCAGTGTACTCTGCTTTTCTTCAATGGATCAGGTGATAGGCTGCTCGGAGTATATACATTGTACTACCCGCTATTGACGGTCTGCTATAGCTGAGCGTAACCCGGTCTCTGCGTATCCTATATAGCCAGTCGCCTGTCCTTTGCATTCCTGTCGGAGGCCTCAGTGTATTTGAAAACCGACTTAATGCAAGGCATAGGGTATGCACTCCTTGTACATTGTGGTGTTAATTTTGTGCTCTGCCATTGTAGGTTTGGTATTGTCACCGATGTGGTGTTGGATAAGCCGGACCATAAAGCACTCATTTCCTTTCAAGCCGTAGATCAGGCCATCAGCGCCGTGAACGAAATCAAGTCTCGATCATTTATGGGTCGCAAGATGATGGTGAGTGAACTGTTTTATTCACCTCATCCAACCAGCTTGGAGTGTCACGGAACCATGAAGCTGACTCTAATTTCTGCTTATTCGTCCATAGGTGGATTTTGCTAGCTGGGACTTTCAGGACAAGTTGCGTCAGAAGCTGGGACTAGGAGCGCCCCCTATGATAGCAAACCGAAGAGATGATCGGTACGCAGGCCGTCCTGATGATCGACCTCGTCGTCCTACCGATGACAGGTGAGCTCTGCCCCTCTCTCAGCTCCAGCCCTTGTCTCAGGTTTACCCCCTCTCTCAGCTCCACCCCTTGTCTCAGCGCCTCCCCTTCTCTCAGCTCGTCCCCTTGTCTCAGCTCCACCTCGTTCTCGACTCTGACCCTCTATCAAGCTCAGCCCTCTCCCACTGGCTGCTGCAATTTTACAAGATTACACTGTCCACTCAATTGAGGTGTCCTTTTATCATCATCATACTTTGGATTACTCTATTGATTTAGAAAGTATAGGACTGGAAAAGGATTCTTAGCATGGAATGCAAACAACTGAATATAAGCGAAAAGGTACTACAGGTACCGGCAGCGTGGGGTTCACCTCTCTCCCTCTCTCCCCTCCGTCTCCCACTCTGTTTATAATGAGTAGTCGTTACACTGACCAGTGACAATGAAGGGTGTCACTTATTATCAGTGCTATAAAGCTGTACATATTGTAAATGGGTACCTCTATCTTTTCAGGTACGACAAGCTGTATCGCGGAGATTATGAGCGGCCGTCACGGTTCTCGCGCTCAGGAGGCGATTTTCCTGGTCGAGACGGGGCTCCGCGGTGGAACGATGACAGCACCTCTCCTTTAGACTCGCGACGGGACAAGTCAATGCGGGGTGGTCGAGGCTCAGATTTACAAAGAGCCTTCGATTCACCAGGTAGATGTAAACAGTTAACCATTCCTTTCCTGGCAACATCACCCAGATACTTAACCTGTTGTGATAGCTTGGTTTGACAAGATAGTTGGGGTGTTTGTAGTAAACAGTGACAGGAAACTGAAGAAAGGTGCAACGCCTCAGGGGACTACACAATCGCGTGAGAGAGGACATAATTGGGATTGCAGGAGCCTCGCGCGCAATCGGGCTAACTGCAGAAAAAGGGTTCTACCTCAAATGTTTGGCAGGCCCTGAAAGAAGGGGAATTGTGTGGGTCCAAGTTCGTGCTTTTTGATTTTCAGGATCGCGATCAGGTTTTGAGGATTTCCCACGTTCGCGTCGCCGGTCTGTCTCACCATCTGATAAAACGAGATGGAGCATGAGTCCATCGTCGCGATCGGCGGTGCGTCATCATCGGTTCAGCCGATCGCCGCCCAGTACCTCTAATGGCTCACAAATCCTCCCAGGGTATGTGTATTCTTCTAATCCCACCACGAGTGTGTATCCTGTGTGTGTTCCAAAAGGGCTGTAAAGACGTCCGCTCAGTCATAAGAGTAGCGAAATAGCTCCATGGGTAGAGAACCAAGGTCCAACTTGTGTATGAGGTTTTCGCACACCTACCAGAATTAGGTCCGTTGAATAGGATGCATATAACACAGCTATGTAGAGACAAAGGCGTTCCTGTGGTTCCTGTGGGATTCGTTTTTGTGACTCTTACTGTCTTTCGTTTCAGGAGGAGGCGTCTAAGCCGCAGTCCACCATCTTTCTCAAATGCCCTGTCGCGGTCACCGCGATCACCCCGCTCTCCTAATCGGTCGCCGCGAGTCGCCCGCAAGTCTCACTCTCCACCCACGCCCACTCGTGACGAACCCTTCAAGCTGAGAAGTCCCGGCAAGCTGAGAAGTCCGGGCTGGGAAGACGAACCAAATCGCAGGCTGGATGAAGGTGGGTCGTTTCTACACTCTTTAGTGTTTTTGCAGCGGTCATGGAGTTACCGGTCATTATTGTAAAAGGCCGTGTATTGACTTGGATAGGTTGTACCCAGTCCGATCTAAGTCTGGAACTTGTTGATGGTGTTGGATAGCGGTCACTGTGGGGGGTGATGGCTAGACTAGATGCCGTGAGGTTTATACTGTGTTTACTTGCATCAGATTGCTGGCATTTTCTTCTTAAGGTCACTCAATTGGTTATCATCCACTCTCACTCTGATTTCAACTCAAATACCACTTTCTATCTGGATTTTCTAGAGCGCCCTTGTCGGTCGGGCGATCGGCGACGTCGGGATGAATCCACCAGGAAGTCTCGCGTCTCTGAGCTGCAAAGGTCATCTGCCGGTCACACTCCCAACAGCAGTCGAGAGAGCGATGGGGAATCGGTGGGTAGCGTTGACCAGCTCGATGATCTGCAGAGAAAGAGAATGGAACTCATCTCTCAGCTGAAGGGGCTGGAGAGTGAGAGCCCGGAACTGGCCGCAACCACCGGTAACGCGGATCCCCAGCCGACGAGCACTCGCAGCGGAAGCGGCGACTGGGAGTCATCCTCTAATCCGTCCATAGTATTACCTTCATCGCGTACCACCGTCACCGCCAAAAAGAAACGCTCAGAAAGTCAGGAGTCACATCCCTCACAGGTATACCAAGCTCGACAGGTGTTACTCTGGTCAAATGTTTGACGTTGGTCCTTGCCTGCAAGATAGAAAACGTACCTACGCTGTTGAGCTAAGTATCCGTTTTATTGTACAGCAACCTGCAGCAATTCCTTCCATATTCCTACACTTAATTTCTCCTAGGTTTTTTAACCCCTACTCGTCGGTTTTGTTCCCTCAGGTCTCTCAGCGAACAGACAGTAAAAGCTCGGAGCTCGACTCTCGTCATTCCATTCGGGAACAGTATGAGAAACAACGTAAAGACCAGAGTCGCCATAATGGCCTCAACTCTACCAGTGGGACGGCCATCACTGGAAAACGGCCACTGGAGAAAACCATTTCCATGTCTCCCAAGGAGAGCACCGCGTTTAAAAAGCGACGGAAAGAAGACAAATCCGAACGGTGAGCAAAGCCGCCAAACGAGGTCGATTCATTTAAGGGAACCTCATTCCGATTGTAAACATTATGTAAATGAGCATCCCGCGGTTAACTTGTGTTTGTATTTGCAGGTCATACCGACGGGCGAGCAGTAAAGGCACCTGTGACATACCCCTGAATGGCGTGGGGCCATCCTCCACACAGATTCAGGAGTTGTGGGACATGTTAAAGACACGGAGCTGCATGGCGATACTGAAACCCGCCGAGCTGCCCTTACCCAAGTTTGCCATGGGGCTGCGGGCCTCACCTGGCAGCCCGCTGTCGTCGTTCAATAAGCGTGGGTCGACAGATTCGCCTCTGTCAAGCCCGGCGCTGCCTTCACCAGCAGTCAAGGGCCTGTCCGAGTTCTCTACTGAGAAAATTCCCGTGATAAAAACAGGTCAGTTTGCCATGTCAGTCCGTAACGCTCGGCCACCCTCAGCAAGCCAGGGTCAGGACTGACTAGTCAGACATGACTCATGACAAGTCAGTAACTTGCCACTACAATGTTGGAGATATGTCCAGAAACAGGCAGGGTCGAGGCGTGTAATACAGGGCCTATCATTAATAGTATTGATTAGCCATTAGCGTAAAGTCAGCGGATATTACTGGCCTCCGGTGCTTCTTTATCGCATTGTATTAATAAGATGGCTCATTCACTTGGGCTGTAGTTATTCGAGTCACCGATATTCGTTTATTTGGAGAAAGGCCATTCGCCATCACTACAATGAATGCGGAGTTGCCTTCCTTTAGGAATGGGAAACACAAATTCGAAAGTGCGCCTACCAATTACTGTGGCTAACCCCTCTAAGTCATGAAACATTGTCTTGCAGACGCTGATGGCATGGATGAGGAAGGGGTGGACAATAATCTGTCTCCAACTTCACGCGATATCCAGGAGCAGATACGCAAACTGAACGAAAAGTTTTCAGTCGCCGAGAAGGCCCTGCAGCAAGCGCCAAAGGATATTAGGCCCGCGATAGACTATAAATACAAGTACAAGATAGTTAAAAGGTGGGTATCTATCTGCCCTGAGGTACGCCACAAGGCTTGGGTAGTGAAGTATTAGAGACTTGGTGGAGTTGCGTTTCCATAAACATGAACAGAAAACGGCCCCGAATTGATGTCATTGGCGCACAAATGCTGCTGAGTTACTGTACATTTATAGGAAATTTCTTCAAATTTCTGTTTGATGATACCTAATAGATTTTCCTTTTTCTAGTTCACCCAAGTAAGTCAGCGGCAATTCATAGACCATCAACCAGATATATTAATTTATTTGCACCCATATTGTGCACTAAATCACTAGAAACACCGATCCAAAGTGAGCAATGTTTTCACTGAGTGAGGGAACAGCTCACCGAGCGAGTCTTTATATGTTAGTAGATGAAATCGCTAAAAGTCACTGCTTCTGGCTGCTGGTGTATGGTCCCATGATAAGATACTTCTTCGTTGGGCTGTTGGATCAGATAAGGCCTGTCCATGCCGCTGTGAAGGAGAGACACCCCCAATTGTTATCTTCCCATTGGTTTCATGACCCAGCTATGTCTAAAACCCCGCTTTTATCTCTTCATTCTTGCGTGGTTGGTTACAGGCCTAAGATTGAGACCATTCTAACTCCGGGCAAGTCTCTGTCGTCACCGAGTGTAGGCACTCCCTCTGTGCCAACCAGTACCATGTGGAACAGTCGCTCGAGTATACTCGATCAGGACTCGCGTCGGCTGGAGGGCTACCCCGTCGCAAACGAATCGCTGGATAACAGCAATTCGTCAAGTGTAAGTCATTCTGGCCTCGTGTAAATAGTTATCTTCTGAATAAACGGTATTCGAATGTCTAGAGATAAAAGTTTCGCTGTTTTAAATGTTGCCTATCAGTATAGTATAGAGTAATTTAAATCTACATAAATAACTTTGGTAAAATGAAGTACTATTTACATAAAGGTTCTGATGCTTCTGTAAATGTTCACCTTTCATCAGGCTCTGCATAAAGTGATGTTTGACTACCTTCAGAAAGAAGGTTAATGGTTCTACATGTATAGCACATCATTCAGCTGTAAGCTCATGGCATTCTTTCCTTTTGTCTGCAGTGGGACCGTTATCAGAGTATCACTGGCCTGACTGTGAAGACCAGAGACAGTGTTGCTCCTGTTTCTCCTGGCATTGGTATGCGCCCAACGGCAGTGGAAGACTGGCGGCCTATCTCCGATCTTTCCTCGCCGCTCGGAGGAACGCCGAAAGGCATACTGCGACGTGCCAGCTCCTCAGATCAGGGCAAACTCCCCTCTGCTCCGCTACTGCAGGAAGTGACCATCCCACAAGTCTCGCCAATTGTCACCAATGCCGGTTTACTCACCGCTGACCCGCGAATGCTACAGGCGAAAACCGAACCACCAAAACTCGATGTCAAGACTGACCTGCCAGCTATAAAACAGGTTAGTGCATGTGCTAGGGCCATTATCTACCCTTCGAGCTAGCGAGTGATATATGTTTAGATTTTCAGTTAGTTTTTACCCACACTACTAGATTTTTCCCAAAGCTCGTCTTCATTAAAGCTCTCTCAGAATGGCGGATCACTTTTTTCAAGGATAGTATCACTAACCCCGAGTCCTTTTGTCAGGTTGCTCCATGAGTGGTACTATTTAAGGTTGCTATATGATGATTGCGATAACATGTTAGCACCGCACTAATAGTTGACCCTTTAGTTAAAGCCCTACTGGTGTACCTAATCTCCCATTCCGCCCCTTGGAGAAGGTTCTGAAGTGATCCAAATCTGGCTGATACCCAAAGATACCAATCGACATCAGTGTATTCTGCTGTTCACATAGTTGTGTTTCCTATTGCAGGAACCAGTGGTCAGTCGGAGCTATGAGAATTTCCCCCCCGTTAAGCAGGAGAAGCCTGACCATTCGGCGTACGAGCTGTCATTCGGACGCCAGACTGAGATTAAACACGAGGCGAAGCCAGCTAGTACTGTGCCCAGTAAACGGGCCAAGCCAGTCAGTCAACCTAATAGGGACTTGTTTAAGCCAGACGATGACGCTGTGATTACGACAAACGAGAGCAAGCGTAAACTGTCGACGGCTGTGCGATCCTGCGAAACGAAAGCTGGCGAGACAATGAAAGAGAGCACCACAAAGGATAGCGGAGCAGCACCGGCTAAAGACAAGAGCCACAAACACCACAAGGACAAGTCGAAAGATAAGAAGACAACCAAATCAAAATCTGGCAAATCTGAAGCCAAAGCGGAAGCAAAGGCTGGGGTGAAGATCAAACAGGAAGAGGAGAAACCAAAGGAGGAAAAGGCGAAGAAGATCCGAAGCGCGGAAAGCACCAAGAATGAGAAACAGAAAAAACGGGACAAGCATAAAGAGGCAGAGCAGCGGGAGCAAAAGGAGAGGGAACAGAAAGAGAAAGATCAGAGGGAGAGCGAACAAAAGGAGAGGGTAGAAAAGGAGCGAATACAGAGAGAGGAGCGAGTGCAGAAAGAGGAGAAGGAACGGGCGCAGAAAGAGAAGGAACAGGCGCAGAGAGAGAAGGAACAGGCGCAGAGAGAGAAAGAACAGGCGCAGAGAGAGAAAGAACAGGCGCAGAGAGAGAAGGAACGGGCGCAGAGAGAGGAGAAGGAACAGGCGCAGAGAGAGAAGGAACAGGCGCAGAAAGAGGAGAAGGAACGGGCGCAGAGAGAGAAAGAAAGACGTGAGCAAGAAGAGGAGAAACGACGCGAGGTGGAGCGACAGCGGGAAGCGGAACGTAAAGCTGATAAAGAACGTGTGGAGCGAGAGAAAGAGGAAAGAAAACAAGAAGAGGCAGCTCGCTGGCAGCAAGAAGAAGACGAACGACAGCGTGAATCTGAGCGGCAGCGTGAGGCGGAACGGCACAGTGGCAAGAAGGAGGCACGGAAAGGCAGCAAGTCAAAACCGGTCCCAGTAGAGAAAAAGGAAGAGACGAGTAAAAAGGAGAAGAACAAGAAAGGCGGCAAGCGGAAGGGCAGGGAAACAGATCGTCCTAGCTTCGGACGCAAAGGTGAGTGAGTTGATGTCTGAGCCGCCTGACTGAGGTGCCAGCAGCACAAGGCAGTGATGGGTACTTTCTGAGATGTGTGAATGTCATGATACCATTGATATCGGTGACTATCATGCAGCTTCTGCTCCTATCCATTCAAGGAGCAATGAAACTCATACCCATATAAGACGGCATAAGTTCACGCACTAGTGAAATTGGGGCTCATGTAGTGTTTGAAGTAGTATTTCAAGTCCTGGTCATTAACATTAGTGACTTGTGGTTGACAGCGCGTCGTATTGAGGACACAGACTCGTCTGAGGATAACCAGGAGAGCGGTGGTCACTCTGAGGGAGATAAATCTGACGTGAACCGTGAACCCGAACGGGAAAAAACTGAGGAGGAGAAGGCTAACTGGATGGCTGAGTACGCTCCATTCGCTGAATCGATGTATGATAAAGTGAAAAGACATCGCGGCGCCTCTCAGAGAAATGCCAAAAGAAAAGCTCAGACCAAAAGGGCTAATGCACGCAAGAGGTCAGCGAGACAAATGTGCACATTATGTTGAAAAATGAAAAGTGAGGTACAACAATCGGGCATTTTTTCTTTGCTCCGTCTGAGCTTTAAACCAGCGGGTCCTGATTCAGAACCAGATAGCTTCTAATAGGGGTCTAATAGCCTTAATGCAGGCTTAAGAATGAATTTCAACTTGTAGTGTTGTATTAAGTTGTTCTGCGCCTATAGGTGAGTATTTTCCAAAGGGGCCGGACAAATTTGTTTCATTTAGATTAGAGCTACCTCTGACGTATTTGCGGAGTGCAGCTAGCTGTGATCAGCCCACCCATTGACTTGCCTGGGCGGGTCAATGTATGAACCTCCTCCTCTCCCTTCTCGGTAGGGTGGAGGACTCGGATTCTGATCAGTCAGACTCTACGTCCGAACGCACTGCCTCCTCCTCACCCCAGAGACGCAAAGGAAGACGACAGCAAGTTACTTCTGGCAGCGAAGATCAGTCTTCTGATCGCAAAGTCCCCAAACCACCCAGGAGAGCAGACAACCAACCAAAAACCCAGGTACAGTCCACTATGGCAGTCTTTAACCTTCTGGTAATAGTCATCTCATGACCCATTTCTGACTGCAAATTGAAGAAGACGTAACGTAGTTAGTTTCTGAGAAGGGGTCTAATTCAAGAGGGGTACCAATACCAGTCCATGCTAAGCCTTTCGCAAACAAACCTAGCAATAGCGGCGAGTTCCCCGATGTCTGATGTACGGAGTGGTTGAAAAAATGGATTACGCTACCTGAGCGGCGGAACAAGCGCCGATAGAGTCCACGCATCGGGTGATAAAAGTTTCTGTGGCGTTAGTGACTGCTTGCTTGAAATAGGTGCAACACCAGTGTGAGACAATAATGCTGGCATGGCTGGTTACTAATAAGAGGTGCATTTGCGTGATTTCGACCAGACGCAGACAAAAAGGTTCAGACACCATCACGCAACGAGTTTTGGGTGCATTGGCGTTGTGCTCTCTCAACATCTTTCGTGTCTAAGCATAGAAAAGCTCTACAGTCTGTTTTGCAACAAAGCGCCCCGTGAAGCGACAGGAGAATAATCAGCGATCGATAGCTAGCCTTGACATTTTGATAACCTTGACATTGTATAAACTAACACGACTACTTTTCAGGCGCAGAATTCTGTTCGCGTGATCGAATTCACTTTCAGATGCAGCCGAGGTAGATGGTTCGTAAAAGCTCACCTTTTGGGTGCACTTTTGAGCATTGGAACTGAGAATGCGTCTGAAACCGTTCAGACGCCAAAACCCCATCACATGAATTCACCTAAGATGAATTGTTCAAGGTCATTGGGACCGCATTTCACCAGTTCGCGCATTCACTGTAGAATAGGATAGGGTAGGTCCTGTGTATTTATCAAGACTTATGATATGAGCTAGCCGCCGTCCTGCCAAACTAGCCCTTGCCCCGGAACCACCACTAGACATGGTGGGGAGTAATAGGAGGATAACTCTTGGTAGTACTAGGTGTTAGTTGGAGTTTTAATGATTGGTATGTTTATAGCGAGCATCCAAGCAGACTGTGGAGGAATCTGAGTCAGACTCTGAGAGCGAGGTAGACACAGCTAAGAGTAACATGAACAAACAGAAGGCCCTCGCCAAAATGATACGCAAACGTACCGAGGATGAACCACCCAAAAAGGAGACGAAGCCAACCGCAGCCAAAAAACCCGCAAACGTAAGCCGCTGCTCATCTCACAGTCTTTGCTGAAGGTCAACCCTTTGTTTGTGTCGTGACGATATTGTTTACCTGCTATCTTGCCGTTTAGCGTGGCGGTCAGTCGAAGAAGACACCCATACCATCGGCGGAG
>Ga0224501_10002510_pt1 | contig 14445 bp, 13 predicted proteins | sample SF_Oct11_sed_USG_4_FD_169105 | JGI IMG/M metagenome (GOLD analysis project Ga0224501, IMG submission 169105) | Sediment microbial communities from San Francisco Bay, California, United States - SF_Oct11_sed_USGS_8_1 | ecosystem: Environmental > Aquatic > Marine > Sediment | place: USA...
CCACGTTTTCCACTGTTACTTGGATTGAGAGCTTATGTCTGTCTACTAAACTCAGATCAATGTCACTGTTGGTATTTTCAAAAACCACTCTCTAGAGTTGCCCCAACAACGGTCTCTGAATTCCAGGGCAGACTGAAGACACACGGTTTTAAGATAGCTTGAGTTATATTATAATTGCCATTATTTTATATAACCGAGTAAGCAGTGGCATGAAAGACCTTTACGCGACTGGAGTGAGTCATATTCCTAATCTTGCAGGAGCGATAAAGTGAGTATACAAGGAACCTATCAATATGATGATGGTCCGTTAGATCCATTCCCAAGACAACCCTATGCAGCCTGGTTCTATTCTCCTGATACAGGTGAGTGCGAAGGTAGCGTGAATATCAACAGCATGTTACATGTCAGGACATGACAATAGTCTGTGTTTCTGGACCTTATTGGCTTGTCTGCTGAAAACAATTTTAACAAACGGGTTTCCTACTAAAAATATATTTATTATGTTATCAATAAAACAGGCTTTGTACTACACTCTCTAACTCTCTGTGCTAGAGTAACGTACTACTCCTGCTGCCATCCTATGGTGTAATTTCTGTACTAACCTGTAGGATAAGGCAGCATTACGGACCTTGAAATTCCACTTAAGGTACCCACTGACCCTGGTTTCATGCTTTGGCGCTGACATCTTACAAGCTGTATCGGTGGTTTAATTTAACATTTCATGGACACTGCGAGTGTAACTGAATGGTGTTTTTAGCTGTGCAGGACTTCGCTTTGATCGCCATACATACATCTCCCTCCAGTGCAGCAGAGGAAGTTGCCTTGCTGGATGTGGTCGCAGACGAGATTAGCTCAGCTTGGAATCTACAGGTAAGTTGTGCTAAAATCTCACAATCGTATACTTGTATAACTATGCCACTATACCTCAAATTGCATCCTTGTTGAACACTACAACAGTGCCACTGTATATATAAATGTTCCCCCAGGTGATATAATACGGTTCCAATTACAGAACTGTAACTCCTATCTCAAGATCCAGCTTTTGTACCCGGACATAGATAACTCATTGTGATTATGGCCTCTAAATGCCTTCATCTATTCACAGGACCCGTGTCCTTCAGTAATTTTGTATATTGACCCCATGCTTCTCTGTCATTTTTATCAGAATATCGTGATACTGGGTGACTTTAACGCAGACTGTAGTTATATCACTAACTCTGATTGGGGGAGTATAGAGCTAAGAACAAACCCCAAATTCGCCTGGCTGATTGGAGATGAGGTAGACACAACTGTTTCCACCAACACAGATTGCGCTTATGACAGGTGATTTTGGTAAATTATACTAGATCAGTCTTTTCTTCAGTCCCAAAGCTCTATTTTCAAATAAATTGCAAACTTTTTTATTAGCAGTGAATGCAGCCATTTGGTCTTCATTTACTCGACTGGTTTTCCACGTAATCGTTCATATGAACTCCATGTATCCAAATGGACTCCATGTATCCCTTTGGCTTCCATGCACTGATATGGCTTTCGTGTATTCATATGGGCTCAATGTGCCCGTAGGCTTATGACCTCTGTGTATCCATAAAGCCTCCATATATACATATGACCCACAGGTATCCATATGGCCTCCATTTATCCTTATCTTGGCCTTCATATACCCAGGGCGAATATCGTATTACCATAAGCCTTGCTCCGTTCTCGGAAGAGTCAGCCTTAAAACTTTCACATATCATTTCCATTCGGTTGACAGGATAGTAACTTATAGTGATCAGATGACCGCGGGCATTCTTCCAGACTCCGGAAAGGAATTCAACTTTGAAAACGCTTATGGATTGTCAAACCAACAGGTGAACAACAAAAATTCTTCCCAAAAGATAAATATAAAACATTCCGGTTCTAATCACAAGCTACGGATAAAACAAAACAAAAAATTGTTGCTTGTTCGCTTGGGCCTATCAGGACACTAGTCCAGCACTAACACTGTGGTATATTGATGAGCTCTCCATGAGAATGAGTATTAGCCACAGCTGGATGATGAAGTATCTGGGGAAGAGAAGCTTGCTTCCTCTGTGAAGACTATAGACCTCTATGTCTTGCGTAATAAAGGCTTGTTTATTGATACCGGTGGTGCTAAAAATGATTTTTGTAGGCTGGGGATGTTAGTGATCATTATCCAGTGGAAATGAAGCTCAAGGCAAGAGAAGAGTCCAGTACAAACACTGTGTCTGGGGTCACCACCTCCTTCACAGTGGAGATAACTCCCAACGATAACACTAATACCTACAGTGCAGACCTGGCCACCTTCAACCAGCTAACAGCGGAGGGCTTCACAATACAAGCTTCACCCGATGAATGGTAAGTATTAACCACTTGGCATGAGATTGGCCACACCAGCTGGGAGAGAGACTACATATATAGATATATATATATATATATATATATGAATATTAACTGTGGAATTGAAAAAATTCGCGCTCAAATTACATTTAATTGAGCGGAAAAAGTTAGAAAGTCATAGTAGCGATAGTTATGTAATGCAGTCTATGGATCGTGAGTTTATAGGTCTGTGGATCTTTTGGTGAATACTGATGATGTTCTTGGCATATTATCTACCATACAGACTCAGTTGCCAGGTATGCTGATCATCTCTCTATAGGATTTACCTCTGATAGGAAGAACATGGAAGTATCAAATCTACATCGATCACAAATGCCTAGTTCAGGCGCTACTGGATCCAGGTGCCCATACTAGATACAGAGTTTTCTCTGTTATAGGAATGATAACAGATGACGCTGTGAATGTCGTATCCAGTCTGCTGGGAGGCACCAATCCAAGTGGACTGACTGCCACTGGGGGGACGAGTGTCACAGTTCATTGTCAAGTGACTATCATGTCATGTGAGAGGATTCTAGTGAGCCAGGCGTGGAGTGCTGCTTTAAGATAATCAGAGAGGCTCAAACTGTCTGTGATAAATTCCTGTTAATTTGCAGGAGGGAAGGGCATTTTGGCAGAATAAAATTACCTGGTAGTGACCCTCACAGTGTATTGTTTACATCAAGACACTCATCACTTATTGCGAGGAGGGCTCGTCAGTCATAAAAGGATTCGAGTTGTTAAGCGCCTACGGTCAAACTAAATGCAGGTAGAGAAATTTAGACGGGATCCAGAATTTAGAATGGGTCATTGAAATGACGCGATTCCCGAGTGCTTAAGCTCTTCAATTCAATGTCACAAGTCAAGTCAAGTTACACCAGACTTCCAATGGGGTTATGAGCCCCTATGGCCTTTACAGTGAAGCAAGGCTCGCGGTTGGCAAGTTTGCTAAATAAGAAGCGGCATTGTAAGAATTGAAAGAAGTAAGAGGAAGTAAAGGATAACAAGCAATATGCCCAGACCTGATATGATGTAACAGCTTCTAGTATCCTAGAGAAATACCATTTCTGGCACCATTCGCTATCCTTGGATGGAAAATCAGAAATTACCACACTAACTCTCACTCCTTGTATAGCATGAATAAAAATACATCACAGATTAGGGCATGCTTTACAGACCTCTGCCATTCCGGTTATTCATTCTCCACTGCTTCTACCCTTATCTTGTTAGCAGTGGGTAAAATGGTAAGAGAATGTCACTTCAGTTAATGTTATTGGTGCAGCATAAGTATGAATCTAGAAGTCCAAATATTACATACCTACCATGCCTAAATTGGACTCAGTTTGGTGTAGTGGCAATTTATAACAAATAGATGTACAATAGTCTTTTTGCTATATAACACAACAATATTTCACAAATCACTGTTGCTGGGAACCGCGCTTCTAGTTTTGGAGGCATGTTATTTGTGCTATTCACCAGCAGTAATCACATAGCCAAGGGCCCTAATTACATGCTTAGATGAGGCTGATGTTGAGTACTGCACCCTCTCACATCCAATTAGTTATTTATTATCAGTGTAGTTGTTGATATGACTCCTCAACATGTACTGCTTGTGTGGAGTGTATGGAATAGCTTTATTCATTTGTACACATCAGCTGATCTGATCTTCTTTGAGCAACTCCAACGTAAGTTACATATATATGTCATGCCCATTGCGACCAACAAGGAAACCACCTTGGCGTCATTGCAAGCGACAATGGCAAGGACGGGTCAATGAGAAACCTGTCTTGCATGGACAGGATACCTCATTATCGGCATGATAGGTGGACGGAGATGATTGAAGTATACAGCACAACCTGAAGTATCGAAAGACAAGCCGGCAATTTAAAATTGGTTTATTTTACAGGATCACAATCATTTATGAATTGGCAGCTCACCAGTTTGGCAGATCAGCAAGAATGGTTGGAAAATGACGGTATGGCCTTCCTTTTTCTATCGGAGATAACATTGATACTGATTGTCTTTACCCATCTACAACTTTCCATTAGATATCAGGGACATAATGATCAACATGCCAACAAAAGTACTTTACCACAACTTATGTATAGTGCAAGGTCATTTACACATTTAACATATTAAAACAGCACACATATCGACCCTGTTTGGCATTATTTTATCCCTATTATGATATGCGGTGAGACTAAAATCGTTCCACTAAATGTATGCGCCCAAACTTGAGAGGACTGGTTGCTCTTAGTTGTGTCACCTGGCCAATCCAAAAACCTATGGCCTGAATTGTGATTAATTTACCACTTTCAACAAAAAATAATGCTCAAGACTGGTCTGAATCTGTTGACATCGCACCATCTTTAGTGGAAGACTGTTGGTTTTTCTGGTATAGGACATTTTCCTGGAGAGGGAGACTCCAACTCCTGCTCCCCTAACTGGGCAAAGTTTAATCCCTATTTGTTCTTTGAAACACATAGAGCTGCAAAGGGTCATTATAGACCCACGTAGTGGCTTGTTGTATAGGTTATATTGAAATTTTCAGTGTTTCGTGGTCTCTAATCAATGGTTAATTCTCGTCTCCAATTAACTACTAACTTATACAGAAAAATGAATGGACATATCAGTGGTTTAAATTATACCGTTTTACCTTTGATACACATAAAGGGCAGATTAGTCATCACTCACAATAATGGTTTTGAAGGATGCATGTTCCAGCAATGGGTTCGCCAATTGCCCTTTGAGTTCAGCATTGACAATCAGAACTTCTACATGCAGTACGAGTTGTCTTCCGCTAGTGAGATGTGTCCTACCTTTCTCACACTACACGTTGAGAAAGCGGCTCTACCCATGTTCGTCATATCCAGTGAGTGGCAAAAAATGTTACTAACTTGCAAAAATCTCAACTGCCAACCGATTGATGCAATCTGTGGGCTGCTGAGTGTGATAGGAATAATATGAGGCCATTGTGACTTTCTATTTTTGTATCCTAACCAGCGACAAGGGCACGCAAAAATTGGCTTACTGCTTTTGATTCAGCGTTTACCAGGGTGCGTCATTAGGGAACTCGCAGCGTTAAAACTTCATTTCGCGTGGCCATTTATTAGTAATTCAACACCACCCACATCACCACATTTTATTTGACAGGTCTTAATAAGGAAGGTAGCATTAAAATATGGCTTCAATACCGTGGCCAATTATGGCCAGCCAGCTTCACCCCCACCTTATCACCAGATGTTCAGATGCATATTTACAGCATAGCACTACGACGTGATAACTATTTCTATGTAAAAGTGGATGGGGAAATGGGTCTCAATGGAGATATACAAGAGGTGTTTGATATTAAACAGGTCGGTTAATTTGCTTATACCATGTCCCACTAATTTTAACGTTGCGGTGCGGTTGCAGTGACGCTCAAAATAAGACCACAGACTCCATTTCAGATTTCAGATAATGAGGGCAGAGTGTTCAAAAGGTGTTATAATTACAGACTTGATTCTCCCGGTATAGCAGTTACACCATACTTCTTTTAGATTCCGGATGAGAACAAGCCACTCATAAACTGGGAGGGAATACAGAGTGTCAAACTTGTTACCGTTGAGGTAAGAGAGTGTAAACACGCCAGGACATTGACACTGGAGAGGATATTAATCAGTGATTGTAATCTCTATTGGATAAGGCTGGATCAAGCTGTTGGTTTATGGGAATAAAAACAAAAAATCTAAGGTCTCCACTCCAAACTAAATAATGTGTTAAATGTTGAACCGATCCTGTTGTTTCATTCGATTGTAGACAGATGTTGGTTATGGGAACCTCCTTTTGAGCTACACATTTGATGACGCGTATAAAGCAGCTCAGGCATGGCAAATAAATGAAAGGATTAAAAAACTTTCAAAATGTATAGAAAAAGCCGGTAACTCGGTGAAGACAGACGAGTCTTATAACTATCGGGAGGAGGTTGGTGTTGATGAGGAGGGTCAACCAGAGGATGAGGAGCAAGATGGAGAAACATATGGTCAATACCTGGAGCGGCTGGAGGTGAGCAAGAAAGATCCTGTTTATCTATGCAATGGCCATGATATTACACATTTGGAGGAAAAGGTGTCCTTTGCTATACCTGAGCTATTGTCAGAGGATCTTGGTCGTGATGAAGAGGGCCAGCCTGAAATACAGGGGGAGACTGCAGCTGAAGAGACCTATGCTCAATATTTAAATAAACAGGCAAGGCTATCTGAACACAAGGTAATGTCGAAACAACGAAATCCGTCGTTTCGGTCCCATGCGATTCTAGATCTCAACAAAAAAGATTTAGGATCTGATGAGGAAGGGCAGCCAGAAATAGATGGAGACATTGAAGGAGAAACCCATTCTCAGTATCTAGACCGTGTTCTGGATCTTTACCCTTATGCGGCGGAGACACGGCATGATGAGCTGTGATCTCCGCGTTAGTATTCTCTATAGTGGTAAACATTCCAAAGAATCTAGATCAGAATTATGCTGTGTAAAGATGCAAATTAAAGCCGTTCACAGGTCGAATTCAGCAAGTTTATTTTCACTTTCGCTCTATCAAGATGAGTTTCAACTTTTATTTTATGTCATACAAAGTGACCATCTAGTAAAAAAATGAACTTTTTAAAACTATTCTTACATTAAGGTCATTAAAAGACAGAAGTACTATAATGCTACAATCAACCTAGTCCAGCAGATGGTTCGGCACAGAAATAGTGTATCACTATCCGAACTTTTGGATCTTACCCCGACTAGGCATATCCAGTGACCTCAATACATCAGCAAGTAGACACAGTGGTGCATATATACATACCAGTAAGTGTGGATTAGCCATGCACCTCTCTCATGGTCTACACTCTCATCTTTGGGACCCAGAGTTCTGATTTCTTGATTCCAAGGCCAGGCATGGTCTGCAAGGATGGCATAATTACAGCTTGAAATCGCTCTGTCTATTCACCCATATGGTGACGACGATACTCAAGCCCTCAAGGCAGTTGGATATTTTAAGCATAATTGCACTTAATATGAAAAATTTGATGATGTCATCTGAAGGCGGCATCAGATCTGTGCTCGCGATGAATCGCACTGTGCAAATTATCCTCTCTGCCTACCAATAGGACAATGAGGATGGCCTTGAGTTGGCTCAGGATTGAGCCACTTATCGGTAGTGTTCATGACACCACCGGACTCATTCAACTAATCTTGTCCGTTACCATTGAGGAAATCAGACCCTATCTTAGACAGCAGATGTAGGTTCAATGAGAGTGAGACTGATCGTCCAATGATATCACTTTCGTTCCATCTTGGGAAACTGGCTAAAGCTATCATCATAGATAAAATGAAAACAAAAATCAAACAGATCGTCTAGCTCCATTAGTATGCATATCAGCCTAAAGTCAGTACCACCGACACCGTTCTCCGGCACCGCCTCAAGCCATCTGTTGTCTTAGACAAAACGAAATCTTATGGTTTTAACACTGATCAAGCTTGTTTCTCCCTTTTTATCTAATAGAGAGCTAGTTTTCCAGTCATTTTTCCGCTATCAGACTATAAAATGTTGGCAGCTCTCAGGGTAAAAGACTAGGCTTCACAATATCCGGATGCCCCAACTTGTTATAAAAAATGTACAGATATCACTAATAGAAACATAGTAGGTGATGCAATCATCTTGAGTGGTTCGATGCGAATGACATGCTCCTCAACAGACAAAAGGCAGTTGTGACAAATACCAATCTTTTTAGAGGGATCAACTTCGAAGATTATGTTACTGTCAACAATACCACAATCACACCCTCCAGGGAAATCAAGCCACCACACGGTTTGTTGCCAGACCCTATATTGAAATTCCGGTAGATCTGGCCAGTGAGTAAGTACATGGAGACATGAACTGTGCCCAATAAAAACGGGGTTGAGCATCCTTCTAGTTTCCCTGCATATAGTAAATAGTTTGACCTCAAGCGTAGCCTAAGAAGGCTAAGTCCACACAGTAGTCCTCCATAGTTTATGAATGGTCATGGATGAAAATAGACTTTTTTTGAGAATGGAATAAAATTTGTATTCCATAAATAGCCAGAAAAGGTATCAAATGCGAGTTGAAGTATGCAGTTTACATATGTAAAGTGTCTGATACCACCATCCTTGTGGAAGACGATTGTGTCAAAGCCAACAGAACATCCACATGACAAAAAAGGTACGACGGGAGATGAAACTAGGATTTCCCTCACAATTGGAAAAATATTGATATCGAAGTGAAAAACTAAAAGCACCAATAGAAGTCTCTTTGCGCTAAAATAAAAAAATCAGGACCCTGAAGCTAGTGGAGGCTGTGTTAGTGAAACACTGTGAGAGCGTGGTTTGATGACAGGCGGCGTTCCAATCGACTTTCGATGAGTAGGTCGAGGTGCTGTAGGCGGGGGAGGAGGTCCCTCTATCGCAGAAACCGGCAGAGTGGGTGGGGGCAGAGAGGGAGGAGCCATAGCCGGTGGTTCTGAAGATTCGTTTGAAGATCGGCATGGAGGAGCGGCTGGGGATTGAGGTGAAGAGGAATTCCTATTTCTGGCAGGTAGAGCTGGTGGAGGACCTCTCGGTGGGTTCTTTACCATCTTCCGCTCAACGATTTTAGGTGGAGGACCTTTAGGGGATGCTAATGTCATTTTGGCGGATTCGGGAAGAGAGGGTGGTGGGCAGCTCGGAGGAGCAGCGGTAAACTCCTCACTGACATCACGAGGTAGAGGATCGATAACTGGGTCAGCAACAGGGACCTCTGACAGCGATTCACCTGGCTGATCGGGCAAATCAGGACTCCACTCCGCAGTTGCGGTCTCCGAGAATGATTGGGTAATTAGAGTCAGATTCAATGAGCTCACTTCACTGAACGGGTCAGCGAATGTCTGATCAGTGGATGTTGGCTCAATGGATGTCTGTTCAGTGGATGTTTGACCAGCGGGTGTTCGTTCAGTGGATGTTGGCTCAGTGGATGTTGGCTCAGTGGATGCCAGTTCGGTGGGTGTCTGCTCAGTGGATGTTGGCTCAATGTATCCTTTCTCCGGTTCAGTTGTAATGTTTTTTGAGATGTATGACTCCGAGTTCAGTAGCTCATCAATTTTTTCTGGTTCTGAGAAAGGGTCACTAATAGGCTTTCCAGGGTTACCTAAAAAGGAGTTGGTGACCTCCTCAGAAAACAAAGGATTCGAATCAGTGCTTTGCGCCTCTTCCTTTCCGACATCAGCACGACTGATGGGGTCGATCATCTGAGAATTACAGTACACACCAAAGGGTTTACTGTCTACATCGGTGCTGTTTTTTCTTTCCTTGGAATCTAGCGAACTCATGAAAAAAGGATCATTGTCAAAAGGAGATGAGCTCAGATCAGCTCTAGAAGTAGGATCAGGGTCGTTCACAACTAGTCTATCAGCCTCGACAGTCATGTTAGGAATGTTTGGCATTGGTGGCTTATCATCCTTTGTCGGTGCGGATGAGGGACTCGCAGCGATGCTACTGTCCGTTTTTATCACCACATTCAGTCTCATGTTGAACGGGTCTTCCTGCAACAAAAAGGTACAGTTATAACACTGGAGAACACTCTGAAATCACTGGAGATGATTCATTGGACGGTAAGGTGATGATTGGGTCCGTGTGTGTAGCCTGACATCAGTTGTTATTCTGACTATACCATAGCAACGAAGTTACACGCTGTGCAGGGTTGGCATAGTAGAAGCTGACTATGCCCAGAGCCAGCTCCACTTTTCTCGAGCGCCCACTGATTCAGTGTGAAGCACCAAAACTGAATGGATGGTCCTAGGAGGTTGCGAGTCAGCCATTTGTTTACATGTTACCCACCGAAATTCAGCTGCTCCTAACGAGGAGGGAGAGGTGAATCTTGAACAGCCGTGAAGTGATCTTGACCCTAATTATCCACTGGTTGGGCCCCGCCGGCAGTGAGGCTCAAATCCAAGGTTTTTACCAATTTACCTATCCTGGCCTCTACTCCTTCAAATATTTATACAAGAGAGATAGCGAAATATGAAATAGATCTGATTGCACCAAATTACCTCTTCATCTCCAAACACAGGCTCGATCTTTGTTATTGGGCTGTCCGATAGATCAGTTGAATGGACTCCCCATGGGTCAGATTGGTCAAACAGATCAGCATCATGTTTCGATTCGTTGGTGTCAAATGCTGCGAACTCATCAGTTGGCACCTCACTCTGATTGTTCTGGGACCAGGGGGCTGAATTAGTGAATGGATCCTCCTGTGACTTAGAGGGTGAAAAGTCAGTTGCCCATTGTTCTCCCCCAGCAAAAGGATTGGCGCTGGCCCATGGATCGGTGTTCTCTGTCACAGTAACTGCTGGCCATGGATCAGATGTGAATGTATCGCTGCCAGCCCACGGTTTCCCACTTGATACAGCAGCTGCAGCCCATGGGTTAGCGGTATTCATCACTGGGTCAGCGGTGGTTGTTGATTTCCAAGGATCAGCCGTATGGGGTCCGGGTGCCGGCTCACTGCTGTGATGAGATGACCTGCTGTGAATAGAAAGCGTGGGTGACTCCATCTTGTCGGGTGACTGCTCGAGTGGATCAACTGTATTAGAAGTTTTCTCCGCTTCTCCACCGGCTAGGCTACTTTCCTATACAAAAGAAATCATCTGATGGTGTTTGTGAACGGAAGGAAAAGTGGAGCAAATGTTACTCTCCATTACCTTGGGAGGGGTTAAATACGGGTTGGACTAAAACTTTAAACATGGGATACTCTCTACCCAAAATTAGATAAAGAACTTTACATGAGGGGGCGTAAACATTGTCGACTCGTCAACTCTCAACTACATTTCCCTAGATGTTTGATGTGTACTGTCTAAAGCATTTGTTTTTGGCACTGAATTTTGTTCGAGCTGAAGTAATTTCCCATTTCCATGGACCTTAAAGGGGTTAAGCCATGGCCAAAAGTTTTTTCACTAGTTTTCAGATTCTGAAGCCTACCATGAACAAATGGGCCCAATATCCAGCTCAAATGGAATTTAGATATAGCCCTACTCATTGCGCATACTTAGAGTCCTCGGCGATAGACTTTTCATGTTGTTGACGCAGCAGAATCGACCTCGAGATAAGAAATTAATACAGAGCAGTGGGTGTTTGCATTGATTTCTCCGCTTACGCGCTGATTTTTGGAAAAAATCTCTCGCAGGTGCATACTAGACCTGTAGTTACGCAAGTCTGAATAGAGAAAATGTGCAACAAAAATATAGAAATAGGGTTTCAGAGTGCAGTTTGTCACCTCTATCAGCGAGCATTAGTGCCATTATCGCACAATGATAGAGGCCTGAACGCAACGACCTCTATTTAGGGCTAGGGAAAACCCAGCAAAGCACTTCTTATAATTTCAGTTTTCTCCAATGTTACATTCAATTTTGGGTTCTACTCGGTGTTATGAGGAGTAAAGATCATTAGGTTGTTAAGTATTAGTAATTAGATCCCATTTTCTTTCTATTTGGCCCATTCGAGCAGTAGTCATACGAGTGACAGATATTGACTTTTTGAGAGAAAAAACACTCGTTTTGGCTGCAGTAAACGGGTAGTGGCCTCCCTTCAAGAATAGGGAACACAACTCCGAAATGGCGTCTACCCTCGACGGTGACTTTAACGTAATATTGAAGTCATCCATGTAAAATAAAACTTTCAATTCAAATCTAAGAAATTTTAGTTTAATGAACAGATTACAAATTAATGCATCACATTTTGACATGAACCTGGCTGCGGAAACAACTCGACAATTATATAGGGCATTGGCTAAAACATTTGGCTCTAGATCATTAGAGGGTGACTAATATGAATTTGAATTTCGCACAGAATTTTCAAGTCAAGTCAGGCTACATCCTACATATCTCACCTGCTGAGTTGAAACCGTCAGCTTATCCCCTGGTGTTACTTTGAGGCTGGCACTATCTGAATCAGTAATAGTTCGAGAGTCACCTTGATTGGCCAAATTGCCATGGGCGAGTGTGTCACCCTGTGCAGGTTTGTCACCTACACATGTGGGTAGGTCAGTACAGACTCTATCCCGAGTTATCTGAGTTATCAGTTCAGCGGGACTGGTCGACTCGGGTACAGCCAAAGATGGCTGCTCAGCTCCCGCTTCCACAAACACATCGATCTGAGTGACCGGCGCCTCCTCAATATTCACACCTTTGATGGTCGCCGTGTTACTTTTAGTCGCCGTAGCGACTGTTACCTCATTATTTAGTGACACGGTCTCAGCAGAGGATGGGACATTCTCCGAAACTTCTGATCGGGAAGTTGGCGGGGTCACAGGTGAGGAGTTCTCCCCCAAAATGTTTGAAGCAGCAGGCATTGGGGTGTCGACAGCGAGAGAGGACTGCGTCCGATTATCTATCTTCTCAGTATCCAGATGCGGCACAACTGGTGATGTACTGCCACCTGATATGTTGAGGTCTGCGCTGCCTCTGGCCGATATGTTTAGCTCAGTTTCCTGTTGGGATGAGGCATTAGAAAGATCGGACTGAGTAGAGACCTTACTCTCGGTGCGTGAACGGCGTTGTGTCTTGAGTTGGTAGACGGCTTGGAATAAATCCCGTAGGCTTAACACCACCGAGTCGGCCTGTAAACATCAGAGATGAGACACGAGTTACCAACTCAAAACATCTGAGGAAACAGAAACCAGAGATAACTGGGAGGTGGAACTTGCTTTAGTTTTGAGCAGTATTGGCAAGCATTTGGCTCTGTGAGTTAGTTTTCTATGGATCAGTGGTCATAGATTGCACCCTGAGTAGCTGTGCTCAGAGTAGTTCTCAGGTGACTCGTATACATTACGAGCTGACTCAATACATCACACATGACTGAAAAGCCAGTACAAGTACAAACGGGGCATTAATTGGTGCACAGGCAGTTATGGGGCATGAATAATTAACTATGTTGGAGTATTGAACGTACTGACTTATCCGTTTTGATGCCAAACAATAGATGCTGACCGTCTCCGCAGCCAATGACATATGCGAACGATCGACTGTCGCTCTGATCCTTACTAATAAATGATATCCTATTTACAGCATGCTCATGCAAGGTGACCTGCAAGTAAAACATAGACTTGGGTTATATACGTGGATCCAATTAATGTTTTTCATTAATAGCCATGCGATCACCACCCTCATCGGAGAAATATCCAGTGTTGGTGTAAGAAAAGGCGGTTGTGGGTTTTGTTTTTTGCCTTAGAGGAGGGTGGGGTCCGCCTCAAGAATATCTAAGGGAAAAGCATTTCATCCAGGCCTCTTTTGAGTTTAAAGTCAGTGAGGTTCATGACTAGCCGCATGGAGTTATACTAGTATACCTGAGGCCTAATGATGACCAAAAACAGATGCCTGGTAGGCAGCATAATTCCAGTCAACTGATACAAGTACAACCTGTGGAGTACACAAAAAACCAAAATTAAAACGTCCTGTTACACATACCATAACTCCACGCGCTAAAATTATCCAGAGCCAGCACCTTCTCAAGAACAGAAGAGGTTCAATCGTTGGTGGCATGGAATACTGATCGGCAAACGAGATCAGTAAATATGGGATGATTTACCCAAAACCGTTATCTTGACTTGCATCTTCGATAGTAATGTACCTAACACCCACAGTATATTGCCTTTACTAATACAACTTCTCAATACTCACATTGCTTGTAGCGTCGAGCAGGGTCATGCCCGCAAGATTGATTCGTATGTTGATTCTTTGTTTGTGTTCACCTGTACTCTTCACAGCTGACTTCAGAGCGGTTAGTGCTTTTTGGCACATCTCATCTCCTTAAAAAACCAAGTTGTAGCAAAACTATACAACCATCTAGCAGCTTTTGGCAATAAGGTCCAAATTAAACACATTGAACACGGAAGAAATTGTGATGTTAAATATTACTAAAACATGGATCAATCACTTGTCTGACTGTGTCAACTCGCCCTGGCTAGAACCAATGTTAGCCGAGCTGCTTAATCACCAGAGAAGTATGAATTATTTTTAGGCCCTGAACCTTAAAATTTTTATACTAGAGATTCATATT
>Ga0224501_10002511_pt1 | contig 14444 bp, 6 predicted proteins | sample SF_Oct11_sed_USG_4_FD_169105 | JGI IMG/M metagenome (GOLD analysis project Ga0224501, IMG submission 169105) | Sediment microbial communities from San Francisco Bay, California, United States - SF_Oct11_sed_USGS_8_1 | ecosystem: Environmental > Aquatic > Marine > Sediment | place: USA...
GTATTGGGGGTTTTCAACCAATACACAGTGGTATTGGAATTATCCTATACAAAATTACACAAACCTTTGCAACCTTGCATAAACTCCAGCCTGACAATACTGTCGGTGAGATGGACTCAGAAAAGCTGTCACACATTGAAAAAATTGATTAAGCAAGAGAGCTCCTTCCACCATCAGTCCATTCGTTGATGGGCGCCAAGGTTATGCGACTAATCCTAAGCATATCTCATTTCAGACTCACAGTTGCACCAGCCAAAACCAGCTGCCCATTTCACAAACACTTTCACAGACATCAATTGGAGAAAAGACATCCAACCGATCTGCCTCTAGAAGATCAATTGGGAAAAAACGAAGCCAAAAGAAGAGTTCGAAAATGTCTTCCTGATGACCAGGATGGACTTCACAATTGTGTCCTACTAAATAATAAAAAAATCAATTACAAGAGACCCTTTTATCTGGTTGTATAGAAAAAAAATAGTTAAGTAACTCGGCGCTCCTTGGTATCAGACATTTGGGGACTTTGCGCTTACACCCGTTTGTAATATTGTGAGATTTCCATCAAAATGATTGCAAATCCGTGGGTTTGTTTACTATGCTCCTACTTTTGGTTCACCAGTTTAGACTGCTGTGCACTTTCGTCCACAATGTGACCAAGTTAGAATCCTAACCGGGCCTCCACTGATGTGAGTTCTGTGAGTTGTGTACCCTTGCTCGGTATATACTTGCACAAAAATAGGCTATCTTCCACAGGTTACCAACATAACATTCTACTTGCAAGTGTTGGTTTCACTGCTTATGCTAGCAGTCACTTTTTGGTATGGGCAGGGATGATCTTGTTGATGTTCTTTATCGCACAAGTGCCCAACCATATCCAAGGTAATGATTGTCTAGAAACAGATCTTCATGATTCAGGCTTTAACAAGACCAGATACTTCATGAGCAAGCCTCACTTGTGCGTGAATAGGTTTAAAATGCGACAGAGTTGATCAGCCTCACTAGCTCACCAGTGATGGCGTTGAACCAACAGCAAGCCATGGGCCAAGATGGTTGAAGGTCAATGTCATCAGGCATTAACGGTCAGTCAATGTAAGCCTTGTTTACATGTCAGCCACTGAGGACTATGACATTCTTAACAAGAAGGGGGAGCGGATTTTGGACGTTTATGGATCTTGGTCTTGACCGCCATCCACTTATCCGGACATTTATCTATTTCCCATGGCCCGAAGCTACACTATCAATTTGGAGTGAAAGATGCCAACGCTCAAACAAAAGCAATGACTCGTCCAGCAGCAAGACTCAAAAACCATAATCCATCGATTACAAATCTTAGGTTTGTACCTGCTGATCTATCCTGGCCTAAAAAATAGTGACTCAAGTAAGCACTTAAACACAGTACGATATGAGATACCCAGGAGGTACCTAAAATGGTGTAAATGAAGTAGGATGCAGTTATTCTTCCTCAACGTCTTCACTTTTCTCAGCTCTGATGTTTCGCACCGGTGGAAAGCGTTCTAACTGCCCAGCCACATCACTTTACTAGAGTTATATTAGAAAGACCAAAATGACGAAAAATGGTTGTCATTCGGAGCTGTCCATCTTGCAATGTGCTTCAGGTTGAAGCTGTAGCTTAGTAAACAGTACATTGAGCTTACAATCAGAGGACTGTCTGTTTGGGTCCATAGTCACTTCCATGCTTCTGGTTTGCGATATAGACAAGGCCCAGCTATAGCTTAGGTACCACCATGTAAAACATCATGGATCGTCTGCCTTTCTTGTGGAGTGTAGTGGATTCAGTATCAACAATCCGCGTTCTTTCCAACCCTTTCAATCATGTACCACCTACCCTGCCTGAGCCCATATGTCTATGCCATATTTCGTTAGTTGATTGAGCCATGGTTTCTTTGTTCTTTACGGTCCTCGTCTTCCCTCTGGTGCCCATGCTGTGGTTATGTTGTTGATGCTGTTACATCATCTCAAGCAAGATCCTGGGTCTCCACCGTCAGCTGTCCCACTCTTTGGAGATGTCAGAAGCGAATGTGTGTGCTCCTAACGCTCTCAAGCTGTGTGCTCTGAACAGCTACCACACCAAAGATTAATGACTGACATTCGTCTTGTCTCTCCAATGGAGAACCTTAAATTAATATATTCCACAAAATATATATATTGGTATACATGTACATTGTAGCAAACTCACGAACTGCACAGAACTCAACCGCTACAACCAGAGTACAGACAACAGGTTGGTACTGAACAATGGCATAGCTCAGTCTGCTGAATAATATCGCTTGGATGTCTCATAAGTCATTCGCTTCTTAAATCTGCTGGTAGGTTCGCAGGAACACATTCCTCAACGAATTTTTTTAGCTCAATTGAGCTTTATCGACGAGAGAAAGGCACCCCATAATAGCTGTGCGTGTAGGGCTTCTTTATTTAACGTCGGAAACTGAAACTGACCAGAATAAAGCAAAAGACAGATCTATCATTACAACTTGGAATTGAATCGGGCACCAACTCCAACACTCCGTGTGCTATCCACAAACAGTTTCATTGGACTCGCTGTCAATTTCATAAAAACTACAAACAACCCCGCTAATTAAATATATGCTAATACGGAGCTGTTTCCTCTTTAACATAAAGAAATACAACTCATGGTATAATTGTAGCGATTCCTGGGTATAGTTTGTTCTACGTGGATTTGTGACATTGCACGTAGATCAGTTTGTTTCACCTTGACATTGGCGACTGCTGATCCATATTCAGATTAAAGTCTCTGATTTCATATTTCCGACAAATGATAAAATGTTTAACATTTGTCGACGCGTTAACACTTGTCGTTTCAACAACAAGGTTGAAATTTAAAGTGTTGCCCAAACTGGGAATGGGACGACGAACCAGTGATTCTAGTACCAGTGCACTACCCATAAAGTCATTGCTTCACTCCGAATCTTTACATGAGGAGTCTTTTGGTTTTGTGTAGCATTGGAGGCCATTACAAGCACTGTGACCCTCAACAGCACAACTACTCCTGCTGAGACAACAGAAACAAATCTCACCACCTCATGGATCAGCCTTAATCAAACATCTCCTATGAGTGCCTCTGCAACCTCATCATACTTTGATAACCTAACTTCCATGCCGCTAACCAACCAAACGGCAGCAGCACTTACAGTCCAACATATATCAACCACTACCGATGCTACACAAAATGTCACTGACTCTGTATCTACTAAATCCGCTATTCTACAAAATTCTACAATGGCCAGGTCACATCACACTTTTGTAGTTACCACGGGTGAGTCATGAATAACTTCGCAGTTGGTCCCGCTGGTCATACAGTCATTCTTCTGACTAAAAAGTAATTTTTTCAATCACGGCATTATAAGTCGAGTCGAGTAATTTCAATCTGTCGCCATCAAAAAATTTCAGTCGAAATCATGCAAACACACGATCGCAGTCAGAAAAGTTATGATTTCAATCGCACCACTCGCGATTCACTGTTCCAACGTAGTAATCAAATCTCTCTGTGGCAACCTTGACATTTGCCTAAACTACCACACTAGTGCCTACTTTCAGTCGGGAGATTCTGTTTGGATGATTTCGGTCGTAGCCTTCGGAGACGCCTTCCAAAATTGCACTGTTTGGTTGCAAGAACTCTAGCCTCGCGAATGTGCCTATTGTCACCCTTTTGATCGTTTCTTCTAAAGACTGGTGGAGTAAATGCAAGCTAATTCGAGCTAATGTTTACCTCCTGGTTAGTGATTTATGGTTGGTAACCTCAGTGTCATATACTATAATCCCATGTATCGCTCTCTTTGAGAACGGACTGTGACGTCGTAACACCCAGCTATCCAGGCTTCCTGGCTACCTATAGGTTTTTCTGACTTTGAGATCAGTTTTCAATAAATTAGGCATGCAGTTGTGGGCCAATACATGTATCTCAACATTAGAACCCTCTACAGACTAACTATCAAAACCAGACAAGAGTCTGCAATATCATGAAAATTGGTGAGGTAAGTGGAATAGTGCCGGTAGCTCAATAACTAGAGCACTTTGGCTAAAATCGAGTGATCTCAAGTCAAGTCTGAGTCAGCTTGAGTGCCCCTTTTAAAAAATGAGCTCCTCGTGTAATCGTTTTTTTTCACCCATTGATAGTTAAACTTCGACCTTTCTCCTTACTGTTCACAGGTTGTGTGGTGCCATTGAGGGGAGATAAAGCCATTTTCCACCACACTGGCTCAGGCTGGGTTCACTGAGTGTAATCAATAGCTACTAAAATCCAGCAAGCTTCAGGCTTAGGAGAGCTGTTAAATAGAATGGGCGTGTGCCTGAGCAGGAAAACAAAATGCGAATAATATCTGTTTCAGTTCCTGATGGTGAAAATGTTACTATGTACTGGGGCATACCCACAACAAAAAGTGTGATCAATCACACAATGAGTCGTGAGAATTATCAGAACATAACTACCCCCCCAGAGGCTTACCATGATGATACCCTCTCAGCAACAGTAATAAACTACCAAGACATGACAACTACTAACATACCATCTCTATCAGACTCTACTTCCAGTCTGCCGCGGAATTATACGAATATTCATGCAAGCACAGACAGTTACGAGCCAAATGTTACACTAACCACGCGTGCGACTGAAATCAACTTTACTGAAAGAACAGCTACTGAAGAAATAAATGTTACACTAACTGCCGAGATGAACCAAACTAAGACACCACTGAGATCTGGTGGGTGCCTTTTGTTGCTATTCAACCATGAAGTTTGACTTCTTTATCTGACACCACCACCGGTATGGTGTGAGCTGCTGGGTTAGATAATAGTTTTTTCACCAGTTATGGTTTTGCCGTTTAGCAGGGCGCACCACGAGTGGGCCAGTATCAATGCTCCACCTTAAAGTAGGGCGTAATTTTGCTTTGGGTTACAATTAATGTGCGAAAGTCATACTCACAACAGGAGCCCATAGTGATCGCGATTAAAGTTCATGTTCTCACATTGTGTGAGTCCATGCAGGGCTCAACCACGAAGCTAAACCACCCAATCCCACTTCTTTATGAAGTAAAGTTGCACGAAACAGGCAACATTTTGTTAGTATAGTTATTCATTACTAGCTTCATTTCCGTATGAGCGAAACTACAGAATCTGTCAGCAATCGTGGGCGCTTCTGGATACCAAGCAGTTAACCCTTGAATTGGCCATTGGATAGTAAAACAACTGTCAGCTGATGATTATTTTGGTTACTTTTGTTATCTGAGGGCGCACTGATTATTGGAGGATGTTTTAATGATCATCTAGCGAAGCCAGCATTCCCCATTGCATTTGGGAAAATTCAGTAATCGATGTCAAGTTTTAGTTTTATCACTGACATAAAGGGAGAGTATAATAATGAATTCAGGATGCCAAGTCTTTCTCTTGCGAAATTGTCCTCACCCGCATTCCTGGCTGCAATCTGCATTTATTTTCATCGCAGATTACACTTGCAGTGGACTGTGAAGCTGCGTTTCTGTCTAGTTAGTCAACCAGTTGAAATCCTATGCTGTAATTGTTAGCCTATATCTTTCCTTTGACCTTATACTGTGTTAGCTATAATAAAAAATGCACAAGACTGCTCTTAGCTTGAGCAAAAACAGTCAGTTTGCTCGGCCATTCATCTGTCTGCTACCGGATGTTCTGTATATGACTGAAATAACTCGGATCGCTAGATCCAAAATGGATTACTTTCCGCAAACCATGTAATTTATCAGGGGCATTCCGGCTTTGTTATTCAGCACATTGCAAATTATTATCTATAAAAATCAATATCAATACCGATAGAGGGTTTGCATCCATTTGTTATGGCCAGTGTAATCAGTGAGCTGTGATGGCTCATTCAAACTGACCCTGCTTAGGCAGGCTAATTGGAAAGTGTCCATTTACCCAGTCACCCATAGCTGTGATCAACCCGCGTTCTGATTGGTCAATCATGGAATACTCGCGCTCTGATTGGTCATCTCCCAGACTTCGTGGTTAGTGCCTCCCTTTACGTCACTGGTTTTACCCACGGCAATATCGCTGAAAGAGTTACTAATTGAGAAGACCTACGGTTGGCCGCCGCTCTGCGACCTTGCCTGGGAAAATTATACAGCAATATTAATGTTCCAAGAAACAACCGATAGGCTATTCATGAAGAGCTGCAGGAGTTAGGGGTTTCCCACATCAATCGAATGGCATGTACTTGACTAGTTTTGTGTTTTCGTTTACTGAAATGACCCATTTTGCACCTACCGTTCGACTTACCCACAATTTCCAATCAATCCAATTGTTCCCGATCTGTCACTCGCATGTACACAGTATCAGATTGAGTCTCCCTTTGCGAAAATATGATTTGCACACCCACGTAACTATGCATCCATCCTGTTTGGTGAGTTTAGTGTGAGCGTGCAAAAGTTTACACACGCATACGGGGTTACACAGAATATGCGTTATTTATGGCAGAGAGTGCTTGCGACTTCAATACCAGAAGACAAATGGTAACCTTGGCTGAATTAGAGTCATCTGGCAGTTATACATTCTGATTGCACAAAATCGGTGTACTCACAGCTGAGCCCAACATAGGCTGTCTGGTTGGCCGAATTTAATATTATATGAGTTAGCTGAGATTTTCATCTGACTAGCTTAAATAATGCTCCGGGAATATTTTAATAATATCTTATGCAGCCTAGCCGCTAAATATTCACACACAATAGTCAAAATAGTCAAGCGCAGAAGAGTTAAGGTCAGTTTCCATAGCAGATCGTAAGGCTCGCAAGCTTCGCAGCAAGTTGGGGTTGCGACCTCCTGCGAATCTTTGCCACTGCAATGCTGGGGTCTCCATTCAGGTCGCAATGGTCTCCACTGCGAACCTCCCTTGTTGCGGAGGTAGGGAAAGTGGGCACTACTAGTACCTACTAGCATTTCTAGAGGATTCCGTGATTATGCATGTCACACCTTGCTACCTCTCACATAAAAGAGTAAGACCAAAACTGTACCTCCAAAACAAAGGAGCATTGCGAACTTGCGTTTTTTATTTCCATACCTCACAGCAACCCCAAGAATTTCGTGGGTGTTCGCAAAAAATAATTATGTGCGACTTGACTGTAAATATCGCAGACCCTCCCCGAACTTCGCAGAGTGAGTCCCAACCATGTTTCCATATCAATACACATCGCAGACGCAAGCCTGTTGTGAAGCTTGGAGCCTCGCGATCTGCTATGGAAACTAACCTTTAGCAGCTACACTATCGAGAGCCTAGCAGCTACGCTATCCAGAGCCTAGCTGCTACGATAATAAAAAATGATTTAAATAACCTAGCTGCTAGGCATCTGAATGTAGCCTTTGCGGAGGACTTTTGATTCATGATTCTAATCTTAGTCTAGAAAGTCGTGAAAACTAACGCTGACTCGTAGTGAAGGCTAATCTATTGCATCAACAGAGATTGACCAATCAATCATCGATAAATGAGCTTGAGCACAGATGCTGACTCGCGTGACGAGCTCCATACTAAACCATAACTGGTCATCTTCCGTCTCCTGATCATTTCAGTCGTATGTGCAGAAATCGGCCAACCGAGTCCTTTATTTAGCATTTCCCATGTAGTGCCCTCAGGGTACCTTGTGTTTGCTTCTTTAAGCCCCATAGAGAAGGCCACTATCAGTGCACCTCCTGTATTTATTTTCACAGTATTGCACAAGACAAAGATTTGCCAGAACCGAGAGACCGGGAGGTAGTACGAAGCCTAGTATACATTATGCACTAAGGCATCGCTTCACCCCAATCATAACTGATGGACCTAATAAGGTGTATAGTACGCAGGTGACTTCCCAGCTCAAATGCCGAGGCCATTCGATGAAAGAATAGAGGTAAACAATACCTTACCCGTTTTAGACGAATTGACCACTACCACCTTACTGAAGGAATCTGTGACAGATATCAGGGAAAGAACAGTTGTTGGCCGGTTCATCAGCTGGGCTTCTTCTATAATGGGAATATCTGTGCTGTCCTGTGCTGGAGTAGCTGCTCTCATGGGCTCTGTGATATTTATAGCCCTCTGCGCGTATGTATATGACTGTGACAAGAACCTCTGCACACTGAGCTATCCGGCTATTTCCTGGTGCACTAATCACTGAGCTGCCCCGCTGTCCCATAGTGATCCAGTCAGTGGGCTTTCGCACTATCTCTCAGTGCGCTAACAACTGAGCTACCTGGCTGTCCCCAAAGTGCTCCAGTCAGTTGCTATCCCACTATCTGTCAGTGCTCTAGCAACTGAGCTGCCCCACTGTCCCCATAGTGCTATGGTAACTGAGGTGCCCCGACTAACCCATTAAATTGTGCAACAGTCACTAAGCTATCCTGTACCATCCCATTATACATCGGTCTACAGAACCACCTAGGATTCCGCAGCATCAGTCATTATTCGCTGAGAGTTCGCTACTCCTAACGACAAGGGAAAGGTGGATCTTTAACAAGCGTAGAGTGATCTTGACCCTAGTCATCGATTGGTTCAAACCTTCATTATATTTACTGTGGCGTTCCGAAGCCACACTAGCAATTTGAAGTGAGAGGTTTGCTGAAGGCCTATACCAAAAGACATCCCGCTGACAATGAGGCTTGAACCTGTGGTTCATAGATTGCAGATCCAAGCTCGATACCAATTGAGTTATTCTCTCCTCCTAAACACTATAGTTTGTGATTTTCTGCAGGCAAGGCGACCAGATGATAGAGCACGCCAGACAGACAGCTTCGATACTCGAGGATGAGAAATCAGTTAGCTGGGGAGCTACCTCATTCACCTCCGCTCTCTCCAGTCGGCCACCTTCTCCAGTCCCATCAGCGATACCGACAGCGGAGCCGGTAGCACCAGTCAGGAGCAAAAAGATGACCAGACGGTTTCTAAATGTATCGAGGATACGAACAGGAGGATCGGAGCGTGGAGGACACAACTCCAAACGGAAACTAGGAAAAGGAACAAAAAAACGGGTCCGTGTTTGAAATATCGGACAGCTAGCTTAACCAAATCACTTTCTTCTTTAATTCGAATATCTGATATATAGATAAAATAGTAAAAGTTTGTCTGTTTCATGAAATACGCACGCACACACACCCAAACATACAGTATTGTACAGAGAAATCTGGTTGCGCTCAAATCAATGCATTGCATTTCGTTCATTTTGATTTTATGCTTTTGTAATTCTTCCCAGCTAACCCCTCTTAAATTTTATACCATCGGGATCGTCAGATGCTGAATACTGTACTAATTCAGATCTGAGAATAGTTCTCTAGATTGACTAGGCAAATGAGGCTAAATGAGTCACCATGAACATATATAATATATACTAAAGGTGTTTTTTTAATTCTTATAAGATAGCACAGCATCGTTACCGAGCTATCCGACCTCGTTTGTGTTAGAAATAACATTTTGATGGGATCCCTTAACTATTGATAAGGGGAACAAACAACTCGGCAATAAAATGGGTGGCTTTTCAATATTGGATTGTCCTTCCTTGCCAGTTGATGAAGTGATCCCACTGAACTTACTTCACTATACACTGCCTTTGAAGTTTAGCATCAGGAACCAAGAGGTGCATTTCTCACTTCAGTCATATAGGGCGACCATTAGATTAAGGTTAGGTTAGGTTTTTATTCAATTTATATGAATAGGATGGCAAAAGCCTTGTTTTAAAAATGGTCTACTGATCGACATCAAGTAGATTCAATTGATTCTATCTACATCTAAACCACAAAAAACCTCTCTGAATGTGGCCAATATTACAGAGGCATTTGTATTACACTGAGTTGGGTGTCCGCCGGCAGCAAGCGCTGTGATACGTCATTACACGTAGACGTATGACGAATGTCACCCTTGACATAGCATGAGTCAGTGTTTATGCTCTACTTGTAATTGCATATGGAATAACAAGGAAGTGGCAATATTTGGCACCGATACTGCACCGAATTCTAACATAGAGGCCCTTTCATGCCATGCATAAATTATTAGCCAATAGCAGGTCATGGTTGAGTAATTACATAGCCGCCTATAGATACTTCGTTAGTAATTATTCATCCCAGTGTCACAAACAAAGTTTCAATAACTCATTCGCATTTCTTCAGCATCGTGAGTAAACTAGCACAATCATTGGTATTCAGTGCTTAGGGCTCAGTAGTGAGCTCACAGTACTCTCCAGTTTGTGATTTCCTTAGCTAGACAGACCAGAGAAGGACTTCACTCTGCCTCCCAATAGCTACAAGGTAAGTCATTAGACTCTCTTCTTCATCATCACCTATAGATGTATTTGGCAACAGCGGGATATCTCAGTGGTAGAGTGTTTCGCTCATGACGGTGAGAACCTGGGTTTGAATCGCAATCATATGACGTATTAGTATGAGCTACTCACCTTAATCCTAGCTGAACACAAAAGAACAAGTGTCATTATGCGGTGAAGCGGTGATACTGATCCACTCGTGGTGCTTCTACCTGCACGGTGAGAAAACAACTATGTAACCTCACAGCTTCACCACAACAGCAAAGGTGTCATCCAAGAACAAGGCGTAGTGCGTTCAGTCTATGAGGACTTGTAGTGAACTGAGTCTAATGGCTTGTAGTGCATTGATTCACACTGAGTCAGGTTACTCTGGTAGAGTGGAGTAACCCCAGGAGATAGTCAGCTTTGGCTATGCCAACACTGCAGAGGTCACCAAGATCTCCCAAGAACGTCAGATGTCAGCGACAAATGAGACATGATTCAGTCACCAGCGTGGCAAGATGGTGACTACAAAAAATATTACCCACTATATTATATATATCCTATTGTAGGATTATGGCAATAGGATTATTTAGCAAGACCTTATTCCTATCGCTGGATTAAACCAAATAATTGCATAGAATGCTCCATTGGTAACTAGGTGAGCTGTGGAGCGAAATAAGGTTGAATGCCTTTCTTGCCACCGCCATTGACCTTTCAGGATCTACACCCATGACTCGCCACGCACGAATCTTGCATTCAAACCTCTAAGCCACATGTCGGATCCCTTGTGTAATAATATTATCATCTTACTTCAATGGATTAAACCATACAGCTTGGTTCAAGCCTTGGAGCACTTTATTGCTAGATGCAGTGCCTTCCTTACCGCCGCCACCATTCATTTTGAGGTTCGAACCACAACTCGCTGCATACAAGTTCTGTATTCTAGCTACTAAGCCATGGCTACAGTCTACATTATTTCCACACTATAGCTGGTATGCTGGCTGGACTTGTCAATAGCAGCAGCTTTGCTACCACAGACATTTTGCAGTACTCTCAATTGGGATCTTATAAGAAACGCGCGCTGGGATAACTCAATTAATGCAACCATGAGAACCCGCATTCAAACAATGACATATGCCACTGTCTCAATGGTAATTGGTTTGAATCTAGCTAATAACAGGCTCCCATTGTGAGTGTAAACTCCTTGCACTAATCCTAGCTCAAAACAAAAACCAGCCTCATTTTGAGGTGAAGCGTTAACATTGAACCACTCGCAATGCGCTATGCTAGACCATGACCAGTGAAAAAAGAAGTTTCTAACCCGACAGCTTCACTGAAACAGTGAATTGGTCAGAAGAGAGAAAACCAATAAAACACAGCCACCTTATCTCTGTGTCTTTATAGAGACCTATTCACTCATCAGTAGTTGAAGAATGGGAAATGGGGAGAGAACAGATCGGGAATGTCATAAAGCCCAGCTTCTCTTTTCTTCGGTATCACCATGGCGACTGTGCGGACCAGAGGTGAGTGAAGGGTGGTAGTCATCATCCAGCACCCTTCGAAATTTGAGATTGATATTACAGGGCAGAGTATTTCAAGGGATTTTTCCCTGGCTGATATAAAAATGTTCCAGTTCATTTCAACCAGTTCTTTTTCTCAGTTTTTTTTTCAGAATTCAGCTGAAATCACAGCCTAACCCGGTACCGGTACCGACAATCGGCGATAAATACAATTTAAACATTTTGTTCCTAATTGTCGGTACGAAGTTGAACCGCGATTCTAGCAGACTTATGACAAAATATCATCAGAACTGGGCGAAATCAACTGGAATCAGTATTAATTCCTGTGGACTGTTAGTTTCTTCCATTTCACAACCTCAATTTGTCTCCAATTGTCCGTTTTGAGAAGAGAACTCCCGACAACTGGACCGCGAAGATGTTGACGATTTTCCAGACGACAAATCGTCCAGTCTGCCATGTCCTTTAGACATTCGAGGCAGTGGGTTAAGAGCAGTCTGTTACATGACCTGAGGTGATGGTTATATTGTTGGAGCCGGTTAGCCATTTGGATCAATCAGAGATAAACCAACTGCGGCAGCTATAGAACCTACAGCATTTTATAATGAAGAAGCTGCTTATACAAGATGAATTAATGAGGATTTAAAAAGACTGAACCTTCAGCTTGAGCTTTTGGCATGGCTGTGCATTGACTCACCAAGATCAAAAAGTGCCTTGACACAACTGGGATCATCCATTTAGTGCGGGTGCCTAGTTACGATCGGCTGAGCTGACATCCCAGGTTTGCGCTATACGAGTATAAAATGTCATGTCAATATTACCTTATGCTACCTGCACCAGAATCAGCTAACTATGCCAGGGTTGGAGGCAAATCCCGACAAATCTAGTTTTGGTCAACATCCTGAGTCAATGACTCGAGTTTTTTCTGAAAACGCCTCTGCAGAGTCCTTTCTAAAATGTCTTTTAATGTACAGAGCACAATGCAACACCACTCTTGCTGCATGGGATAGTGTATGGAGCATTGCGCATTGTGAATGTGATAATGGGATATAGTAGGTCAATTGTGAGAGCGCTTGGCTCAATGTCAAAAGATCCTATGTCCATGTCAGTAGTCATGCCGAACACCCACTGTGAAAATAAGCCCCTAAGATCATTCCTAGCTCCTACTGCTCCAACAAGCTTCAGGCTGCCATAGGAAGTCAGTCAAATAAAAAGACCAAGTGCCCGAGGTATAAAACTAAAACGTTTCGGGCTTCTCTATGATTCTGTCATTGGTGTCATAATTCTTGCGCTATATTTCCTGGCATCCCGGAAACAGGGCACAAAATCACCCTTTATTCCTTTCATCTTGTCAAGAAATAGAACGCAATTCATCCCGAGGCAATACATAGTATATGTAGAATGGGTGGGTTCAAGCCGGTTACCTAATAGTGACATCCAAATGGAAAAAAATAATATCCCATGCATGCAAGCAGTTCTTTCAAGCGTGGAGCACTATTGTTTGGGATAGTGTGATAGCTCAGTGGTAGATTTCTGAGCTTGCAATAGCGAGAACCATGGTTTGAATGCAGCGGTCTTGACAGGCCACTGCTATTGTGATAAGAAGCTCCCGACATCAATCATAGCTCACAATGCAATTTACTTTGAGACGGAGTGTGCATACTGACCCATTTGCGATGGGGGAAAAACTATCAATTGTCTTGGGCATGAGAGAATGACTCCCTTAACAGCTACCATTACAAGGTCTCTAGCGTTACGTCATCCAATCAGTCATCTGCTTGGTAGGTAGCTGTCAAAATCTTAAGAGAAAGGTGCTTGTTTCTCATTACCTAATAAGACTTCCACTCTGTACTATCTCTTGAATATTTCTACAATTCCAGTGGGTCACGTATGATGCTTATCATCTCCTCCTTCATACAAATTTGCTCACTGTTCATGAGCACCTCTAAGTTAAGTGTCTAGTGGCATTTAGTACGAAGCTTATGATGGCTCATTCATGTTTCAATCAATGCAAAACAACTCCCGACTCCTGTGAGGAACCCATTACATCCACCCAAATTCTGTAACCATTCTCGTTTCCAAGTCGTTTTCTCCTACACAAGGTCTCTGATATCTGATTCGGCAGCATAAACCCTTGATATCTGACCCGGCAGCATAAACCCTTGATATTGAGGATTTCAAATATGGAAGAGAGACTGTATGGGCTAAAGACAATTTAATTTATTGGATTTTTAATCACTACTGGCAGTAAAAATCAATGAGACTAGAAATACTCTTCTAAATAAAATCGGTCATAGATTTTATTTCCAATGCTGTCTTACATGGTATGAGGTTTTCGAAGCCATCATATGCTGAAGAAGTTTTACCAATGATAATAAGCAATAAAAGAACAGTAACAAGAACAAAAAAATTAATATATTATTCTAAATAATAATAGTTGTATTAATGATCATTATAAATCTACCACTATGCATATAGACCAAAACTATTCGTTATTTTTTATAGCTTTTCTAGAGTGACACCGCAGACATAATCGTGTGGGTTTTATTCCGCTAAGACTGCCCAGGCGATAATTTCCTTAGTTCCCACCGACAACAATCGTAGGAAAGAATGTTTATTAAACTCTCTCATTATTGTTTTGTAGTATCAGAGTGGCCTGACC
>Ga0224501_10002512_pt1 | contig 14443 bp, 13 predicted proteins | sample SF_Oct11_sed_USG_4_FD_169105 | JGI IMG/M metagenome (GOLD analysis project Ga0224501, IMG submission 169105) | Sediment microbial communities from San Francisco Bay, California, United States - SF_Oct11_sed_USGS_8_1 | ecosystem: Environmental > Aquatic > Marine > Sediment | place: USA...
GCCTCCTTCAGCACCTCCACGCCCACAAACCCGGCGCCCTTGGCCGCCTGGATGAAATCATCCTTCATCATGGCCCCGGCCACGCAGCCTATATACGCCTCCAGCGATTTTTTTATGAACTCCGGCAGCGGCTTTAGCAGGGTGATATCGGAAACGACAAATTTGCCCCCCGGTTTCAACGCCCTGTGTATCTCCGCGAACACCTTGTTCTTATCCTCGGAGAGGTTGATCACGCAGTTGGAGATGATCACATCCACCGACGAATCCTCCACCGGCAGGTTCTCTATGCTCCCTTCGCGGAACTCCACGTTGTCATAGCCTCCCTTGGCGGCGTTCTCCCGGGCCAGCTTCAGCATCTGGGGCGTCATGTCCACGCCGATAACCTTCCCTTTCGGCCCCACCTTGTTGGCGGCTATGAAACAGTCGATCCCGCCGCCGGAGCCGAGATCCACCACCGTGTCCCCTTCCTTGACAGCGTCATGCCCAAGAGGAGAGCCACATCCCAGCCCCAGGTCCGCGCTGTCCGGAATGGTTTTCAGCTCCTCGGGGTTATAACCGATCTTGCCGGAAAAGCCCCCTTTGGATGAAGATCCGCAGCATGAAGAGGTAGCGCTTTCCGCGATGGCGCCGTATCTGTCCCGAACTTTTTCCTTGATCCCTGTCCCCAGATTTTCATTTTCCTGATTCACTTTCATTCTCCTTCTTTTGGCTGGTTGGGGAGCAGCAATCGGTCCCTACACAGCAGTTTCTGATCATTGATGCAAATTTATCCATCGCCTCGGTCAACGCCGGTTTGTCTATGGCATACCACACAGTCTTTCCCTCTTTCCTGGAGACCAATGCGCCACCAGCTTTCAATATCTGCAAGTGATGGGAAATGGTGGCATGGGTCAAAGGTTGGAAGGCATGCGCCACCTCCCCACTGGTCATCTCTCCCTTTTCGCCAAGGAGCAGGACTATATTCTGCCGCACAGGATCCGCCATAGCTTTGATAAAGTTGACGTTAAAGAGAGTATCCATCCAGGATTCCTTACTTTGATGTTATCATTATTGTCTAAATGATAACGTCAGGTTTTCCTTTTGTCAAGGATGGGAAGTTGGATTTATATGAATTTCTCATCAGAACTGGCCATTTGTCCAGTTTTGCCTTTATCTTCCCGCATTTTAAAGAAGTATGGTTCCGTCTGTCGACTGTATGTTGTTTTCAGTGATCAGAGGACTTATCCTGTAATCAGTTTAGAGACGATACGGGTCGCTCTCTTGAAATATTAAAATTGCGGGGAATGGGGATTTCTCGGAGTTGAAAATAACAGAGAGCGACCCACTCTCATTTTAACGGCGGGCCATCATTTCTCCCCCTCTTCCTGGCTGGCGACACCGGCGTCCCCTCAATTTCAATTTCCCCTGAACAGGAATTGAAAGATGTTGGATTCATTTTTGTGGACACATGTCCAGTTTCCCTTGGATCAACTACAGTCCAGCGACGACTGGTTCCATTGGAAGATAGCAGGTTGTTATAGGATTGAGTCTGGTTTAAATTAAGATTGTGTCAAACAAAAGACACGGGCCGCGCCCTTGATAAAATAAAAAATTGCGGGGAATGGGGATTTTCCGAAATTTAAAAACAAGGGTTCGGCCCTTTTTTATTTAGACTTCCAGGCTTTCCTTAAGTTTTTTGTAGTATGTTCGTCCGACAGGAACCAATTCATCCACCCCATCGATCTCGGCCATGTATTTGCCCCCCGGCTCCACTTTCACGGCCTTAACCTCGGAAAGACGGACAATAGCGCTCCTGTGCACCCGCATAAAATCCCTGGGCAGGGAATGCTCCAGATAATCCATGCTCTTGGCGCATAGTTTTCGCCCTCCATCGACAAGATACAACTCGGTGTAATCCCCGGCGCTACGCACCATTCTTATCTTTTCCACAGGTATAGCGGTTATCCCTTGATGCTCTTTTATCAGAATCCGGCGGACAGGTTTTTCTCTTTGTTCGCTCCCCACCCGGCTCATCGCCTTTTCCAGCCTTTCCTGGGAAAAAGGCTTTACCAGGTAGTCCACCGCCCCTTCTTCGAAGGCTCGCACGGCATGTTCCGTGTTGGCGGTGGCTATGATAGTGTCGAAGGGCGCCGCCATGAAATCCTCCACGGCGCCGAATCCGGATTCGCCGCGCACATTCAGATCCAGGAACACCACGTCCGCCCCCTCCTTCTCCAGGTGTTCCCTGGCCTCCCCCACGGAAGAGCAGATGGCCAGGGAGCCGATGGACAAACCAGGGATCCGCTCCAGCATTTTCTTTAGCATCCGCGCGGCGGCCGGCTCGTCCTCCACAATCACTATCCTAATCATCGGCGGATCTTTCCCATGGGATCTGTATCACAGCCTGATAGTGCCCGTTTTCCAGCCTGCCGTGGCGGAACTCGCACCTGTCTCCATAAGCAAGCTCCAGGCGGCTGGCCACATACTGCCCTCCCGTTCCGCCAGTAGTGTCCTGGATTTTGGTCTCCACCCCATCGTCATCCACAGTCAGAGAGAACATATCGCCGGCTTCCGCTTTGACAGAGATGGTTCCCTGGCGGCTGTCGGAAAAACCGTGCTTAAAGGAGTTTTCCACCAGGCTGAAGATGATCAGCGGCGGTATGGATACCCGCGATCGGGCGGTATCGCTGATCTGCAGATGGATCGCGCTTTCGAATCGCTGGTTCATGAAGGCCACGTATTCTGTCACCAGATCCATTTCTTCCGCCAGGGTTATCCTCTCCTTCCCGGAATATTCGATCACCATTCGCAGGATCGATGTGAGGCTCAGGATCATTTGATCCGCCACCCCCGGCGCGTCTTCTATGTTTGCCCGGATGGCGTTTAGGCTATTTAGCATGAAATGAGGCTGGATGAGAGTCTTCAGTGTTTGAGTCTCCAGACGCAGCGCCTTTTGCCGATAGTCCGCCGACTGGGTGGCCGCCTCGATCAGCCGCTCATAAAACACGATTCCTCCCGCAAAAAGAAAAGCCCTGCCGAAGGAGACACCAAGGATGTAGGAAGTGATTTCCGGAGTAAACGCCGCCGGGCCGAGCATCTGGAGCTCGGAAATCCTCAGTGGGACATCGATCAACAGCGCCGCAGGTATCCATAGAATAAGCAGGTGGCTGACCAGGGGCCAGTGGCGCCGGTGGGGACCAAATGATTTGAACCGGGGATTGGACAGCCCCCTGGTCAGGGCGTAGCACAGCGCCCCCATCAATATCGCCCCCAGCAGCACTTTCAGGGAAAGGGAAATCAAACCACTGACGGGGCTGGGAAAGAAAAGAAACTGGAACAGATATGGAGACACTCCCACCACCATGACCGTCAGCGGCAGCACAACCAGATAGAAAACGCGATCGCGCTTTTGCGAGGGCCATTCGGCCAGCCGCTCGATTACTGTTTTTTCCAACTGGAATTCCTCGTCCATTGCCCACCGGTTGCATACTATTCCAGCGCCGGTCAGGCCATGAATAGCCACCGCCGCCAAGGCTCAATGATATGCTTTTTGCCTCCCATAGGCAATCGATCCCATAATTGAACCGGAATACATTTTTACTACACTCTACGATATTTTCCTTTAGAATCAATAGGTATCGTACTCATTGAAATGTTAAGGAGTTGTATGGGGAAAATAGTGGTGACCGGTGGAGCGGGTTATATAGGAAGCCATTTTGCTGATCTGGCGGCCAGAAAAGGCAATGAGGTGGTCATAGTGGACGACCTGCGGCTGGGCCATATCCAGGCTGTCGGCGACCTGCCCCTGGCCAAGGGGGATGTGGGGGATCCGGAGTTTCTCGATGGCCTGTTTGGCGCCAACAAAATAGACGCCGTGATCCATTTCGCCGCATACTCGCAGGTGGCCGAGTCCATGCAGAATCCGGCCAAGTATTATCAGAACAATGTGTGTGGCGGGCTGGAGCTTTTAAAGGCGATGGATCGGCATGGGGTGGAGAAGCTGGTTTTTTCTTCCACTTGCGCCGTGTATGGAGAGCCGGACGCGTTGCCGATCACCGAAAACAATGCCATGAATCCTATCAACCCATATGGCGCCTCCAAGCTGTGCTTCGAACGGATGGCCATGGACTTGTCCAGAAGCTCCAACCTGCGACCGGTGTTTTTGCGATATTTCAACGCAGCCGGGGCGGATCCGGAGGGGAAGCTGGGTGAGGACCACAATCCGGAGACCCACCTTATCCCCCTGGTGTTGCGCACCGCTTTGGGGCTGCGGGAGGCGGTGATGATTTTCGGCGATGACTACCCCACCGAGGACGGATCGTGTGTGCGGGACTATATCCATGTGACCGATCTGGCCCATGCCCATCTTAAGGCTCTGGAATACCTGGACGCAGGAGGGGCGCCGGATGCGTTCAACATGGGTGGCGGACAAGGTTGCTCTGTGCTGCAGGTGGTGGAGGCGGCCAGGCGTGTCACCGGCGTGGCCATAAACGCCCGCAAAGCCCCACGAAGATCCGGGGATCCCTCCACGTTGATAAGCTCCAGCAAAAAAGCGATGGATATCCTGGGGTGGCGGCCGGAGTTTGATAATATTGAGCGGATCATTGAAACAGCCTGGAACTGGATGAAGGCCAATCCAGAGGGTTACAGGGCTTAACTCCCCTCCAATTCCCCACCGTTTCAAGGTATCATGTTATAGATATTCACTGAAGATATTAGGTATTACTTCCAGACATGAAAAAGTCTTTTCTCGATCTAAGATTCTCCACCGACATGGAGGACAAATACCGGGAAACCAGTTTCGAGAATTCTATTTTCATATACCGCTCCCTGGCGATTCTCGGTTCGGTAATCTATGGCCTGTTTTTCATCAGCGACTACAGGGACTTTCCCACTTTCATCGAGCAGGCTTTCATAGTCCGGTTCATGATAGTGATCCCTTTTCTTCTGTTAATAACGGCGGCCACCTTTTCCACCATGGCCAAACACTGGATAAAACTCATAGCCAGCCTGGGCCTGCTGGCGGCGGAGGGGGGAGCCCTGGCCCTGATGGCGATAATACAGACTCCCCAGGCGCAACTGGTCTATTTTGGCTCCACCATGCTGATGATAGCGATAACCAACAGCATCATCTGGCAGGGGTATCTATGGAATACCGCCACATCATTAGTCATGGTCTTCGGCTACGCCGTGGTCATGGCAATATTTTTAGATCCATTTGTTTCCATTTCCAAACATGTTGAGCTGATGCTGGCCATGGTCACTTTCGGCGCCACGGCCAATTATTTCGTGGAGATGCATCTGCGCAATGAATTCAAAATCGCCTTCGAGCTTCGCCGACAGAAAATAAGAGCGGTGAACGCCACCCGACTGAAGGACAAGTTCGTGACCCTGGTCTCCCACGACCTACGCTCCCCCCTGGCCAGTGTGATGGGGCTGGTGGAGTTTTTAAAATCCCAGGACTCCTCCGACCTGACCCCAAAGAGAAAGGATGAGATCCTCCAAAACATCCTCTCCACCATCGAGGGGTTGATGAACCTGATAAACCAGCTGCTCAAGCTCTCCGCTCTTCGCACCGGGAAAATCTCCGTCCAGAAAAAAATCGTATATGTCCGGACGCTGGTGGATCAGCATATCTCCAACATCTCCCACCTGGCGGAGAAAAAGGATGTGCGCATCACCAACGAAATCCAGGACGACATGGTGGTGGTGGCGGACCCTGCCCTCCTCGGCGAAGTTATCCATAACCTGCTGGCCAACGCAGTCAAATTCACCCACAAGGGGGGCGCCATTTCCGTGTTGCGAAAAGAAGGAGCGCAGAACGAGATCGCCGTGAAAGACACCGGTGTCGGAATAGAGCCTACGGCCCTGCCGGGAATATTCAGCCACAAGGCAAATCCCCACGCCCCCGGCGCCTCGGATCGCATCTCCGGCCTCGGCCTGCCGTTCAGCCACGACATCGTCTCCGCCCATGGCGGCTCTTTGACCGTGGAATCCCACCCCGGCGAAGGGAGCCTGTTTTCCGTTGTCCTGCCCGGCTTTCGCAAGCTGGTGATGCTGGCGGACAGCGACGAGACAAACCGGCATTTCATGCGGGAGGTGCTGCGGGAGATTGAGGGAGTGGAGGTGATAGAGGCCGAGGATGGCCAGGTGGCCCTGCGAACCCTGGAGCGGGTCTCCCCGGATCTGGTGATCGCTGGAGTGAACCTGCAACGGGTCGACGGCTTTTCCCTGATGGACTGGATAAAGTCCCATAAGGAGCGGAACCATATCCCGGTGATCATCACCGCCCCCATGGCGTACTCGGCCAGCCAGGGCCCCCATCCGGACAATAACCTTCGCCGCGCGGCGATGGGCATGGGCGCCGCCGAGTTTTTGGCCCAGCCGGTGGACTCGGAAAACTTCCTGTCTGTTGTGCAGAGGTATACCGGATAAGACCCTTTCCCCTGCCCAATGCAAAGGCTACTTGGTTTCTATTTCGTCAAACCAGACAGGCCCGCCGCGAGTATGACTGTACCTGCTATAAAATGTCAACATATTGTGCCGGATACCTGTTGATTTCATACACACTTATTTTCATCATCTCTAAAGGTGTTGGGCTTGTTTCCAATGCAGCTCCTCTGCTTAACAATTGGTTCCTTGTCTCTTCCAATACCGCAATATCAGACAAAGAATTGAAAAGCATATTTGTGTTAAGTATTTTCACGTACTCTCTCATCTCTCTAATACGTCCGTATAGTATTTCATGAAATATTACAGAATACACACCAAATTCATCAATGTACCCATAATCATACCCAAGCATTGGCATTAACGAATTCTCATTCTCGTTGCACACATCTTCATTAACCGCTACGTATATCATGTCCACCTTACCCTTAAACGTAAGGTTATCTAAATAATGACGTATATGCGCTAATTCTTTCACTTCCAATGTACACACATCCTCAAAGCGCTTCCTTAAATCATCTTTCTGCGCCCAAGGCCATAGCTCTCCTTCAATTCCTCTATATAAATTAAGAACCTCATGAATGGACAAGGATAATGCACACTTTGTAATAGGAGCAGTAGGAAATAATATTTTATCGTGAGGATTTGATCTCCCAACGACGATAATGCCTTTCATCTTTTTCTCATTACTTTACGGGAATATGATTAACTGGACCATTCCTAATATGGCCCGCCTTTTTCCAGCCATGATACTTTGCCATTAGGTGATCATAATATTATTTTATAATATAGATTATGTATAGATGCCCGATCTATGATAGCGGCCACGCAAGGCGTTTATTTCAGTAGTTTTTGCAATTATGTGCCATGAACATGCAGACTGATATCAATGCTATTGTCTTTAAACATTTCACATACCATCCTATACTCATCTACAGTTAAATACATGTACACATCATTCTCATGCGAGATAGTAACCAACCACTCTCTTAGGTTTGGACGTAGAATACAAATATCCTCTGGTAAATTCGGCTGTATCCACTCAGTAAACATATTTGCGGCCTTAAGTAGCACTTCAATACTCTTTTCACATATTATATATGTATTTACTTTTGCAGAGCCTGAAGTAAGTACTGTTCCTGGCCATTTATTCCTTATTTCGCTTGTTAGCAAAAAGTCATTCAACTTGTTTAATACTTTATAAAGGTTATCTGATCTAGGCATATCATTCCGCACAACTAGCATAAACCTATCGCAGTAGTTGACTGAAATACACAAAAGACTCTTATAAGCATGCTCATCAGGCATGCAATCATAATTATATATTTCGTATTTCATTATTTTACCGCAATATGATTAACTGGTCCTATGTGAATATGCTCATTCTGCCCAAAAGATCTGTTAGGATGAATTTCTGGACCTCGAACTGATACACCATATTCATTTGCCCAGTCCAACAAAGTCTTAGCGTCTTCACTATCTACCCCGCCCTTGTTTTTATCCTCTTTTGCTATCTGTATAAAAGTATCTTGGTTTATATAAAAGACTTTTGCTGCTTGCCCATACCCGCCTCCAGGACCAACAATCCCTAATGCGGTCAGCCCTGCGCAGGCGCCCCATTTAGCGCAATAAATAAAATGAAAATACTGTATAGATATACACACTTCTCTTTCAAATCCATGACACCCCCTTATTCATTTATAACACCTTTAGCATATCTGCACTATTATGCTTAATCAATACTTTTTTATTTTTTTATTACACCCTACGAAGAAACGAATTCCTCCACCCCATAAATCCCAAGGCTACGCGGCCTTTCATTGATCCATGGGCGGAGCGATGGCCAGCAATCATCTGTTTGCCTTTGTCACCATATAGGTTAAAATCCAATTAACGGTTCCATGGAGTGAATTTTGTGAAAATCGCCTTATGAATGACAGTTATTTCGGTATCTCGATAAACGACAAGGAGTTCGAGCGTTTCCGCGATCTGATTTATCGGGAGAGCGGGATCAAGCTGCGGGACAACAAAAAAGACCTTCTGCGTCAACGGCTGAACAAACGCATTCGTTCATTGGGCCTTATGTCGTTCAGCGAGTATTACAAGCACGTGGATGAAGACAGGTCCCGCGCGGAGCTGACCGAGCTTATCGACGCGGTGAGCACCAACGTGACCAGCTTTTTCCGGGAGATGAAGCACTTCGAGTTTTTGACCAAAACCGCCCTCCCCCAGACTTTCCAACGGAAGAAGAACGGGCCCTTTGAGCTGCGTCTATGGAGCGCGGCGTGCTCGACCGGGGAGGAGCCATACTCCATGCTGTTCACTCTTCTGGAGCATGAGGAGTTGACCAGCAAATGGAACATCAAGCTTCTGGCCACCGATATTTCCACCAAGGTTCTGCAAAGAGCGATGAAGGGCGCCTACCCGATCACCAAGATGGATGGTATGCCCAGCGAACTTCTTCGCAAATATTTTGTCACCGAGGGTGATAATTATGTTTTGAAGGATAAATTCCGGAACATGGTGAATTTTCGCTGGTTCAACCTGATCAACAACCGGTTTCCCTTCAAGCATAAGTTCGACGTGATATTCTGCCGGAACGTGATGATCTATTTCGATAAACCGACCAGGGAGGAGCTGGTGCATAAGTTCTCCGCAGCCCTGGCGCCGGGGGGCTATCTTTGCATAGGCCATTCCGAGAGCCTGGCCAACACCTCCCACGATCTTAGGTATATTCAACCAACTATCTATTGCAAGCCATAGAGGAATTTATGAGTGTGGAATGGGGCGACCAATATAGCGTGGGGCACGAGCCATTCGATGAGCACCATAAGTCCATGGTGCGGATCATCGACCAGATGACGGAACTGGCCCAGAAAGGGGACGACCATGCAGGGTGGGTGGCCAGGATTGATGAGCTGATAACCTTATCGATCAAGCATTTCACCGAAGAGGAAGCGGAGCTGGAAAGGCGGGGATACGCCGAGCTTATCGACCATCAGGACGAGCATCGCAACCTGTTGAACGAGCTTCTGGAGATCCGCGGCAGGTACTCGGAAAAAGGGAGCAAACCAAGCCTGGAGATTACGGAGTTTCTCGCAAACTGGATGGCAGTCCACGTGGGAGAAACTGACGCGCGCTACCGGCCCCTGTTCAAAAAATAGAGGCCGGCAGCGGCTCTGTTTCATCTCATTTAAAGATCGTCATGCGGATGTTGGAGAACCTTCCAGCCAGGCCAGCATATCCCGAAGTGGTCTGATCACCCAATCCCAAGTAGTCCAGGGTATTGTATGGCCCCTTGGTGGCGGTGACAACCTTGGTCAACTGCTTCCCGTTTTTATAGATGATGCATGCCACGTTGGCGGTATCCCACGAGCAATCCCATGTCCATGTGTCGGCTGGATTGTCGAACCATAATCCAAATTCCTGTGTGCTGTGATCGCAAAAGGTTGGGCATGTTCCATCAAACCTCTGGACCACCTGCCTTGCTTCTATGCCGGAGCCTGTGCCGAAGGATAACCAATGCCAGTTGGCCTCTCCACTTCCCCTTCCCACAGCTTTCATGAGAGTTATGAACACCAGCGTGTATGCGGGGTCATATTGCGCGTTGGTGGCGCCGGTGACAGTGAAGGAGAGGCGGCCAAAATTGATCGACGTATTCCCCAGGGAAGTTCCATCCACCCCGGCCGTGGTGTTGAATACCCGCAATCCGGAGACCGGATTGCATTGCAGGAAACTCCAGACCGGTGTACGCCCGGACATGGTGTGGGTCTTTTTGCAGTCACCCACTGGATTGTCGGGGGGGATATCAGGGGTCGGATCCGGTTCTGGCTGGGGAGCCACATATCGCACTTCTTCTGACGGATCGCTTTCCAACCCACCATGGTTGAATGATGTGACCATGAAATAGTAGTCGGTATATGGCTTGACGCCGTCAAGGGTGGCGGAGATGGCGGTGCTTTCGATGACACCTTCGTTGGATTCGACCGTAACCCCTGAAGTGGTGGCGAAATATAGATGATATTTCCCTGCGCCAGAAACATTGGTCCATTTAACCACGATTTTGTCGTCCACCAACTTGGCGCTTTCTATGGCCGGCGGTTGGGTGCGGTTGGCGGGCATGGGGAATCCGCTGTCAATATCGACCTGGCTGCAGGAATTCAACGCGACTAGAATTGTGATAAGTAAAATTGGAATTATTGCGCTTTTTTCGTTTGTCATAATCTCAACTGATTAATTATGCGTTTTCAATTTGACCAGGAAACCGTAATTGGACGGCCACATCATCCCGACCAGTTTAGTTTTATCGGACAGAAAAGGAAAATCCAACAAAACTCGGAAGAACCACCTTCTGATTTAAATTAAAACAATTATAACATACCATGAATATTAACGCAATAGACAAGTTGCAAGACAGGTCGTCATCACACCGTTCACATTCACCATGTTACATAGCTTTGTTAAAGTTGTTTATTCAGTATTCATATGGTCTGGACAGTTACACTTTTTCTGGATTAACAGCAAGAGAAGTCAGGCTGAATTGCTTTCGGAAGTCATATATGGGATAAAAGGAATAGACACGAACATGGAAAGGGATGCACCCATTGCGGGAAAGGATAGCTCAATAGGGGATGAGCTGAAACGCAAAGAGGTTGGCTACCAAATAGCCAACCCCACCATCTGCGCCATTATGAAAAGGCCGGAGGCGACCCTACATGGGCCCGCCAACCTGCCATTCGATCAAATGCTGGAAACCGACCACCCGGATTGTATAGAGGTTATTGGTTTCACACTGGATCGGCACATTGGTGAAAACATAAACAGGGTAAGGGCCATCCATAAGAGTAGCCATATGGACATGCTCTCCGCCACAATCGGGGATAACAACCTCCCTGGACCAGCTGCCGGTGGTGGAAACAAGTTCCGCCTCGTCTCCGAGCCTAAGCCGCGCAGTCCATGGTGTGCCGTCATTATAAGTAGACTCGTTGAACAGCTGCGCTTTGGTTTCCCGTTTGCTGCCCGTAATGTCCCCGAAAGTGTCTCCACAAGAGATCATGAACACCATGGAAACGGCAACCAAGCCGAACACCAGGGTTCTTTTCATTTCCATGTCTCCTAAAAAATGGATGGGCGCATAGGCCGGTCCAAAAAATTAATGTTTAATGCGAACTGCAGCTTTTGATATATGGAAAACGTGTTGTGCGCCCACTCTCCAAAACTTGCATTATGGAGATCCACACTTGTTCCAAACTAACCCATTTACCAATAGATATACCACCGCAGCTTGCAACCACTTACAAACTTAGTTATGTAATAATACTATATTAACACCCAATAGTCAATATATTTTACTTAATTACCTTAAGTTTGCTTAAATTTCCACCATCAGGCAAGGATTCAGCGCCATCCGCCCCCCTTATTCGACCCAAAGCCGCATATCTATCTGTATTATCTGGCCTTACATCTGCACATATCCCTGGTGGCCCTCCCCACCCATGATAGACGTATTCTAAAGGCCAAATGAATTCCCACACCCGCAGGTCCTGGCCGCTTTCGGGTTTTCGAACACGAATGTGTCCCCCGCCATCTGGCTGACAAAGTCGATGGTCATCCCATCCACCATATCGAGCAGGTCGGGTCTTGCCAGGATCGTTATATCGTGGCTCAACGATATCTGGTCCCCTTCCTGCCGTTCATCAAACCCGAATTCATATGTATACCCCTGGCACCCACCCCGGGTGACTTCAATCCTCAATCCCTTGTCCTGGGCCTTCAGCTCCTCCTGCATTTTGCGCACTTCCATCGCCGCCCGCTCAGTCAGTTTCACCATGATAAACTCCATTATCGTTATTGATATTGATTCTCATTCTCTTTATTCTATCCTCTTTTTATTCTTTTTAAAACACTTTTCCAAATATCCTTCCCCCAGGCCTTCTGCCCACACAATCCCTCACTCTTTTCTATCCTGTTGTATATTTGCATCTTTCCATGCTTGCCGAAAATATCCCCTCTCCTTTCTCCCGTGAGCGACCTTCGCTCGGCAACGCCTATTGTTAGAACCGGTCTATCTTTTCGCCTTTTTATGTATTTTATATTTATTCCCTATTCTTTTCTTTTTCTTATTGCTATACCCCTTCCCATCCAGTATACTCCCATCATCCATATTGAGCCATACTGCCATCGCAGTTCTGTTCTCACATCATACTATTGGGGATTTATGTCTTCGCCGAATACAGAGCGGCTCCGGGAAGAGCTGACCAAAATCGATGACCAGCACGAGAGAATAACGTCCATTATCGACTTTCTGCTCTGCAGCTTCGCCCAGGACCTGCCGATCGCCGATCTGCAGGAGAAGCTCAAGGAGCTGATCAACCTGCTGCACACCCACTTCACCGACGAGAACTCTCTCTTCTCCCAATACGGCTATCCCCAGATGACCAGCCACATGCAGGAGCATAAGGCGATATTCGAGGAGATAAACGCCCAGTACCAGCTGATCAAACGCGGCGAAAAAACTCTCTCCCCCATCCTGGCCGACCACTTCAAATACCTGGAGGACTGCCATATCGCCAACGCCGACAAGGCATTCCTGGATTACTTCCGTCAGAAACTGACCGTATAACCCTCCCCCCTCCCCCTTCATATCTTTCATTGCGCAAGATTATTTCTGGTAGTATTACAAATGAACCACTACATAAGGGGCGTTAATGAAAAAGAAAGAAAAGGTTACGGGTGATAACCAAAACAGTGAAGTACCCACCAATCAGATTGCTAGATACATTTTCATAATTATTCTTGCATTGATAGCTGCATATGTGGCGCTGAATAGCAGAACTTTCAGGGCCATAGTCGGATACAAGGATACAAAGGTCGATATTTCCACTGAACAAACAGCCACCCCCAGCGCCCCCACGGCAAAAATTAAAGTGGATCAGGATATCGAAACGGCCACTGCCGGCATGACAGGCGTGGAGTCCTCCGGCGCGCCAGCAGGTGATATCGATGTTAAACAAAAGGCCACAACCGCTGAGGGTCCTGTTGTCGGTGTTAAAATAACAAAAACAACAGAGAAGAAATAGCATGAGGCGCTTATGGATATTGCTGCCTCTTTTGGCATGGACCATTGCCTCACCCGCCACTGCAGATAACGAGCCTGTTATAACCGCCGAGCAGATAATCACCACTTGCGTTCAGAAGGGGGAGGTTCCCTGCGCTGTGGGGGTGGACAATAGGACAATCAATATAGACAAGCGCACCTACAACGTGGACAACAAGCTTTTGAACGAGCTTTTGGATGCCGCGAAAAAGCTGGACGAAAAAGAGAAAACACGCTTTGAAGAACTGCTGGGATCCGCTCTGTCGATCATAGACAGAATGGATCGTCTGGAAATCCAGAATAATGAAATAATCGCCCTTCTGAAAGAGAAAAAAGAAGCCGGACATGTAAAACAGGTGGATGGCAAGGAGGCTATCGACCTTAGTCCGGAAGAGATGGAAAAGCTGATCCGTGTGGAGAAAGGGATCGATACCGCATATGAGGACTGGCTGAAGGTAAAGCAAAATGTAGGTAGTGACCGTCTGTTGGAACTGCTGCTAGCCAACTCAAAAGCCTTGAGGGAAGCGGGAAAATATTACGAAGCGCAAAAACGCGCCGAACAGGCATACCAGATGGATCCGGCAAACTTCGATACTCTGAACCAGCTGGGAAGATGCCTGAAAGAAATAGGCGAATATGAAAAGGCGGAGCGAAAACTGCGCGACGCGATAGATGCGGCAAATACAGACCCGGACAAGTCGGCCGCCCTTAACAACCTGGCGGGAGTGTTGCGAGATCAGGGGAAGTATGACGAAGTGGAGAAGCTGTACCGGGAATCGCTTGACATAGACCGCAAAGCGTACGCCGAAGGACATCCACACATCGCCATTGGCCTAAACAACCTGGCGGGAGTGTTGCAAGATCAGGGGAAGTATGACGAGGCGGAGAAGCTATTCCGGGAAGCTTTGGCCATAGACC
>Ga0224501_10002513_pt1 | contig 14442 bp, 11 predicted proteins | sample SF_Oct11_sed_USG_4_FD_169105 | JGI IMG/M metagenome (GOLD analysis project Ga0224501, IMG submission 169105) | Sediment microbial communities from San Francisco Bay, California, United States - SF_Oct11_sed_USGS_8_1 | ecosystem: Environmental > Aquatic > Marine > Sediment | place: USA...
AATGAGATAGAGCAGGGAAAAGATGATGGATATGACTTAAAAATAGAAGCTGATAATGAAGTGCTTGTTGAGTTAAAAGAAAGTAAAAAGATAGGTAATAATTTAGACATAGAGCAAAACAAAAAGAAGAAAGATTATTATGTGCAGGATAGTGACGCTTTAAGAGAATTAATAAATAAAAGCAATAATAGATCAGTAAGCAAAAAAGCGAAATATAGAAAGAGATTATATTTATTTACAGCATTCGGATTGTTGATATTAATAATGTTTTATGGCTACCAGTTGGTAATTATGACTGGAGATATAGTTGATATAAAAGCAATGCAAAGCACTAATGAATTAGGTAGTGATCCAGGTAAGGGCATTGCTGAGAAAAATAAAGTGGTGGAGAGGTTAACGGAAAATAGCGTTATAGATAGAAAAGTAGAAGAGGTTAGTAATTCAGCGCCGGTTAGTAAAAGATCAGTAAGCAAGAAAGTAGTAAGTAAAAGAGGAGAGCAAGATTTTAAAAAGAAGATAATGATAAAACATGAAATAAAAACTGATCCGATAGAAAGTAATATTGTAAAAGCATATGATTTATTTCAAATAGGGAAATATTCAAAATCAAGGGATATGTATGAACAGGTGATTATAAGTGAGCCAGATAATAGAGACGCACTACTTGGCCTGGCAGCTATCGCAATTAAGAATAAGGATATTGAGTTAGCAAGTGATATATATAAGGTAATTTTGTATTTGAATCCTAAAGATAGTATCGCACATTCGGGATTAACTGGCTTAGTAAATAATAACAGTGATTCGCATGATGAGAGTAGATTAAAGCTTCTTATAAAACAGCAGCCGAGTGCAGGCCATTTGTATTTTTCCCTGGCGACAATTTATGCAGGTCAAAAGAAGTGGGCTGATGCACAGAAAGAATTCTTTAATGCCTGGTCAAGAGACAGGGTAAATCCAGACTATGCGTTTAATCTTGCTATTAGTCTTGATCATTTAAATAAACAGAATGAGGCAAAGGAGTTTTACAGGTTAAGTCTGGATTTAGCTTCTGAGAGAGAGAGTAATTTCTCGAAGGAAGATGTATTAAAAAGACTAAGTGTGATTGAAAAAACACAATGAATGAGACTGTTAAAGATATTGGTTCAGCGTTAAGAGCAAGGAAAAAGAGGCTTGGTGAAGAGCTTGTTGCAAAAGGATTAATAACAGATGACCAGGTAAATATTGCTTTACGAGAGCAAAGAGAATCATCAATGCCATTAGGAGAGGCACTGGTAGCATTGGGATTTATATCTGAACCGGTATTGCGTGATGCGCTTGCCGATATACTTGGTAAAGAAAGCGTTGATTTAAGTAAGACCGTTCCAGATGAGGAGGCGATAAGATTAATCCCAAAGGATATTGCAAGCAAATTTAATATAGTCCCTATTAGCTATATAAAAAATGAAAATAGACTGACTGTCGCAATGACGGATGTTTTTAATCTTTTAGTAATAGATAGAATTAAAACAGTTGTAGGGTCAAGAATAGAAATATATCCATTATTGGCAGGTGATAGCGAAATCGGTTATGCGATAGATAAGTTTTATGGTTATGAGTTATCTGTTGATGGAATTTTACATGAGATAGAAACCGGAGAAATTGATTATAAGAGCCTGGAGGCAGATGGTGATCAATATAGTCAGCCGTTAATACGATTGGTAGATGCGATATTAGCTGATGCTGTAAAGAGAGGTGCTTCGGATATACATTTTGAGCCAGAAGAAAGTTTCTTGAGATTAAGATATAGGGTTGATGGGGTATTAAGACAGATAAGGAGTCTGCACAAAGGTTACTGGTCCGCAATCGTTGTTCGCTTAAAAGTTATTTCGAAAATGAATATAGCAGAAACAAGAGCGCCACAGGATGGGAGGATTAGTTTGCAAATACGTGGTCAGACTATTGATTTTCGAGTATCGGCTCAACCTACGACACATGGAGAAAATATTGTTTTAAGAGTTCTAAATCGTGCAAAAGGAATTGTGGCCCTGGATGAATTAGGCTTGCATGAAGAATCCCTGGAACAACTTAAAATAATAATGGCAAGACCCGAAGGTATTATTCTGGTTACAGGGCCTACTGGAAGCGGGAAAACAACAACGCTTTACTCAATGATTAATTATGTAAAGTCTATAGAAGTAAATATTATGACCTTAGAAGATCCAGTGGAGTATCCAATGGATTTAGTAAGGCAGACATCTATAAATGAAGTAGTCAGGATGGATTTCGCAAATGGGATACGATCACTGATGAGACAGGATCCAGACATAATACTTGTTGGCGAGATTAGGGATAGTGATACAGCTGAAATGTCTTTTAGAGCTGCAATGACAGGTCATCAGGTGTTTTCGACCTTGCATACAAATTCTGCGGTAGGTGCAATCCCCAGATTGCTGGATATTGGTATACAGCCTGAAATCATGAATGGAAATATTATTGGCATAATTGGTCAAAGGCTAGTTAGAACGCTGTGTGAAAAATGCAAAGTATTAAGACAGGCGGATGATATTGAGAAGAAATTACTTGGTATTGATAAAGATGTTGAAGCGACAGTTTTTGAGTCAAAAGGCTGTAGTGAGTGTGAAGAGACTGGTTACAAAGGGCGTGTAGCAATTATTGAAATACTAAAATTCGATGACGAGCTTGATGAAATGATAGTAAACAATGCGTCAACCGGGGGCATTAAAAAAAGATTAAAAGAGAATGGATATAAAACACTAGCTGATGATGCGATAAGAAGGGTGTTAGAAGGAGTTACTACCCTTGATGAAGTTAGCCGTGTAATTGATCTGACTGACAGGTTGTAATATGGCCAAAGCATATAAGTATAAAGCTATGGATTCCGCAGGAAGAGTCAAGACTGATTCCATAAATGCGGAGCATTCACTTGAGCTTGAACAAAAGATAATCGGTATGGGGCTTGATTTAATTAATTATAAAGAACAGAAAGAAACAATCTTATTATTTAAGAAAAAGTCAGTTAATAGAAAAGAGCTGATTAATTTTACCTTTCAGATGGAACAGCTTACAAGAGCTGGTGTGTCAATACTAGATGGCTTGTCAGATCTTAAAGAATCATTATCAGATAGTCGAATGGTAGAAGTTTTGTCATCAATTATTAGTGAAATAGAAGGGGGCAAAACATTTTCACAAGCATTAAGTAGTTTCCCGGATATCTTTGATACGATTTATGTCACTCTAGTTAGAGTAGGTGAAGAAAGTGGTAGATTGCCAGATGTTTTAAGAGATCTTGCAGAAACATTGAAATGGCATGACGAACTAATTGCCGATACTAAAAAAATAATGATATACCCGGCTATTGTATCAATCGTTGTGATTGCTGTAGTGACGTTTCTGATGATCGCCGTAATCCCTAAGTTAATTCCATTTATAAAAGATGTTGGTGGCGAAATACCTTTTCATACTGAAGCATTAATATGGGTGTCTACCTTTATGGTAAATAACTGGTATCTTGTTTTTGGATTGCCAGTAGTAATGTATATAGTGATAATTAATCTGGCAAGAAAAAAAGCCAGGCTGAGATACAGTATTGATAAGTTGAAGTTAAGATTCTGGCTGTTTGGACCGTTAATGTTGAAAATTAATCTTTCAAGATTCGCAAACTACTTTGCAATGATGTACAACTCTGGACTCACTGTGCTTGATTCGCTAAAGATAAGTGAAGACCTGGTAAGTAATGTTGTTTTATCTAAGTCAATAGTAGATGCGAGAACACAGATTGAAGAAGGGGATCTTATTAGTGATAGCTTTAGAAGTGCGAGTATATATCCCCCTTTGGTAATAAGAATGTTAAAAGTAGGAGAAAACACCGGCGCATTAGACAAGGCATTGTTGAATATTAGTTATTTTTATAATCGTGAAGTGAACGAGATGATAGGGAAATTAGAGTCGGCGATTACACCTGTATTAACCGTCATTCTGGGCGGTGTGATGGGATGGATAATGATGTCAGTAATGGGTCCAGTTTATGATTCATTAACAAAAATAATGGGCAATTAAGATGGAGCGAGTATTTTATTATTCCGGTTATAGAATGACAGTTTATCACTGGGATAAAAAAGAATTCATAGCGAGTTATGCATTTACGCCTGATGATGAAGGGCTGAAAGAATTTAGAAACTATATATGTGCTACAGATAATTCATCTACAAAAATACTTATAGATCTAATTGAAGAAAGCTTCGAGTTTGACTCGATTCCTCATGTAGGAAGTGCAGACAGAAAATCGATAATGAAACGTCGAGCAGAAAGAGTTAGCAGAAATAGTAAGGATTACATTTATTATAAATTGATTGATAGAGAAAATGCTGGCCGTAGAGATGATATTGTATTTCTGAGCATACTTACAAACCCGTCATTATTTAGTCCATGGATAAGTATTATTGAGCAGGAGAAAGTTGCTGTTGCAGGAATCTGGACATTGCCGTTGATTACAAATCGATTTATAGAAAAAATCAGACTTGATGTAGGTAATGTTCTTATAGTATCTCGTCAGGTTCCAAGCAATATAAGGCAGACATATTTTAAGAATGGAAACTTCAAAAATAGTAGATCAGCTAGTATCAATCTATATGAGACGAATTTTGAAGATTGTGTTTTTGAGGAAATAGAGCAGTCATTAAGATATTTAACGAATCAGAAGTTAATAGGATTTGATGAAAAAGTCGATGTGCATCTAATGTGTGATGAAAGTGAGATAAGTGAGATAGAAAACAGGTGCGAAAATACGCCTCTTGTTACATATCACTTTCATAGAGTAGCGGAGCTGGAGAAATTATTTAATGTTGGAGGCATAAATAGCCAATTCTGCAGTGGATTATTTTCAAGTATTTGTAGAGATGAACGTTTTACAAGCTCTCATTACGGGCCGAAGCCCCTGTTTAAATACTTTTACCAAAAGATAATTGAAAAAGGAATTAGATATTCAGGTATGGCGGTAATTGTTATCTCGACAGTTATGAGCATGACATACATAACTAATGGTATTGCTTTAAGTAAAGAGTCAATTGTACTAAAGCATAAAGCGGAAGCAATGGAAAGCGCATATAAGAAACAATTACAGAAACTTGAGCCTGAGTTAAAAAGGTCCAGGGCAATGATGTCATCAGTATTATTTTATGAGCGTGTATCTGATTTAAAGATGATTGCGCCACAGAGTTTCATGAATGAACTTAGTCGAGTGTTAGCCAGCATAGGCATGAGAAATGTATCTATTACAAGAGTTAGCTGGAAAAGAACGCAGGGTAATGGCTGGAGTAAATTTAAGAGAGGAGATAAAAAAAAGATAGATACAATCCGGTATGGCGATTCTGAGCAGATAAAGCACAAGGCAATAGTAACAGGGTTTATACGTGGTGCATCAGTTGATAAGAAATCAGCGGTTGAGAAAATAGAAAAAATGTTTTCAGTACTAAAAAATGATTCGGTAATTGAAGACGTAAATATTATAAAAATGGGCATGGACTTGAGGCCAGAAAAAGAGATAGAAAATGAAAGTAACATAGGCAACATAACTTTATCTAAGGATATAGAGAATGGCATGTTCGAGATCGAGATTTTAATGAAAGGAGGATCAGCATGAATATGTCATTAATTGGCCTGGTAGCACGAGATATTAAAGTATTTATGATTATAATAATTTGCTCAGTAATAATAGTTGGTATAACGAATTTGTATTACAAAGATAAGGATTATGAAAAAGCAGTAGTAGAAAAAAGTTATGAAAACATAAAGAAAAAGTTTGATGAAGCAGTAAATAGTCGAAAAAGGATAGAGATCTTTAAGGGCAGATTTATAAAGCTAAAAGAACTTGGAATAGATGGTGTAGAAAGAAGGCTAAACTGGATTTCTACTATAGAAAGTACGACAGAAAAAAGAGGGATACCGTATGTTAAATATAAGATTAGTTCCCAGGCGGTTTCTAATGATCAGTCCCTGGCACAAAAGTATAAAGATATAGGTATATATAAATCAACGATGGATCTTGAGATGCATTTATTGCACGAGGGTGATTTATATACAATAACAGATGACCTGGATAGGAAGGCAAAGGGATTGTTTGACATAAATAGTTGTGAGATTAGCCGGGTTAAAAAAAATACAAATAATCTTGTTATGGAAAAGAATGACCGAAATTTCATCGCCAAATGCACATTAAACTGGTACACAATGAAGGATAAAGGAGCATAAGATATAATGAAGATGCTTTTTACATGCCTGATTTCATTTTTAAGTTATATAGCGACCAGTAATGCCAATGGTTATGAAGGTGTTGATAAGTTAAAGACCTTGTTTACAACGCCTTTCGAGCGACAGCAGCTTGATGCAAAAAGGTCATCTAATGCCTATAGATCTAAAGATAATAAATTTAAATACAGCAAAGCAAATATCAGTAAGAAAGTTAAAGTTAAAGGAATGGTTAAGAAAAGTAATGGTGAAGTAGTGGTCTGGGTAAATAAAAGTAATACTTTAAAATCAAGCAGAATAAATAATCAGATAAGTGTAAATACTAAACAGGTAAAGTCAGAATATGAGATACCGATTAAAGTAAATAACAGGAAAATTAAAATAAAGCCTGGCCAGGTATGGTTATCAGAAAATAACAAGGTAAAGGAAACTTACCAGGATAAATAGAAATATAAAGGTATATTGCTGGAATTGTATTTATGATGTGCTTTTGATTCTTGCAGTCATTCCATTAAAGTTTTAGTAGTCGATTTGTTATTAAAGACTAAGGAATATGTAATTAGTGTCTGTTGAAAAAAATAGAAAAAGCATGAAAAAACAACGAGGAGCAGCATTACTGCTTTTTTTTGTAACTTTGCTTATGGTCGGTAGTGTTGTAGTAGTAAGTAATATTTCATCAAATAAAAGCAAGGTAAAGAATGAGGATATAACCACGGCTTCATTAGCTGAAGCACGTGAAGCACTGATTGCATATGCGGTGACTTATTACGATACACAGACAACAACAGCTGAGCCAAAGGCTGGCTTAATGGGTTATTTGCCATGTCCCGATGACGGTACAGCAACTGAAGGTCAGTCATCAATTAGTTGTGGAAGCCAGTATGAGAACAGGTTAGGGCGGCTTCCATGGAAAAAAATGGGTATCCAGGCATTAAAAGATGGATCAGGTAATTGTTTATGGTATGCAGTGTCTGGGGAGTATAAAGATATTGGTCCAGTTGATCGTGCAAGATTAAATAACGCTGCGGGTTTAACCCGGAGTGAAATGATTAATGATGATAGTAAAGGGGCATTCCGGTTATATGATAAATCTGGAAATTTAATAAAGGGATCAAACCCGGATGACCGAATTGTTGCAGTCATTATTGCTCCTGGTAGAGAGATACAGACTCAAAACAGAAATTATATAGCTAGTACTCAATGCGGTAACGACTATGATGCGACACAGTTTTTAGAAGTGTTTAACGGGATAGATAATACAAGTGTTACTGCTGTCAGTGATGCAATAGACGATTTTATCGTAGCTGAGAGAACCAATGACGATGAATTTAATGATCGTTTTATAACTATTAGTCAACAGGAAATATTTGATGAGATCAAGAAAAGATCAAGTTTTGGTCTATTTACTAGTTTTGATGATTTGATGATAAATACAACCAGAGAGCTTGCTGAATGCCTGGCAGAGTATGGGCTAAATAATTCCAGCCCTCCAGCAGGTTGTGATAATGCCTGTATGACACAGTGTGCTGCAGATAGAACAAGTTGTTACAATCAATGTGATAACTGCAGAGTCTTATGCAATGATGCAAGAGATGCCTGTATCGCAGCTGGTACAAATAGAAATATATGTAATCGTGACAGAAATGATTGTCGTAATGCATGTCCAAGAAGGAATGTTTGTCGTGCTGCATGTGATGCAACATACAATACTTGTATTCTTGGTGGTAGTGGGGGTAATGATTTTCGATTGCCATGGCCAGCGCCTTTAGCCTTAGTAGATTATCGAGATAGTCAGCAGTATATAGAAGATACAGTATCGGGGAATCTCCTTGGCCGGTTTCCTGTAGATGTCGGAAATCCACTGGATATAAATAATAGTTTGTCAGTAACTGGTAATAGTGGTGGGCGTTATTTGCTAGAAAATGATTATACAGGCACAAATATAGCCTACACACATTGTCAAAATTTTAATACAGATGCTGCAGGAACATATAATAGTGTTGAAAGACGTATTTGGGAAAACTGGAAAGACCATTTTTTTTATGGTGTTGCGCAGGATTTTTCAACTGCGGCAGCTGCTCCAACACCTGTCATGGGAACATGTGCAAATTGCTTAACAGTTGATGGCAATGGCCCATATGTAGCTGTGGTTATATATTCGTCTGAACGATTAAATAGCCAGCAAAGAACGACAAATCCAGATGCAGAAGCAAAAAATAATTTAGCTAATTACCTTGAAGCAGATAATATAAATGGAGATACAGTTTATGAATCATTTATAACAAATCCTGCAATGGTAAATGACATATTATTCTGTATTGATGAAAATATGATTGTGAGTAATTGTCAATGAATCAATTAAAAAACACTTATAAAATATGTAAAGGATTTAGTCTTATCGAAGTCGCAATTGTTATGGTGATAATTGGTTTGTTGATAAGTGCTGCGATAATGCCATTAGGATCACAGAGAGATACGAATAACCTTAAAAAAGTTATTGAAGAACTAAAAAATATTGAACAGGCAATATTAGGATTTGCAGTTGCAAATGGAAGATTGCCATGTCCATCATTACCTGCTGATGCGGGAATGGAAAGCAGAACTGGTGAGATTTGTAATAATAATTCAATGGGATTTATTCCTGCGGCAACATTAGGAATAAGTGGTAATGTAAATTGCGATAATTTGCTGGTTGATCCCTGGGGTAATCCATACAGGTATAGTGTAACTACAAGTAGTGCTGCTGACGATATAGCAGCAGGTAATCCAGTAAATGGGCCAGATTTTACGATTAGTGGAGAACTAAAGTTTATCTTCCAGGATCCGTTAATAATATTAAATCCTGATTTACAAATTTGTACAGATAGTACATGTGGAACAGTTTTAACTGATAAAGCTGTTGCTGTAATATTTTCTATGGGTAAAAGATGGTCAAGTATTGCAAGTGCAAATGAAATAGAAAATAGTGATGGAATAGTAGTTGCTAGTGGGTGTACAACTGCTTACGCAATGCCTGGTGATGTTAATTTTATTTCGAGTTTGCCGATAGAAACAGGTAATGTTTTTGATGATATTGTTATATGGATATCACCCAATATTTTATATGCGAAATTACTTGCAGCAGGCAAGTTGTAATATAAATAGTAGGGAAAGAAAAATAAATTTACTAAACACATAGAATGAATGTGGTAATAAATACTTATTTTTCAGCAACATAGAAAGGAAAAAGATCATGGAAATTTAACAAAAGCTAAATGCATCTGCTATAAAAATAATTAAATGAAATTTAAATGAACAAAGCCAAAAATAATTTTTGCTTCAGTTAAAACAGATAAACTTTTACGGAGATAGTAAGAATGAAAAAGCAGCAAACAGGTTTTACCCTGATTGAAATAGCTATTGTGCTAGTAATTATAGGCCTGCTATTAGGTGGTGTATTAAAGGGTCAGGAAATGATGAATAACGCCGAAATAAAACGTACTGTTAATGATTACAATGGTATTGGTGCGGCTATTTATTCTTATCTTGATCGTTATGGTGCATTACCTGGTGATGATCCAAATGCTGTGGCGCGATGGGGTGGTACAGCTCCTGCAGGAGGTACACCAGGTGATGGTGTTATAGAAGGCGCATGGAATTCTGTTACTGCAACAGATGAATCTCGACTTGTCTGGGAACATTTACGTTTTGCCGGGCTTGTGAATGGAGCAGGTAATACAAGCCCATTAAATCCATTTGGTGGAGTGATTGGAGTCGAAGATGCACAGGCAGGTGGAACTACAGCGATAGCAAGTGGTACAGTCGTTTGCATGGATCGAGTTGAAGGTAAGGATGCCGAAATCTTAGATATTCAGATGGATGATGGTAATGGTACGACAGGAGATATGATGAATGCAGCGGCTTCTGCCTATGATAATACTACGTTAAATACGGCCTTTACGATTTGCAGGCAGATTTAAAATTAAATGCCCGCTTTACAGCGGGCATTTAGATTTTATTTTTAATGTAAATAAGATTATGTTATTCCATGCCAAGTTCTTTTATTTTTCGAGTCAGAGTATTTCTTCCCCAGCCAAGTAATTTTGCGGCTTCCTGACGTTTCCCCCCTGTTTTAGCAAGGGCAGATTCAATCATAATTCGCTCGAATTTAGGCATGGCATCACTGAGCAAATCTATTTTACCTGTTAATAGCTGTTTATCAGCCCATTGGTGTAAAGCTGATTCCCAGTTAGCATGAAATTTAGATTGAATGTCTACATTTTCAGGTTCAAGTTCTGGTGGTAAATCTGACATATGAATGTCTCGTGTAGAGGCCATTACAGTTAGCCATCGACATGTGTTTTCAAGCTGCCTGACATTGCCAGGCCAGTCAAGATTTGATAAATAGTTTTCTACTTCAGGTAGTAACTGTTTTGGTTCGACTGAAATTTCATTTGCTGCCCTAAGTAAAAATAGTTTCATGAGAGCAGGTATGTCTTCTTTTCGATCACGAAGTGAGGGCAGTTGAATGCGAATAACATTCAGACGATGAAATAAATCTTCACGAAATAAGCCCTGCTTTACACGTTCTTTAAGATTTTGATGCGTTGCAGTAATGATGCGTACATCTGCATTGACAGGAGTATGACCACCAACACGATAAAACTGACCATCGGCTAACACTCGCAGCAGCCGAGTTTGTAAATCCGCTGGCATATCACCAATTTCATCCAGAAATAAAGTACCACCATCAGCCTGCTCGAAGCGTCCACATCGTTGTGACGTGGCACCAGTAAATGCCCCTCGTTCATGACCAAAAAGCTCAGATTCAAGCAGGTCTTTGGGTATGGCAGCAGTATTAATTGCAATAAAAGGTTTGTCTGCTCTAGGGCTATGTTTATGTAGTGCATGAGCGACAAGTTCCTTGCCTGTACCTGATTCACCGTTGATTAATACTGTGATATTTGATTTAGATAGACGACCAATAGCACGAAAAACCTCTTGCATGGCAGGTGCTTCGCCAATTATTTCTGGAGAATCATCAGAAAGTTTTTGATTTAAAGATATAGATGATATTTGACCTTTATCGCAGGCGCGCCTGGCTAGATCGACAGCTTCATCAATATCAAACGGTTTTGGCAGGTATTCAAATGCTCCACCCTGGTATGCCGATACTGCACTGTCAAGATCAGAATGGGCGGTCATGATAATTACGGGAATATTTTTAAACTGTTTACTTAATAATTCAAGGAAGTCGAGTCCATTCATTCCTGGCATACGGACATCAGTTATGATTGCGTCAGGTAAAGAGTGATTGAGAGCATTCAGTGCGGCATCAGCAGTTTCAAAACTGGAAACCAGAAGATCAGCCTGTTTAAGTGCTTTTTCAAGTACCCAGCGAATAGAGGGATCATCATCAACGATCCATATATGTTGATCAGGCATCATTTAACTCCAGGGGTAAATAAATAGTAAAAATAGTATTTCCTGGCTGACTGATACATTCAATCAGACCATCATGTTGATTGATAAGAGATTGTGCTATGGATAAACCAAGCCCCGTTCCATCAGCACGTCCGGTAACCATGGGATAAAAAATTTGTTCAATGAGTTCATCATCGATGCCATGTCCATTATCCATAATGTCAATTTGTAAAACCAGTCGATGATGTTTATGCCCAATAGTAAAATGGCGAACTGGACGAGTTTTGAAAGTTATCTCGCCATTATTATCTAAGGCAGCGATAGCATTGCGAGTAATATTTAAAACAGCCTGAATAAGTAAATCAGGATCCGCTGAAAAGTAAGGCAGGCTAGGGTCATAATCAAGATTGAAATGAATGCCTTCTGAGCATTCAGCAAGAACAAGCTGACGTACATGTTCAAGTACCTGGTGAATGTTAATGTCCTGTTTTTGTGGAACAATTTTTGGCCCTAACATACGATCGACAAGATTTTGTAAACGATCAGCTTCACCAATAATAATTTGTGTATATTCTTTAAGATTTTTATCTGGTAATTCACGTTCAAGCAGTTGTGCTGCACCTCTTAAGCCACCCAGTGGGTTTTTTATTTCATGAGCCATGCCACGAATCAGGTTTTTTGTTGCATTCTGTTCATTAATTAATTTTTCTTCCCGGGTAATCCTTAAATGACGATCGAGATGGGTAAACTCGATTAACAGGTATGATTTACTACCTGTGTGAAGTAGAGGTGTAACCGTGTAATTAACAGTTAGTTTGCCACTGAACAGGCTATCAATGGTGATTTCATGTTCAGCAAAAGGGTGTTCAGTTTCCAGGCTATGCTTCAGACGCAGGTTAAACTGGTCATTAATATAAAAGATGTCGTCCAGATTTTTGTGATATGCACGTTTAAAACTGATTTGAAACAGGTTCTCACAGGCCGGGTTAATAAACTGGATATTAAGATCGTCATTTAGCAGAATAACTGCTGTACTGAGGTTATCCAGAATAGTGCTAAGAGAATGGTCAGTTTGTATGATGGCATCAGACATAGTTATTCACCTGCAAAAAACAAACCAATCACACTAATAAAGACGGTTATTTAGAAAATTATTAAATTGAAATAATAAATCTTTTAAAAACAATAAGTTATTTAATCAATCTATATCATATATAAATAAAGCATTACGATAGATTTAAAGTCTGCACCAATGCTGGTATAGACTATAAAGTCTGCACCATTATGGTGCAATAATGCAAGTGATATTTAAAAGTGGTGCTAGATTAGCGCTATGGTGCTTTTTTATGTAAAGCTGATATTCGTCGCATATGAATAGTGACAACCTGGCTTTTTTTGAGAGTTTTTCGTTGTTTATTTTTAATAAGGGCTTGAAGCGAGTGTGTACCACGGTCAATATTTTTAAGTACCAGCGATGAACTTGTTCCACCTTCTATTTTTTTCTGATTATCCAGTAATAATGAAATGGTATGACCCTGTTTAATATCCAGTGCGGGTGATATTTTAAAATTGACAGTGATATTGCCGGTATTATCTTCAAGAATTTGATTTGTAGTCGGTGAGGCGATTTTAAAAACACTATAGCTAGTTTCTTTAAGTTCTTCTTCAATTTCAGGTTTCGCTTTAGGAGTATATTTGACAGCGGGTGTTGTTGAAATTGGAGGGGGAACTAAAGGTTCTGCTTTATCATTAGGTGGTTCATCGGAATAAACAGTTTCACCAGTTTCATCTATCCATTTATAAAGTTCTGCGTAGGAACTGGTAAAGAACAGGCAAAGTACAATCAATAAATATTGTCGCATACCGGAAGCTTAGTGTGCTTTTCAGGGATACGCAATAATAAAAAACGCCCCGTCAAGCGGGGCGTTTTTATATATTGATAGTGAAACAGTTTTAAACGCTGTAGTACATATCAAATTCAACTGGATGAACAGCCAGACGTGAACGTGCAACTTCTTCACCTTTCAGATGAATGTATGCAGAAATCTGGTCATCTGTGAATACGCCACCTTTTGTCAGGAACTCACGGTCTGCATCCAGTGCATTCAATGCCTGATCCAGTGAGAAACAGACCTGTGGAATGGCTTTTTCTTCTTCTGGAGGTAAATCATACAGGTTCTTATCCATCGCATCACCAGGGTGAATCTTGTTTTCAATACCATCAAGACCCGCCATTAACATAGCTGCAAAGGCCAGGTAAGGGTTAGCAGCATTGTCTGGGAAGCGAACTTCAACACGACGTGCTTTAGGGTTGCTAACGAAAGGAATACGGATAGAAGCTGAACGGTTACGTGCAGAATATGCCAGCATAACAGGTGCTTCGAAACCGGGTACCAGACGCTTGTAAGAATTCGTAGCAGGATTAGTGAACGCATTCAGTGCTTTAGCATGTTTGATAATACCACCGATGTAATACAGAGCTGTTTCAGACAGGCCGCCGTATAAATCACCCGTGAACAGGTTAACGCCATCTTTAGATAGTGACTGATGCACGTGCATGCCGTTACCATTATCACCTACCAGAGGTTTAGGCATGAATGTGGCAGTTTTGCCATAGGCATGAGCTACATTGTGAATAGCATATTTCAGCTTCTGTACTTCGTCAGCTTTCTTAACCAGAGTATTGAATGCAACACCAATTTCACACTGGCCAGCAGTCGCTACTTCGTGGTGATGTACTTCAGTTTCTATACCCATGTCTTCGATAACAAGACACATGGCTGAACGCAGATCCTG
>Ga0224501_10002514_pt1 | contig 14435 bp, 12 predicted proteins | sample SF_Oct11_sed_USG_4_FD_169105 | JGI IMG/M metagenome (GOLD analysis project Ga0224501, IMG submission 169105) | Sediment microbial communities from San Francisco Bay, California, United States - SF_Oct11_sed_USGS_8_1 | ecosystem: Environmental > Aquatic > Marine > Sediment | place: USA...
ACAGGCGGGCAGGAGACCATGCTCTCCGGAGAGGAGTTGCCCCGGCTTCTCAGGGGCCTGGGAATAGACCCTGCCCATATAAAGACCATCACGCCGATACCTCAAAAGCATGAGGAGAATGTGAACATCATCCGACAGGAGATAACCCACCGCGGGCTATCGGTTATTATTGCTGCCCGGGAGTGTCTGGTAGCCGCTCGGGTGAGAAAAAAGGGGTCGTAGAGATGAAGATGGACATCGTTCTTGCCGGAGTAGGGGGGCAGGGCATCCTCTCCATGGCATATATCCTCGACCGGGCTGCCTTCAAGAAAGGTCTGTACATCAAGCAAGTCGAGGTGCATGGAATGTCCCAGCGGGGTGGCGCGGTACAATCCCACCTGAGGATTTCCGAGCAGCCCATCTTCAGCGACCTCATTCCCCAGGGGAAAGCTGATATGCTTCTCAGCACCGAGCCTCTGGAAGCTCTGCGTTATCTCCACCTCTTATCCCCTGAGGCGAGAATAATCAGCAGCGTCTGCCCGGTGAGGAATATCCCCCATTACCCCGACCTCCAGGACATCATTGCCCGAATGAGAGCACAGAAAGCGCATATCCTGGTCGATGCCGAAAGGTTAGCCCGGCGAGCGGGCTCGGCTCGGGCTCAAAATATGGTCATGATGGGGGCAGCTGCACCTCATCTTCCCGTGGAGGTGGATGACCTGCATCAGTCGATCGCAGAGGCATTTTCCCCCAAAGGGGAGGCAATCGCCAGGCTTAATCTGTTAGCCTTTGAATATGGAAAACAAGCGGGTGAATTCTATGAGGGTTGTATTCAGCAGGGGATAGGAGCGGAGTTCACCTATCAGCTGAGCTTGAAGATAACGCCCGGACCGGTCCCTCTGCAGACCATTTCCCACTGGAAGAGGGTTTTTCAGGATGATAGAAGGGGCTTGATTCTATCTATTCTGAGGGAGTATAAGGGGATTATCCCCAGCTCTCCGAGGTTTCCTAAGGAGCTGCTCTCTGTGAAAGAGGGAGAGCTCAATATGGAGTTCTTTCAGCGACTGATAAAGGACCACAGCCGAACCCCATAGCTCGCTCAAAGGCTTCCTATGGTGAAGATAGATTTTATCGGCATAGAAAAGCTTCTGGAACATGCTGAGAAAGAAGGTAGAGACTTCCTCTATGAGTGGGAGGTCTATAAAGTTTTACAATTCTCCGGGCTCAAAACCCCCCGGGCAGAGTTTATCCCCCGGGAGAAAGGTTTCCATCCTCAACTTCTCCAGCAATACCCGGGCAACCGGGTAGTCCTCAAGATAGTCTCCGACACCATCTCCCACAAGACCGAAGTCGGCGGGGTAAAGGTAGTGAAAAAGGATTATCAGGCGGTCTGCCGTGCTCTGGAGGAGATGATGAGCTCGATACCCCTTAGATACCAGCAGTGGCTGGAAAGGAGGCCAGAGCTAGTTCCTTCTGTCTATCATGATTTGCAGGGCGAGGATTTACGGCAACAGATTGAACAGCACCTCCGGGGGGTCATGATATGTGAGTATGTAGACTACCATAAAGGTTTTTTTGGCAGTGAGCTGTTAGCCGGTTGCCGCTGGAGTCGGGAGTTCGGACCCATTATCATCTTTGGCAGCGGTGGGGTGGATACCGAATTTTTCGCCGCGAGGCTTATGCCCGGTCAAGGGGCGGCTATAGGCTCGGCGGTATTATCAGGAGCAGAGGAACTGGAGGAGCTGGTGACCCAGCCCGCCGTCTCCCAGAAGCTCCTGGGGGAGACCCGTGCTCAGCAGAAGCTCATTGAGAAAGAGCAGCTCCTGCTCCTTATGGAGACCTTTCAGAGCCTGGCTCACCACTTCTCCTGCCTGAATGAGGGAAATTCATTGGTGATCACCGAAGCCGAGGTTAATCCTTTTATTATCCGTAAGGGAGAGCTCATAGCGCTGGATGGGCTACTGAAATTCCACAGAGCCTCTGCCAGGGTACCTGAGCGACCCATCCAAAAGATTGAGCACCTCCTCTCTCCCGGCTCAATAGGTATAATCGGGGTCTCACGAGGTCGCAACTTTGGGCATATAATTCTGAATAACCTCATCCGGGCAGGTTATGATAAGGAGCGTATATATATCGTAAAAGAAGGGGTTGAGGCTGTGGAGGGCTGCCGGTGCTTTCCTTCCATTGCGGACCTCCCGGAGAAGGTGGGCTTATTCGTCATCGCTCTCAAAGCAGAGCACACCCCTCGCATTATTGAAGAGCTCATCTCTTCGGACAAAGCGGAGGCGGTAATCCTCATCTCCAGCGGTATGGGAGAAAGGAGTGGGACTCAGCCCTTAGAGCAGAAGATAACAGCGGCTATTCAAAGCGCTCGCCGTGAGGGAAGGGATATACCGATTTTCAATGGTGGCAACTCCATGGGGATTCGCTCTCAGCCGGGCAGAGTAGATACCTTCTTCGTCCCCGAAGAGAAATTACCGCTCACCCAGGGGATAAGGAATAATGTTGTCTATCTGGGGCAGAGCGGGGCTTTTATCGTCACCCTCCTCAGCCGTCTGACCGCTATTAATCTACTCTATGCCATATCCATAGGAAACCAGATAGACCTCACCCTGGGGGATTATGTAAGTTTTTTCAAAGATAGGAACGAGGGCTTCTCGGTGCTGGCTGCATATGTGGAAGGCTTTAAGGAGCTGGATGGGTTGGAGTTTGCCCGAAGTGCGAGGGAATTGGTCAGGCAAGGGAAGGATGTCATTGTCTATAAGGCGGGAAGGACGAAGGAGGGTATCGATGCCACCAGCGGACATACCGCCTCTCTGGCGGGCGACTACCGGTTAGCATCCTCCATCCTCTCCCGGGTTGGGGTGTTAATGGCAGAGAGCTTTGATGATTTCAGGGACTACATAAGGCTGGGCAGCTTTTTAGCGGGTAGGAGCATAAGGGGTCGGCGGTTGGGATGCCTGAGCAATGCCGGGTTTGAGACCGTAGGTATGGCTGATAATATCCAGGATTCCCGTTACTCACTGGTTCTGCCCTCTTTCTCCCCTGAGACTGATAAGCGTCTGCGGGAATATTTAGAGCCATCGAAGATATTGGAAATAGCTAATATCCGTAATCCCCTTGACCTCACGCCTATGGCGGACGATGAGACATTCTCTCAATGTGCCCAAGCCATTCTGGAAGACGAGGGAATTGATTGCGCTCTGATCTCCCTGATTCCGCTTGCTCCTGACCTTCAGACCCTTGATAAGGGTCCATTCTCTGATGAGGATATACACGCGCCCGACAGCATCGGTCAGCGGCTTATTAAGCTGAGCAAGAGCTGCGAGAAGCCTTTTATAGTATGTGTGGATGCCGGCAGCCTCTACGACCCTTTGGTGAATATGCTGGAAGAAGCGGGAATACCCACCTTTCGCTCGGCAGACCGAGCAATCAAGATGCTGGGGTGCTATGTCAACTATAAGCTGCGCACCGCCGGGTTATAATTCCCTATTTCCCCTTAAAGGCGGGCTTTCTTTTTTCCAGGAAGGCTGAGGTGCCCTCCTTCATATCCTCGGTAGCACAGGTCAGACCGAAGAGGCTGGCTTCCATATGAAGACCTTGCTGCAGGCTCATCTGGAGACCCTGGTTTATAGCCACCATAGCCAGCCTCACAGCAACGGGACCCTTGGACATTATCACCTCTGCCAGCTTCTTTGCCTCATTTAATAGCTCGCTGAGAGGGGCGACTTTATTCACCAGTCCTATACGATATGCCTCTTCGGCGCTAACCATATTTCCGGTGAGCACCATCTCCAGGGCATGTCCTTTTCCCACCTGGCGGGCTAACCTCTGGGTGCCGCCGTAGCCGGGGATGATTCCCAGGTTGACTTCCGGCTGACCGAATTTAGCCGTCTCAGCAGCTACTCTCAAAGTGCAGGCAAGGGCTAACTCACAGCCGCCTCCTAAGGCAAAGCCGTTGATTGCCGCGATGACCGGTTTGCTAAGATTCTCAATCTGGTTGAAGACCCGCTGCCCGTTGAGGGCGAAATCTCTCCCGCCCAGGGCATCCAGTTTGGCCAGTTCGCTGATATCTGCTCCAGCTACAAAAGCCTTCTCTCCAGCTCCTGTGAGAATTACCGAGGCAACTTTTTCATCCTTTTCTATGGCACTGAAGACCTCGCTCAACTCCTTTACTGTCTCTATATTGAGGGCATTGAGCACCTGGGGTCGGTTGATGGTCACATAGGCTATGCGCTCTTTGACCTCAAATAAGATATTTTTATAAGCCATAGTTCACTCCCATGCTGTTCTTAAAAGAATTCATAAATACCATTTTTTGTTAATCCATATGCTGTGTGTAAGGCAAGTATAAGAGGAAAAATTCCTTCTGTCAAGAATTTCCCCCTCTTTACGCCTGTGAGAGCTGGGCTTTTTAGGATTGGCTTGGGGTCAGATTTGTGCTATGCTAAAAGTAAAGATGTGAGGAGGGCTGACAGGAATGAGGTTATGGTCTCTGCTGCTGACATTGAGTATTCTGATGGGGGGGAGCTTCCTCCTTCTGCCGCAGGATGATAAGTATGAGCGAGCCCGCAACTTCATGGTGCAGCACGATTTAAAAGGAAGGGACATCACCGACCCGAAGGTTCTGGAGATAATGGGAACGGTGAAAAGACACCTCTTTGTAGAACCCAAGTATCAGGCGTACGCTTATGACGATTATCCCCTCCCCATAGATGAGGGGCAAACCATCTCTCAACCTTATATAGTGGCCCTGATGACCCAGGAGTTGAAGATCAAGTCGGGTGAAAGGGTATTGGAGATAGGCACCGGCTCAGGCTATCAGGCGGCTGTGTTGACCGGTTTGACCGACCAGGTCTACTCTATCGAGATAAGACCCGGGCTGGCAGAGAAAGCGCGCCAGAGGCTCAAGGAGCTGGGCTACTCTCAAATTAAGTCAAAACAGGGGGATGGCTATTTTGGCTGGGAGGAATATGCCCCCTTCGATGCCATTATCGTAACCGCCGCAGTGAATCACATCCCCCCACCGCTGATTGCACAGCTGAAGGAAGGGGGGAGGCTAATTCTCCCTCTTGGAAGCACCACTTTTTATCAGACCCTCACCCTGATAACCAAGCATGAAGGGGAGCTGAAGGTGGAGCACATTACCGGGGTGCGCTTTGTGCCCATGACAGGAGAGGCTGAGAAGAAGTAACCTAACCTCTTTTCAAAATCTATTTTTCCTTCCTCAGCAAGTTCTATTAAAGACAGTGCCTCGCCCCTATAAGACCCGGCTTAATGGGATGTGCAATCGCCTTTAAGAAGATTGTTTGGCGACTTCTTCCACCTTCTCAAAGACCCGCAGCAGGTTCCCACCAAGTATTTTTATAATCTCCTCTTCCTTATATCCTCGCTTCAGCAGATGATAGGTGATGATGGGGAGCTTGCTGACATCCTCCAGCCCCTGGGGAACCGAGCTGGTGCCATCAAAGTCGGAGCCGAGCCCCACATGGTCTACCCCTACCAATTTTACAATATGGTCGATATGGTCGATGAGGGAGGTGATCGGCGGGGGAGCAACCGGGTTTTTTTCGTATAGAGCTCTGAGTTCCCGGTAGAGCCCTTCGCGGTCGTCCTTATATTTCTCTCTTAATTCATTCATGGCAGGTGCTAGCTTTTGCTGACGCTCCCGAGCTTTGTTACCGTAGTCCTGGCTTACGAAATCGGAGACATAAGCCAGTTGCACCACCCCTCCATTCTTCGCCAGAGCTTTTATCATATCGTCAGATAGATTCCTCTCCACATCGCACAAAGCCCGAGCACAGGAGTGGGAGGCGATGACCGGCGCCCGGGAGGTCTTGAGCACATCCCAGAACGCCTTGTCCGATATGTGGGAGACATCGACCATTATTCCCAGGCGGTTCATCTCTTGCACCATCTCCTTGCCGAAGTCGCTCAGCCCGTTCCATTTCGGCTCATCGGTGGCGGAATCGCAGATGAAGTTGGTCCCGCTGTGGCAGAGGGTGATGTAGCGGATGCCCAAGCGATAGAAGTTTCGCAGCAATAGGAGGCTCTCTTCTACCGGAATCCCGTTCTCCATCCCCATGAGGATGGCTATTTTGCCCTGGCTGTGAAGTCGCCTGATATCCGCAGGGGAATAAGCCATAACAGCCTTATCGGAGTGAGCCTCGACCTGCTCAAGAATGGCATCGATTAGCTCCAGGGCGGAGTGAGCAGCCTGTTGCCCCTCGCTGCCCTGAGAGACAAATACCGCCATAAATTGGGCATCCAGCCCTCCCTCCTTCATCCGTATAAGGTCTATATGACCCTCGTCCGAGCGTATGCCGATGTCGAAATCTCTCCGGAGCATCTTAGATGGGGTGTCGGCATGGGTGTCGATGACAATGGCTTTGTGGTGGATTTGCAGGGCTTTCTGCCATAGTTCCTTGTCAATCTCCTCCTGGGCTGCATGATTATGGGGGATAAAAACTGCCAGCAAGAGAAATAAACTAAATCCTATGAAGTATCGCATATTTACTCCTTTCGTCACTTTCCACGGTTAACCAGTGTTTAATAATGTTATAGATGGTTACAAAATCCTCCCAAATTATAATAGATGCCTCCCAGCGGTTCAACCAGTTTATTGCCCGCTGCTGATTTTTTAGCTCCTCTGGGGAGTTCAGTTAAAAATAATATAAGGCCTTCTTTGTCAGGGAGAGAGCTTCGTTTTCCTCGCAAGCCCTCTCTCAACGGCAAAAAAGCATCCCCAGCCTATCATATATACCATCCCTCCTATCCCAATCACCCAACTAAACCCTACTGCCGAAGCGATTATTATCGCCCCCACCGAGCTCATCACCGAGGCACAGCCATTTACACACCATGCCCAGGGGATGTAGCTCTGAGCTATCTGCTTCAGGAGCCTGAGTCCCCCTGGCAGGCACATCCCCATCAGCACTCCCAGAGGGAATAATACCACTACCGCAGACACCTGCCGCAGGGGCATACTCCACCCCAGCAGAGCTCCTTGAACTCTTGGTAGTATTACCATATAAAGCAGTATCAAACCCGCCAGCACGGCTATGACCCATTTCAGGGATGGGAGAAATCTGTCCGATAGAAAAGCCCCTATGCCGGAGGATACCAGAATGGCTAACAGCACGGTGGCAATGGCATAGGCCGGATGCCCCAGAAAGAGTATGAACTTCTGGATAATAGAGATCTCCACAAACATAAATCCCACCCCAATGAAGAAGAAATAGGAGAGCGAGAGAAAAGCTGGCCAGCGGGAGGTCTCCTTCATTTTTTTCTTACCTCTTTTAGCGACAAAGAGGGTCGGTAGAGCGATAAAGATGATGCTGGCTGCCAGAGCCTGAAGGAATATGATGGGCACCAGATAGTCACCCTGAAGGAAGGGCTGCCATTTCTCCCCCATAATCTGGTAGAGCTGAGGGAGCTTGCTCAGCCTGAAGAAGTGATAGAAGAAGGGTCGCTCATCGCTCGTCGGGGTGACATTAAAGGGGTAATCCCTGTAGAATTCCTCCCTTGTCTGGGGTTCCATTATCTGAGTCACCAGGTTATAGTAGAGGGGTTGAGGGAATCGATTATAGATGTTCGCTTCCCCCTGTGTGATACCGGGATAATATACCAGGTCAAACCTCCGCTCTCTGGCAAACTCCCTCAGCCTGAATATATCCTCCTCGCCCAGGGGATTGTGCTTCAGCAAAAGGGTGATGGTTCCCCAGCTCCGCAGGACGGCGATATGATTCTGGGGATGTGCTGCTCCAACTTCTTTCAGGGCAGCCAGGAAGAGGGAGACCAGCCTCAGCTCTATCCTGGGAGGCGGGAGAAGGTATAGGGTAAAGCACAAGGCACCTTCAGGTTTCAGGTGTCGGTAGAAGTCGACCATCCCCTCCCTGGTGAACCGATAATCTTCAATCAGCCCGTAGATGCCGGTGGAAGCTGCCCCCAGGAGATTGGGGGTGGTGTGAAGAATGATATCAAATTTTTCCTCGCTGCCCCGCAGATAGCTCCTGGGCTCGGCGATGACCACTTCTATCCCGCTCTTGTTATGGTATATATTTCCCGAGAACTCTCCGTAATATTTGTTTATCATCCCCACCACCAGGGGATTCATCTCCGCCACCCTTATCCTTTTCGCGCCATGGTGCAGGGCGGTGAGGATGTCTAATCCACCACCCGGTTCAAAGATGAACACCTCATCCTTCTGACTCAAATAGAAAGGGAGGGATGAGGGCAAGAAAGAGGTAAACCTAAGCCCTGCTGGATTGCCATCAAAGCGGGTGATGGCGGAGAGGTTATCCCCATCAGTACAGATGCCCACCTGGGAGGGAAGGGGCTCCTGATAGCTCAAGGATAAACCTGGTGCGAAGCGGATGAGAGGACTTTCAATCAGGTCGACTCTGGAGAATGAGTTCCATTCGGTTTTTACCAGCCGGGAGTCAGGATATTTGAGCGCGGTGGTGAGCCCTTTATAGGGGGAAATTCTGATTCTCATTCCCTCGGGATTGAGCCATATCAGCAATCCCAGCAATATTATGAGTGGTATAAGAGCGAGCCTCTTTTTATTATTAGAAAGAAAGCAAAGCGCTGCCAGAATGCCGAGTAACGCAGAGGCGGTGACCACCTGACCATCCTTGGCGATATAGAATATGACCAGAGAAGCCAGGCATCCGGTGCCCGCGCCCGTCAGGTCGGCAAAGTAGACAGAGCCAACCCGGTGGGTATAGCGGCTGAAGGCGGCGGCGATGCACATTCCCGAGCAGAAAAAGGGGAGGGAGAACAGTCCATAATAGAGCAGGATCAAAAGAAGCTGGCGATAATCCCAGGCAATCTTTATCGGGTCAAAGGGGACCCTGTTGGCGATAAGATAAGAGCCGAGGCATGCCAGAGAGAAGAGGAGAGAGATAATGAACAGCAGTTTTCGGGGTTCCCCCCTTAAGATGCGAGGGAAGAGCATGAGGAAGGTGCCGCTGGCTCCAATTCCCAGCAAAGCGATGCTCACCACCATAAAGGCGAAATGATACCACAGGGACACCGAGAAGATTCTGGTCAGCGATATCTCAAAAAGGAGGCTGCCAGAGGAAAGCAGGAAAATGCCCGCATATAGACCGGGAGATGTTTCCTGCCGTTCCTCTCTGGTTTCTATCATCTCGGTCATTGAAGACCATTATATAGTAAAATCCCTATCTCCTGAAAGCCAGAAATGGATAAATTTCCTCTTTCTTCTCGTTATCAGAGGGTAAGATTTTAAAGGCTGGAGAACTAACTCTCAAAATTAAATCAAGAATCAAAGTGAGAATTATTCTGAGTATGGCTATTGCTGAATGCCTATGAGCAACTTCTAATAGTAGAATGCGAAGGGTGGTCTATCTCAATAAATTATGGAGTTTAAGATGGCTATAATGAATCAGAAGCGGAAGCCGAAGCCGGCTACCAGGCTGGTGGTCTGCAGCTCTTTGCTGCCGGGCTGATGGAACACAAGCTTTACGCGGAGGAGGGCATCTTCCTTTATTAAATAGTTGAAGCCAATGCCGATGTTGGGAAACTGGAGGTCATTTGTGCGGTTTTTAACCTCCTGCCACTCATATGAATCAGAATCATCATCGGGAAAAAGAAGTCTATATTTTATGTAATTAAAATCGTGCAGCCATCCCAATCCCAGGATAATGAAGGGCTTAATCCTCGGTCTCTCTAAGATATATATAAGACCGTTAATATCAAGGAGTAAGCGATAATTATTGTCCGGATACATATAGTCCAGGAAATTTAGAGATATGCCCAATTTCTTAAAATCGACATCAACCGACAAGGGAAGGTAGCTGAGCTCGGCTTCTATCCCATACCTTTTGCTCAGGCGATAGGTGAAACCGAAGCCATAGGATATATTAATTTCGTCAAAGAAGCGATACTCGCTCCCCTTCAAGCCCGCCCCGGCATAGATAGCTATCTCAAACCGGTCTCTCTTCTGCTGGGCATACAGCAGCCCGGAGAGGAGCATCGTCAACAACACCAGCAAGCTAAGAACCCTTACCATTCTCATAAAAGACCACCTCTATTCAGGTTTCTCACTGGATAATTGTTAATCATCCCCGCTTTGATAGCTCAATCTCCCTGAATTTTACCCTAATAAATCGGTTTTTATTTAGAACCGATAGCTTAATCCTAATGCAAGCCTGGTAGTTATTACATCAAGAGCCATCATATGAATTTTATATAATATCCTTAATGCCCAGTCCTCTTTTATATTCACCTTAAAACCGGCACCAAAGGTAATAGGTTGATAATGCATCTCCCCAAATCCATATTTATCCAGTTCCAGAGTAGAAAGAGAAACAACATTGTATTCCATACGGTCATACTGAAAACCTGTGCCCACAGTGAGAAACCATCTCATGGTAGGTCTTTTGATCTTAGTGAGGTCGAAATAGAAAAGGAAATTTATATCGCAGAGAAGGAGATACTTCGCTTCCTCGCCAATGAAATTAAAATTAAACTCCCCCCAAGGGTGCCACCAGTCCCTGGGAGGAAACGCATAAGCTTTTTTCGGGATATAGTTGAACTCGCCCTCAAGGCTTATACGAGGGGTGAGGAAATACTCCAGACCCAGTCCAACGCAGGGCACATCAACATGACGTTCTATTCCTAAATTAACGCTTATTTCGCACCTCTTATCATCCTTCTTCTCCTGTGCAGAAAGGTCAACCGCAAAGGAAGAGAGACATATAGATACAGCTATTATGGTAATTAATATCCTATAGGACATTTTTATAAAATTATAACCAGTTTTTAACATTAAATAAATATATTTTCTGATATTTATTTTATCACCTCGGCAAATGCATGATTCTTAGCTGCAAGATACTGATGAGTAAAGCAGGTAGTTTTTATTAGTGGAGGCGATAATTTTTGGCTTATTTATGGCTTACCATCATTAGAAAGACCACATCAATCCGGTAGAGAGCCTCGCAAACATGCCCTCATCGAAAAGATAAAGGCGGAGGTCAAGTCTTATCTTGAAACTCCTGGTTAAAGGCATTTTAAGCCCTCCGCCAAACATCAGAGCATTGGTTATATCTCCTAAACTTATTAATTGACAGAAACCTCCTAAAACATAGTGGATTGCATTCTTAGTTCCGTTATCGAAATTGTAAAGCACTCCTTCGCTCACAATATAAACTCCACCTACACCGGGGAAAGTACCAATCTCCCCCTCTAATTCCAGCCGGGGTGTGAAGCTATAACCCACTGCCCCGCCGATTCCGAAAGCGCCACCTCCAGATAAAAAAATAGACCCAATCGCTGTGGTATTCCATTTTGGCTGGTCATCACTCTCCCCATAAAGCCCTGTTGCTACAAGCAGCAGGAAGAGGAATGTGATTGGTAACCCATATCTCTTCATCCTTCGACCCATTTTCCGTTCTTTAAATAGTCAGTTTGTTTTTTTCAGTTTTCAATCAAAACCAATATGATAAAACTGTCTATGATGGCTCAGAATCGGAAGCCGAAGCCGGCTACCAGGCAGGTGGTCTGCAGCTCTTTGCTGCCGGGCTGATGGAACACAAGCTTTACGCGGAGGAAGGCATCTTCCTTTATTAAATAGTTGAAGCCAATCCCGATGTTGGGAAACTGGAGGTCATTTTTGCGGTCTTTAACCTCCTGCCATTCATATATATTAGAATCTTCAGTGGGAAAAATAATGCTGTATTCTATATGATTAAAATCATGCAGCCAGCCCAACCCCAGGACGATGAAGGGCTTAATCCTCTGTTTTTCAAAAACATATATCAGACCATTGATGCCAAGCAGTAAGCGATAATTTTTCACTTGATAAATCCGGCTTAATACATGAAGAGATATACCCAATTTATCCAGGTCGACATCAGCCGAGAAGGGGAGGTAAGCCAGCTCGGCTTCTATCCCATACCTTTTGCTCAGTCGATAGGTGAAACCGAAGCCATAGGTGAGCTTAATTTCGTCAAATAAGCGATGCTCGCTCCCCTTCAAGCCCGCCCCGGTGTAAATAGCTACCTCAAACCGCTCTCTCTTCTGCTGGGCACTCAGCAGCCCGGAGAATAGCATGGTTAACAATAACACCAAGCTAAGTACCCTCACCAGCTTCATGATAAAATCTCTATTTGGATTTCTAACCCGATAATGATTAATCATCCCTGCTTTGATAGGTCAATCCAGTTGAAATTTACCCTAATAAATCGGTTTTTATTTAGAACCGATAACTTAATCCTAATGCAAGTCTGCTAGTTATTGAGTCATCTGACGGCCTGTGAATTTTGTATAATATCCTCAATGCCCAGTCATCTTTTATATTTATCTTATAGCCGATACCAAAGTTAATATTTTGAAACCAGAAACTCCCATATCCATATTTATCCTGTTCCAGAGTAGAAAGAGAAACAACAGTGTATTCAACACGGTCATACTGAAAACCTGTGCCCACAGTGAGAAACCATCTCATAGGTCTTTTGACCTTGGTGAGGTCGAAATAGAACATGAAATTGACATCCCACAGGAGGCGATACTTATAACTCTCCATAATAGTCATATCATATCTACCCCAGGGAGCACCACCTATAACAAATGCTGTGTTCGGGAGATAATTGATTTCAACATCAACACTTACACGGGGGCTAATGAAGTACTCCAGACCCAGCCCAACACAGGGAGCATAAAAATGAGGCTGTAATGTTCCCAAATAAGAGGTTATCTCCAGCCTCTTGTTATCCTTCTTATCCTGGGCAGAAAGGTCAACCGCAAAGGAAGAGAGACATATAGATACAGCTATTATGGTAATTAATATTCTATGGGACATTTTTATGAAATTATAACCAGTTTTTAACATTCTGTCCATATATTTTCTGGCATTTATTTTATCACCTCGGCAAAGGCATGATTCTTAGCTGCGGACGAATCCGCCTAACATTCGGGTGGTCTGCAGCTCCTTACTTTCAGGCACTCAGCATCTCCGAAAAGAATATATTGAACAACACCGCCGATCTAAATACACATCATAAGCTTAAAATGATCAATTGTATTAGGGTGCTAATTGAATAATGGGGAAAATAAATTCTTTACAAAATTAATTTTAATATTTCACCGTTATTGTCACGCTTTTAAAAAATAACTTTTGAGTATAGCAGTTGATTTTTATTGATGGAGGCGATAATTTTTGGCTTATTAATGGCTCCCCAGCATTAGAAGGTCCACATCAATCCGGTGGAGAGCCTCATCAACCAGCCCTCATCGAAAAGGTGGATGCGGAAGTCAAGTCTTATCTTGAAACTCCTGGTTAAAGGCATTTTAAGCCCTCCGCCAAACATCAGACCAATGGTTGTGCCTTCTGGCACTATAAATTGAGAGAAACCTCCTACAACATATTGGATTGCATTCTTAGTACCGTTATCGAAATTGTAAAGCACTCCTTCGCTCACAATATAAACTCCACCTTCAGCGGGGATAGTATAAATCTCCCCCTCTAATTCCAGCCGGGGGGTGAAGAGGATACCCACTGCCCCGCCGATTCCAAAAGCTGTCCTTCCAACTAAAAAATAAGACCCAAACATTGTGATATTGCATTCAGGCTGGTCATCATTATCCCCATAAACCCCAGTTGCCAGTATTAGAAGAAAGAGGAATGTGATTGGCACATCATATCTCTTCATCCTTCGACCCATTTTCCGTCCTTTAAAGAGTCTGTTTGGCATTTGAGTTTTCTACCTCATCCATTCCATATTATACATCATTTTGCTTGGAGAAAGGCAGGCTTTACTTCTTCACCAGAGTAATATCCATATTAGTCAGCTTTTCTGCCGGTCTGCGAGCCAAGACTCCCAAGGAGCAGGGCTGGTAGTCGGGATGGTGGACTTCTATAAGCAGCTTTTGGTTCGGGTTGATATTTCTGATGAAGAAAACACCATCACTCCCGGTGATCTTCTGCCCGCTGTGCCAGTCTATTCGCAGAGAGGACTTTATCTCATCAATGTAGGTAAGCTTTATCTCAGCACCCGCTATGGGTATATTGGATTCGTTCTTTACTACACCCTCTATCTCCGCTGCCTGGGGCAGCGATACAAAGAGATTGCCCGCCAGCTCTCCCAGCTTCATATCAAGCTGCTGCACCTGGCATCCATATCCATCAGCTCTTATAATAACCTCTTTGTATCCCTCATTCAATCCTCGGGCTTCGAAAGACCCATCCTCACCGCTCACCACGGTCTTAATCTCTATACCAGAATCAGTCCTCTCGGTAATGGTGATGTTGGCATCCTGGATGGGGAGAGCGGTCTGCTCGTCGGTGACCATTCCCCTGATGATAGCCTCGGGCTGGAGATGGAAATCCTGAACAATCCTGTCTGATTTGGTGAACCTGAGCACGCACCTTTGAACGGCATACCCATCGGCTTTGATGGTGAGGATGACCACATCGTAGAGGGAGGTTA
>Ga0224501_10002516_pt1 | contig 14431 bp, 13 predicted proteins | sample SF_Oct11_sed_USG_4_FD_169105 | JGI IMG/M metagenome (GOLD analysis project Ga0224501, IMG submission 169105) | Sediment microbial communities from San Francisco Bay, California, United States - SF_Oct11_sed_USGS_8_1 | ecosystem: Environmental > Aquatic > Marine > Sediment | place: USA...
GTTGGGTACAGACATCGATAACAAGGCCCTTCTTTCCAGTTATATACAGTTAGCTGTCCTTCAAACTTCAGAGCTGCTCCAGACACTAAAGGCTGAAATAACAAATATCTGTTTGCAACCCCTGTTAAAATAGTACGGAGTGTGACGAACGCAATAGCAATAAATTATAGCTAAACAATTGACCCGCACAGGGTCTTGGTGGATGAGCCGACAGCATATAGAACGAGTACCGTACAAAAATAGTACCAACACTTACCTTGTGGGCGAGCACACAGGCATCATTCAGTAGGTACCTAGTAGCTACATTATCAGTACAGTCTAACACTACGTCATATTGTTGAATAATCTCCATAGCATTGCTACTGTCTATAGCAACACAATGCTCAACATATCTTGGCATGGAATTAATATCTTGGCAAGCCAGTCGGGCTGAGTGGCACTTATTTTGGCCGGCCGTAGCCTCTTTATGTAGAATTTGTCTGTGTAAATTGCTAATTTCCACTATGTCGTGATCAAGCAAACCTGAAAACATCACACAAAAAGTTACAATATTACCCGAAAGGAAAACACAGGTTTTTGTACACCAAAGTTACGCCCAATAACTAGTATCAGTACTAATGTACTGATCAGGTTTATCAGCTCCATGGGTAATGAAGGTAATGATTATGTCATTCATGAAAAAAACTGGTGGTAGAATTAGAACTGAAGAGTATCATGCCCAACTACGACTCCTCATTCCTTTGGAATGTTACATGTCGAAAACGTCATATCACAACCTCACCAGTTATAGACTAACCACAGCTTGTAGTTGTAAGGAGTTCAGGGCTTTAAATCACACACAAAAGGGTTTGCTTACCTAGTCTTCCTATTCCTGACGCTGCTAAATGGATAGCTGCGGGACAGCCTAGGCCACCGCAACCCACAACCAGAGCACTTGATGATTTGAGCAATCGCTGACCCTGCATCCCAAATTCAGGCAGGATTAGCTGCCTGCCATATTTCTTTATCTCATCATTTGAAATGATGGTCTCTTCATTAGACTCCATGATGTATGTAAACTAATCTGCAAAACCTTCGTCACCTGACTGCCATCAATTTGTTCTAGTCTAAGATGCTTTACAATGTGCCAAGTTTGCATAATCTTTGGTTCCCTGCCATGACAGCACGGCACCTCGGGCTTATTCATCGATAAATGCTCTGAAAGGAAGTGTGTCTTACTCTCCATATCTAGTTCAACAATATCTCAACACTCAACAGAGCACAATTACAACAGAATTAAATACTAATATATGAAATTGGAATGAAAATCTCTCATGAGAACAGTCACAGTCGCCAAGAGTGAGTGTGACCCACTGACTCCGTCGCGCCAGTGACACGACAATGAGACAGAGAGTTACTCAGTCTGTCAGTCAGTCACTCGGTCAGTGATCCAGTCAATCACTGACCTGAGTCAGTCGCTCACTGACTCAGAGTCAGAGTCAGACACTGTGAGTGTGAGACTGAGTGTGACTGTGAGTGTGACCCACCCAGTCAGTCACTGACCTGAATCAGTCACCCACAATCATAGTATTAGAGTGTGTGGCCGCCTAAATCAGGGCAACTGACTCAGTTGCTAGAGTAAACTAGGCCGCATTCAACACTTACAGAAGTTTAGTTACCAGTTTGAGCAAACACGAGTAACACTAACAAGGTCTTCTCCAAACGGTATGCGAGACCAAACATTGACGGGAAACGACGAAACTGCGAAATAATTTGGTACACTAAAATACCTCAGCCAAAACTATATAGAGGATAACTCCATAAAAACTCTGAAACTGCGCACACATACAGAGGACTGGTCTTCGTCTGTTTTCCCAACACGCGTATCTCTCAACCATTCAATTAAAATAATATAAATCTAGTGTTATTTAGTATTGAGAGGTTTGGATGGGGCATAAAGTGATCAAAGAGTAGGGGCCATCGGCAGTACCACACCCTAATGTGTAGCCAACAACCACCACATGCTACAGACCTAGGCCACTCAGCTACTCAATGCACGCTATCTGAATAACAAGCCTTGCCCGTGTAGGAGTTGGAAAGTGGTGACCTTAGAAAGGCAGATTAGTATGCTCGACCCTTATTGTCATGTTTTATTGCAATAGTACATTGTGGCGAAATGTACAAAAGGTTGCTGTTACCCATGGAGAATGGTGAGCACAATGAACACATATACATCTTTGGATAGGAGTATTTACAAAATCTCAAGAACATGCTGAGAAAACAAATACAGACCAAAACTCCCACAAGGAAGTTATTGATCAGGGGCTAATGTGATGCTATCTAAGGAGCATGAGCGCATCCTGTCAGTGTCTGGAGGTGATGCTGCACTGGGCGCGCCAGATGTTAAAGAGGAGGGCTGGTCATTATTGGCTGGTATTGTGCACAGTACAGGCTGTGATGTTATGGCTGCAGATGACGGCATGGCCGAGTTCGTTGTAAGAATGGGACTACTGGAATGTCGCTGGGCTTCCCAATCGAGTCGGTTATCGCTGATGGAGGTAGTTAGCTGCGATGTTCCCTCAGTGACTCTGAGAATTGAGCTCGGAGACGTTAGACTAGGAGGGCTTGTCTCAAACGGTGGACTGCAGCTGAGAGTGTCACTTCCAGGACTAGTGCCAGCGCGCTCCGTCATCGGTTGTAGCAGCGAGCCTTCTAATCGGGCAAGCGTCTCACGCGGAGCAATCGGCACTGGAATACTGGTAAACTTCTGCTGCCGATCATCGGCAGCAGGGTTCTGATTTGCTGATGTGTCTGTACCAGATGGCAACTTTTGGAGGGCCTTGGTGGCCTGGTGAGGAATGCGAACCGCTGTGCTAGATATTAGTCCAGGGGTGGACGTGAGGTGGGCTATACCGCCCGTCGTGGCTACCTGACCTACCTGACCTGACTGAACAAATCTGATAGGTAGACGACAACCCTGAGCGGTGGTAGCCATAGCGAGAACACTGCCAGGAGGTCCAGCTCTACTGGTCAGGCCTGGTTCCTCCCTTATCAATGACTGGCCGGAAGAGGGCAAGGTAACGCTATCAGACGATGGTACGAGGTATCCACCTTCCATGGACAGTAACTGGCGGATGTGAGCAGAGTTAGCGTGCAGATCCTCACCATCTTTCCAGTGGTTAAGGAGACTAGGTCGGGTCAGCAGATGCTGTCGGGCAGAACCGTCTGCACCAATGCGGGTCTGGCTGAAAAACTTACTGCCAAACAGCTCAGTGGCTCTCTCCACAGACAGTCTGTATGCCTGACCTAAAATCAGAGAAAACGAGATTACCTACTGACAACTGCTGGAAAAATGGGCAAACTGTGAAGTTCTCCCCTTTAAGAATGGGGAACACAACTCAAAAAGTGCGTCTACCATCGATTCACCATTCATCGCAGCGATAGCGAGTGGTCTTTTGCCACAAACCGAATATCGGTCACTCGAATAACTACGGCCCAGAAGTAAATAAAATGGGATCTAATTATTAAAACTTAGTTACCTAGTGATCTTCACCTCCTTATAACATCGAGTAGAACTTAAAATTGAACGTAAGATTGGAGAAAACTTAAGTTATAAGAAGTGCTCTGCCGGTTTTTCCTAGCCGTAAATAGAGGCCGTTGCGTTCGGGCCTCTATCATCTGGCAATAATGGCACCAAAGCTCGCTGACAGAGGTGAACAAATGCACTCTGAAACCCTATTTCTATATTTTTGTTGAACATTTTCTCTATATAGACTTGTGCAACTACAAGTCTAGTTTGCACCTGCAAGAGGATTTTCTAAACATCAATGATAAGCCGAGAAATCAACGCAAACACCAACAGTTCTGTGTTAATTTCCTATCTCGAGGCCAATTCTGGTGCGTCGACGGTCTGAAAAGTACGTCGCCGAGGGCTCTGAGTATGCGCATTGGATAGGGCTATATCTAGGCTTCCATTTGAACTGGGTATTGGGCCAATTTGTTCATGGTAGGCTTCAGAATTTGCAAACAAGTGAAGTCACTTTTGCCCATGCCATAACCCATTTAATACGAATTCTGGTAACTGCCATATCTACTTTTCATGATTCCTATATAGAAAAGCTAATAAAGGGAAAAGCAGCTCCATGGGTGGAGGGGGCGGTATCAACATCTGCTGCTATTCCACATAAGAATTGTTACGGATGGGTAAGGGGGGTGTTAGGATGTGGTTTATCAGATTACTGTTGCTTACGTGGATAACAACATTTTGGCAGAGCTTTGTAAGATTAAGTTTGTGCCATTTACTGTTTCATAGTAACTCACCGGGCTCGAACTTCAATGGCAATGTGTTGCGGGTTTGCTTCGCTTGGACAGGTTGACCATCTGGGGATATCTCAATCTTGGATATGCGCGGTAAAGCCATCACATTGATCGGGTTGAGAGTGGTCAGTGAAGACTGAGATGATGATTGGGTAGTGGCGCTACCGGAGATATTAGCGTCAGTCAAAAGTGATTCGCTTCCTGGCTTGGCACCACCGGCGCTGATATGACCCATTCGCTTTTTATATTTTGTACCTAAAACACATCTGTGACATGAAGACGGAAGTCTTTTGTAAAATAAACTAGATATTGACGAGTAGAAACCTACCTTCAGCAGTTATTTACATGTCTGTTCCAGAATCATTGCACAGCCAGTACGTGTACACTTAGTTTCCCCAATTTCTGCGGGTTAATTTGTGCTATTTGGCACCACTGTGTAACATTTGTTATAAACACGCATTTGTTATGGATGAACGCGCTTACTCTCGCATTCAAATTTTATTTGTTGGTTATTGGACTCATTTTGAGAGTTGTCTTTCCTTGTCACTATAGCAGTAGGGGTGCACAACTCTCAATTCCAAACCCTGATAATTGTAACGCCGTAATAATGGTCAGTAATAATGGTAACTTTTATTATTTCGTCTCCTGACCAGATATCAGGGGTATGCAGATATTGACCTACTGATTCTAACTCAGCATTACACATGGTGTGTCATTAGGGGACGTCTTGCTTGAGAAGGTTACTTTTTATTTAACGTCACAATCTGAGATCCATGATTCTAAGCCGAATACGCTATCCACGACCGTTGACGTAAATAATTCTAATGTACAACAGTATGAGGATGTTGTAGAATGCAACAAAACTCGTTTTATTGACTGCTTTACGAGAAGTAGCACAACCGCTTCGGTCTATTCACATCGCGAGGCTCATTAGGCGTTTTCGAACGAGCTAATGTTCGTTCCAATTTTCTGCTTGATCTAACAAGTCGCCCAAACGAGTTTCAGACGAGGCGACCCAAGGTCAATTGCGCGATAGTGAGAAAAACACATTGACTCGCTGTCATGTCTGTTCGGACAGACTAACGCGCTGCATTTTCACTTTTTATTCAGTTGCAAACGCAGATTTTCGCGTTTGCACAATTTCAGTCTGATGAGCAACGCGCGGGCCATCTGAATTAAAAGAAAGATATAGCTTTTACCCAACGTGTGAGGTCTACGTTAGCTTGTCCGAAAATGTCCAATATAATTTAGCCGAATGAGCCAATGGATCAAACATACAGATTGGACTGATCAAATACATGGACGCAAAATCAATTTTCTGACAGCTATGATACACATCACAGTGCAGCTCCAGTGATCATGACAGCGCAGCTCCAGTGATCATGACTGGACCCCAGGGTATGAGTTTTATGGGATGCTTAAAACATGTCATCGCTTCAATTTGCTCACCTTTAACAGGCCCGAGTTTTCTTTTCTTTGGTTTCTCAGCCAATTGCGCCACAGATAGTGGTATCTGATCAGGTCCCTGGAAATTCACACGGAGGATAATGGCAATACAGAGTGGGTTTATTTCAGTGATTTCGCAGAGGAGATCTACATTTTGTACATGTAGCTGGTTGATGATCCATCAAACTGGTAAGAAAATGAGGTCAGCTTCTAGTCTTCCAATAATGCCCACAACAGCACTCACCACTGCAGTCCTGCTGAATGAATCTTTAACAATCATACTACGTTTCTTTGCTTTTTTTAGTTGAACTTGACCGGTCTGACTTGTAGACTGGGTGGCTGATGTATTACTCTCTCTAGGATTAGGCTCAGAATCATCTATGGAACTGAGAGCCGACTGAAGATAGACGTACACCTCATCCTAAAAATATGCACATTCGGTAAGTACATATTACAACCTGATTTGCACATCTAAAATTCTAATACAAAGCCACTGCGTAAACCTAAAACTAATTACTGAAGAAGAGCCAAACTAAATTGTTAGCTATAAAAACCTAGAGTAAGCGCAAGAGACCAGGTACCCCGGAGCAATGAGGTCATTTTCCCCATCCGACTCTCCTATCACATTCCGATAATACGCAAGTATCTTCTCTTGGGTACAAAATTGTTCATTTCCTATTTCCCTGATGCGTATTCTAAACACTAAAATGCATCGCGTACTGAGTTTCCCCGCTGCTCGAATGTGGGTGGTAGATTTGCTCGGACAGAATGCATCGAACAAACAATTTTCATTCCTGAGAGCATTATTTGGCCTACAAAATGGCCGTCAGAATTTAAATAACCATACAGCCCTTTTTTAATCAGCTACCCCAACGCCAAACAACTTGCCTGTTCGAAACCACCTATTGCTTTTCACAGAAATTCTCACTGTGTTCACTAACCAGTATACATCGGTCTACAATAGACTGGGTGATAGCCTTTTCCTTTTTGACCTTGAAGTTGACATTAAGCTGGTCATTGGCTCCGCCCACAACCAGCAGACTATTTTCTGCCTTCATTTTCTCGCGAAGATCTTCTAGGTCACTGACTGGACACGTCCGGGCATGCTCACCGACGACAAAAAGAGTAGCAGTCTGCGAGTCCACCACCACATCATCCGCATCCTACAGTCATAATGCTAGTCAGGTGGTGAAGCATGAATACCTAACAATAGTATCAGTATTGACGCCCGGGTTTGTTTACGGATTTCTGTAGTGTGGAGTGTCACTAAGGGTCGCCGTACCCGAAAATTCTTGAAATAAGGGCTTTGTCTTTGTTGTTGTGACCATGTATTAGCAAACTACAACCCAGTGAAATATTTCACCATTTCTCAACTACTGAACGATGAACTGATATACATACACAAAACTGTTATATATTGAAGCTAAGGGACTCACTTGCGGCTCATCAAGAGAGCCGTGCTACAAAGACACCAAACTTTTACTATATGATTGGTCTGAAACAACTCACAACCATAGGCTGGATAGGTCAGTAGTAGAATGTTGGGCTCGCAACCGTGAGAACCTGGGTTAGAATTCCGGTCATGGCCAGCTCCAGTTGTGAGTGTAAGCTCCTCACATAAATCACATAAACTTACACCGCTCCGAAAAAACCAGGTCCATTAAATAGGATGACCAAGTAGGATAAATAGGCAAGAAAATGTACATTAGAAATCCTCTACTTTAGAATGCTGATCTGTTCTCGTAACTCACCCCACGAGGACCATTGATGCCAACCAGAGGGAATCCCAGAGCGACTACTGCAGTCACAGGGTCCATACTGGCCACGTATGTAGCCAGCAGGGCACCAAAGTTCCATCCAATCAGGATGATCGGTCTCCCAGGATGCTCCTCCTTCACCTAACAGCACAAAACGGGTTATCAGCCAGAATTCACGCGACAACAGTTTAATCTCGGAACAAAAACGACAGCAAAAAATCTCCCATGTAATCTGAAAATTCTGTGGAGATAATTGTCGTCTAGGATTATTCATTATCACTCAGCGAAATAACAAATATACGAGTTATGAGATGGGTTATATCTATTAGCATGCCAAATTGCAATCGATTCGTAAGCCTAGCTATTTCCTGTACTGGCGCCGTTTGCCCGGCAAGTTTACGATAACTACTAGGGTCTGTGAAGCCAAATAAACCTATTGAGTCATAAACCAAAACCCGGGACAGCTAGGCCCGAAAACGCTACTTTGATGATTTTATGGTCATACTGAGTGTGAGTGGAGTTTCCCAATCTGCACTGTGATAGGTGAATGGCAGATTAAACAGCGAAAGTGTAGCGGAGAATTAAAAAAACTTACAGGGAGAAGTTGGGTCACCTTTGAACAAGCAATAACATTGGTCAAAAACCATTGTATCGCAAGTTTACTTACGAGTATACAATGGGTGTATGACTAAACCTTTTCAAAACTTCAGAAAACTTTTCGAGAGCTCTCGGAATGTTGTGACTGTACGCACCGTAGCGAAATGCTTACATAGAGCCTTTAAGGTAAATGGTGTAAAACAACTCCTAACTCCTGTTACTAAAACATTATGGCAACCCCAGTCCTGTAACCGTCCTCAGTTGCAATTGGTTCTTTCCTGCACAAGGTCTCCAAATCCACTGGGTGTCCTGCCCTTCCTCGATCGTCGTCCCACCACTGACCGCCAAGGCTCTAGACTGGCTTGCTATACCAGATGCTGGCATGGCTGGTTAATTTTTGGCCTGACTGTCTACTGGCCGCAATTGTTTGACTGATTTTCATGGACCTTAACGTAAAAATGACTTCTGTGCTTATTTAAGTTACGCATGTGAGTCAACTTTTCTGATCAAATCAAAGTCAAACAGTCAGTCCAGCAGCTACATGAAGGTCATTCATTTCATTGATATTGCTTTGCTTATTATTGTAAGCGGGTTATCATACCTCAGCGAGTTTCATACGCAGACAAATAACCATCTGATCAAAGCTCTCCCAGACAGTTCTGCGAGTTGTGTGCCGCGGTGACGACACCACTATGACCTTTGCCATGTTGCCGAGCTGCCGTGTCCAAAACCTGAATCGTCTGCTCTTGACAGACGCCATGGCCTGGCAAAGCTGGGGCAACATCGGCACAATAAGAATCACCGGATCTCCGCTGAGCTTAACCTGAAAGACACAACGAAAATGATTATTATTTATTGTCTACACTAGATATCCGGAAACGACATCGGGTCAATCTTATTGCATCGCCAGGCCAGTTGTCTATAAACTCTAGGACGAGAGCTAAGAGACCCATCTTTAGCCAGTTGTCAACTGTCGAAAAATCGAATCTATTCTCATTACACAGTCCACTCCTAGATAGACATAGATAGATTGACATGACAATAAAACTCAGCTACCGGATGTTACGGGATTTCACTCAGGGACAGCTTGAAGCTTAAATTCCACAGTCCTGAGACGTACATGTTTTGGGGGCGGGGCTATGGTGCTGACAGGATCCCAGGGTCTCTTGAGAAAGTCTGTCAAGTTCCGGCGAGGCTCAGTCGCAATAGGGGATGAGTTTATCATTCGGTCAATCAACTCCGGGACCTGCAACAAAAAATGCCCGTAACATGATACGTAGACGTTCGGCCTTCCCAAACTTTTATATAAAAGCCTTACCAGAGCTAATATAGTCATTCTCTTCTCTTACACCTGCTTCAAACGGTTTCAAATGAAGCTAAAGTGCAACCGCTACATTAGCTGGCAAGGAATGATGGCTCCGCTTAAAAAACTCAAAATCCCAGATGCGCAAATGGAGTTGTCCTCCCTTTTGGCAAGTCAGCCGATTTCATTAAAACACTATTTCTAGCGTGAGCTAGGCCGAATAGCACACGTCAGTACTGTGGTATTCACCCTGGCTCGCGCTAGGACATCGCCTTTGATCTCGGCATGGCGTGCTGAGATCAAAGGCGGTGCCCTAGCGCAAGCCAGAGCTAGCTGAAAGGTGCGCCTTCAGATTCGATCATTTGAAGACGGCATTAGAGAATCACTCATTGTCGTTATGGTACGCAGTCAGGCAAACGTCTCTGTCTGATTTCTAAACACTCAATCTTAGAAAATGCATTGGTTTAAGCTCCAGAAGGAATCAGTGCAAAAAAACTGTCCCGAACTTTGGCAGTGTCGGGAATGTCAAGGGATGGTATAACCCGTGTTTCCTCTTAACTCTTTGAAATTACCACATACCTTTGACTTGAGTGTCTGTAAGACTTCCATATATTCTGTTAGCATCATCAACGAGAGGTTTTCCAGAAACGCGCAGTGAAGCCATGAAAGCAGCTTCTCATCCTGTAAGATATGCTAGAACATTCCTAGGAATGTAGCGATGTGTGACTATGTATCCTCTATCTCCTCAAAGAGAGATAAAATATTTCAGTGGTAGAGCGCAGTGGTCGCAACGGCGATATCCTGGGTTTGAATTCTGCTCACAGCTGATGGGTATGAGCTCCTCACATTATTACTATAGCTCAAAACAAAACCAAGCTTCACTATAATTTGGAGCACTGACTCTGACTCTCTTATGGTGCACCTTGACTGGTGAAAAATCAGTTATCTAACACACAGCCTCGTCATAAACGAAAAGAGGTCATATCGGGAAGAAACGTTTTCAAAGCAGACATTCATGTGAGTCTTCACAAACAAAAATACACACAAAGCTCTAACATACCCAGAAGAAGCTGGAAAAAATGAGGCGGACTCTTTTTGCCATCTTGTTGCAGTGAAGTCTCTGCTTTATCGGCGCGTTAGCCTGCCCAGCTGTGGCCAGTCGGGCCATCCTGCCCAGCTGCAGCACTTTATATACTCTGTTGAATATCTTGTTTTGCGGGGATGTCCAACCAGCCCTGTGAAACATGTTATCATACACTGAGCAGGAGATCTGTCAGTCGTGATCCAACTTCTGCTGGCCTTAGACGTATGTGATTATATATAAGTTGATGTTGTGGAAGCTACTCGGGCTGAACCACTATTGAGGAACCAGCTGGCACCAAACTTACTCTATATACCACTTCGGCTGCCCGATTTAACTAATTTAAAAGGTCAGATGAACCCATTTTTGTTGGACTATATGTAATTGACAGTTCATCTGTTGCATATATGCCCCATCTGTATAGTAGATGGTACGGCATTCAAATGTATGCTAAAGTGCATTTTCCTTTGTGTTTTACCAGATAAGACAGTTCTACCTGTTCATTATCTCATCAAAAGGGTTGATACCGGGCCGTGTTTGTTTTGCCTCTCTTTCGCTCTCAGTAGTTATAGCAACCACCTTGGCTTGGTCAAAGTCAAACTCTCGTGGTTCATCCAATGACTCGACATCGATCTCCAGATCATCCGGCTCCCCTTGCCTGTACAAATCACAGAAGCCAAAAGATTATAAGATAGAATCAAGAAAATGATTAATCTTCTCTAAATTGCCTTATACCTATGCGGAGGGGTGGTAGAACTTATTATATTGCTTATAATTATAAAAATTGGAAAATGAACAGTCTCATATGCCGACAAAACGGATAACCAATAATTCAGATGTCAAGCCAGGTACGGTAAACTAAAAAAACGGGCCTTCTATAAAGCTCAGTAAATATAGATGACCTTTGCCCAAGCTTCAATAACAGAAACACTTTCTTTGGCACCATGCTTCTTATAAACATAGGATAAGGACCACTGAGTGTTCACTTATAATCTCATGTACCTAGGAATCGATTTCAGTTGTTTGTCAGGTCCATGTTGTGGAAACAGGATGTGTTTTGCAGGCTCTGCTTGGCTTGTGTCAGACTGGCAGTTCCAGATCTTGGAGTAGCAATGATCCAGCGGAATAGCATCTGCCTCTCTATTCTCAGATTTATTCTGACGTTTGTAAAAGTTCCAATCACGAGGTACAGATCGTTTCATCTTGGTGCTGTGTGACATCATGGTGGCCATTATCTACGGAATGAAACCGCTTATTGAGAACTCTAAGTACACAGCATAATAGATTTCTTCTCCCTCACCCGAGGTTTTCAACAAAATAATCCGTCTGGATGCTTCATCTTTGCCAACTATGGCACACAGCTATTACAATGCTGCAGATATTTTGTGTATCCCATCAGTCCACAATTTTCCGCTAAAGTCAAGTCTTTGGTGGAAGTAGGTACTGTACATCACTACATACATGGTATCTGACTCAAGTCTAGCCTCTCCATTAGACTCTAAGATACGGGTTGAGCTTGGAGTACATCATCATGGTATCGAGGGTACAGAAAATACTAACTGAAACTCAGTGTAACTGAGTGATTGTAAACTGGAACTCAGAAACTATCCGTAAGACATGTACTATACTTGCAATTTGTAAACTTGTAACTGTAAGTTACCTTGTTAGTTTATAAGTATCCTGTTACTTGCTAGTGAGTGCAGTAATGACCCACTAACTAAGTCAGTAAGTGTAACTGACTATTAAATAGTGCTAGCTAAACTAAAACTAGTAACTAACTAAGTAACCATCTGTCTGTTTGTCAATACTATGTTAGTTAGTGTTACTGTGTTAACTCTAACTCTACCTCTAAGTCCGGCATGGACTTGGTTAGTAACTGAGTTACTAACTAGCCCGCAGCAGCTGTGCTGTGCAGTGTACAGTGTATCTGCAACTGTATCTGTAATGTATCCCCATGATCATCATGGACATACGTGAATTGATCGGAGTACGATTGTTCAAATAATCATCAAGAATGAAATTGAAAACGTACGCTACACAACACCAGTGAGACAGAGTACAGTATATAGCATATGCACATGCAGCCAAACGGCTAGGCCTAGACTAGACAGTGGACTGGAGACTAGACTAGAGACTAGAGAGCGTTGGCATTAGTTTAGTCTAGACAAGTTATCATTAGGCATTATATTACTATTAGTATTACTATTAGTATTAGTACTACTAGTCATTAGAGTCAGTTACACTTACAGTTAGACTTACTAACTTAGTTAGTAACTAACTTAAGTCTTAACTTAGACTTAGACGGTTAGAGTCTAACTCTACATCTAACTCCAAGTTAAGACTTAAGTTTTTTAAGACTTAAGACTAAGAGTTAAGTCAAGACTAATTTAAGCAAGTTAATTAAATAAGTTATGATTAGAAAACTTGCCTACTGCGACAGCTCAGTAGCAGTTACAATGCTGTGATGGTACACGCAAATCTGGGCATAGCAACTTCAAATCAGTCTCAAATATGTTTTGTCAAACCAGTGTCACAGACGCACTGGTCACAGTGAAACCAACTCTATCAACTTTTTGTCTTCAGCCATCAAACGGAAGTTATTTTACAACTTCGCGCGCAAGCGCTTATCGGTAGTAGAGAATGATCTGACTTCCTGGCGTGTGTCACAGAAAGCCGGGTCACCAAGCCAGGCCTTACAAAATAAAACAAAACCTATTGCAAAAGCGCTTTGTAATTCCTATCACCGTCTGCTGTTACCATTGACTATACTAGTCGGTCAGCTGCAATGAGACACAATGGAATGCACTGAGTGAATTCAATAACTAACTAGTGTCTTAGTCCTAAGAGTAAGGCATTTAATAAACTGGTACGTATAAATACTTTTTAAACTTAAAGGTGGATACCAGTGCAAGTGTCTCCGGTCTATGTATCATTTCAATCACTAATCAATGAGTGCTAGTAGGGTGGGAGTAGTTACTCAAAGAGGTTCCTTGCATCAGTTACTTTAACAAAAAGGAAGGAATAACTTTTATGTATTCTATACTTTTCCTCGGATAGGGTTACAGGCAATGTTGGGGTTATAACTTATACTTATGCCTGTTGTGAGAAGCCTTGTGCATAGAAAACGTTTGAAAGTGAACAGAAAACGTGAGTTTGGTCTATTGCATATTGCAATATTTTAATATAGAGCTTTTTGAGTGACATTCTAATCTAAATCTTCAACACCTTTTACATGGTATGATTGGAACAGAACATCCTCCCGGCTGAACATGAATTGCAGCCTGCAATTCATGTTCAGCAGGGAGGATGCAATTTGCAGGGCACCTAGGTGCTCTACTGAAAGATATTAGAGAACAAATCCCTTTTGAGTCAACTCATGACCGTGGCTTCTAACTTCTAAGTAATAAACATATTATATTCCAATCCTGAACTGGCAGAGTCGATCGCTGTGGCAGCCATCATATGTGCTACATAGAATGTCGAGGACAGGGCATATTCCCAACAGGAATTGTCTGGGGGAGATCACTCCCAATGAGCACAGTTGACTTCCTTTTAAAAAAGTTTTTTAGGTGTGAGTGGACCCGGATTGTGTGAGAATGACACTATTCTTCAGTTACAAAGCAACTAATACTTTATACTAAAACATTGTGAGGAATATGCTTTTTCGTACTATTTTTCAAAAGTAACGATTACCTTCTATCACCTTGCATTCTATGCTACACAAGTATCGATTGCAGTAACTATTACTCATTATGAATCGATACTTCCAACCCTGAGTACTGGCTCCACTTGTTACTAGCTAGGCGAACCTTGTGGGGGTGGCAAGCTCGGAGGTGTGTGTGCGTGCGTGCGTGCGAGCGTGCTTGTGTGTTGTGTGAGAACGCGCGTGTGTGCGTGCGAGCGTGCGTGAGTGTGTGTGTGTGTGTGTGTGCGAGGGTGTGTGTGGGGGAG
>Ga0224501_10002517_pt1 | contig 14425 bp, 9 predicted proteins | sample SF_Oct11_sed_USG_4_FD_169105 | JGI IMG/M metagenome (GOLD analysis project Ga0224501, IMG submission 169105) | Sediment microbial communities from San Francisco Bay, California, United States - SF_Oct11_sed_USGS_8_1 | ecosystem: Environmental > Aquatic > Marine > Sediment | place: USA...
CTTTGGGGTGTTAAATGCGGCGACAATGACCTCTTCGCCATCACTGCCTCTGATAGAGCTAATATGGGGTACAGTAGTAGCCGCTACAATCGGGATAAAGGCAGTTTTGTTTCGTGTTATCTTTGATGTGACATAGGTTATTGCGAAAACTACCCAAACCAATTGAGCAATGTTTGAGATTCACTTTACACAAGTGATGATTGTTGGAATTTAGCTGAGTATACAATTACAGCATATCTCCTGGTCATTCCGCAGTCTTAATAACCCAGTGTACATTTATTACCAGTTCTTGGTATGTCAGCTAGGACGAAAACAATTCCAACAAAACACCTGATACATAACAACCCATTATAAAAATAAAAATGCTTCACCAAAAACAGGCGTTTCAGTTTAGCTTGCCCTAATTATTATAAAGTACGGCTGGTTAACAAACATCACCTACCTAGTTCATCATAGTATGCACCATATTCCTTGGAGTTATTAGGCACACCGCAGAGTAGCCGGGCCTTGTAGAACATCAAGAAGATGTTGTCAAGTCCTCTATCTTCTTTACAGACACGAGCAATACGTGAATACACCTTGCGATCGGTTAGTTTGAAGGTCTCGATTGCAGGTTCGGTGAAGGTCATGTACACACTGTCATCAATTTCAAACAACGACTTAAACTCATCAGTGATTTCACCATCTACAGTAGATATGAGAATGATGCAAGTTAACTGTCAGTACGCTATGGAAGGGGTGGGGATGGTAATGAAAGTGAGACTAGATTTCCACAAGGTGAAGACTTACCGGCAGTGAAGGCAAATGGAGAGTTGCGAAGCTTCAATAGAGGGGTTCCGTCTTGTGCGACTGTACCATTTCGGAACAGTATAGTTCGATAAGAACCGTAGTTGAAGATTTTAGTGAGGGTATAAAGAGTGTTTTCAGCTGTTCGTAAAGTAAACACGCTCTGGTCGGTGGATACAGGAGCTAACCCTGACGGGAGATTGGCGGCGGTCGCATACTGATCCATTAGCAGGTAGGGGGAGTTCTAAAAGAAAACAGAATGGATAGTCAGCTCATTTAGACGACGCAAAAGTCAAGGGTGGTGGAATAAAGCAGTGAAAGAGAAGAGATGCAGATACTACTCACATCTGTCTGATTGATGTGAATCTTTCTACAATCCGGCTGACGTGCGCTGCTCCCGCAGATGAGTGGCTCTCCCTGGTCCATCACGATAGACCTCACATGGCTTTCACAGTCAGGATAGGTATTAGAAGTTCGATCACACCGATCTTTTTGAACATCAGTTGCTATCCATGCGATCCTCTTTGTGGCTTCCATTGTATCCAAGCTGACATTGAATAAAGTGTTCCTACAGAAAAATCACACGTGAAGTTGGTGACTAGAAAATAACAGATGATGATAGATCAAACGATTAAGTCTACTGCCCTATAATTGACAAAGCTACTCACTGGGCGCCAATGAGCACGTAGTTTTCGGCAGTGTAAAGCATGCTCAATGCTTCTTGTGTCTTGTTTAAGCCAGTCAGTCCTTCAAATGTCATGGCATCAGTATCTGTAACACGAAATAACAGTTGACTTCAGGGTTAAATAGGCCAATCCACAAAACAAAATTATAGCTATCGGCAGGCATCAAGTGTTACCAGGGTAGTGGGGCACCTTTATCACCATTTTAGATTTCCTTTGATATAGTAACCGAATTAGACCCTGGATCATTTTGTGGTTTTTGCCTCATTACAATCGCAGAACATGAGAATAGTTCGGCTATTCTTGTGGCTAGCTGGTTGGCCAATAACCTTATACTGGCTAAACAATGGGTGCCACCCAATAGACGACACTAGCTACATGACTAGTTTTGTGGAGCCAGGCGTAGCTAAGATAAGACATCCCTAGTACAGGCAAACTAAGTGTCCTCCCGTGATGCGTGACCAAAAATCTACGTAACAGCCATTGGAACCGATGAGATAGGACACCAGCATAGCTTCCAAGAGAGAACGAATTTACTTCTCTTAGATCAAAAGTCAACAAAGCAAAGACTCGTACCTAGAGCACTCATGACCGTGCTAATCAGGAGAACAGACCAGTGCACTAGATGCAAAACTCCTTCCATGGCTAACTACTGAGTAATCTATATTAGAGATCCGAGGTAGATCCGAGTTAAGCGTTAATATCCTTCTAATAGTCTATAGCATTTTAGTCCGGTGCTGTTTAAAGAATATCCAGCCAGTGAGGCAGTGTTAGTAATCGTGCTTAGTATCCACAGCCACTAGGCTACGACGTCAACTGGTCTATAAAACTTAGTCCAGTGCCAAAGAAAACTGGCATTAAATAGAAAATATTGCACCTCTAAGCACCTCTACTCTGCTATACAAACAGGGCAGTGCATTGAAATAATACACGCTTCAGCTGGCACCAATGAGCTTTGGAATACAGCGCTATGAACCCCTCGGAGATTATTCGCGGGTCGAATCACATGACCAAACATCATATCACCTCCTATTGGTCAATAGCATTTTAGGACACTCCTCCTACAGAATAGCCTGAGATTGCTTGGCTATTAATTATTTTTGGGTTATTGGGTATAGAAAAGACTTTGATGAATTAATCCTTTAACGTCTTGCACAAATGACACGCAATTATCTTGTCGGTAAATAGAGCCTTGACATGAGTTCCTATAGAGGTGACTATTCACTAATGTTGCTGATTGTATTAAACAGTGGCTGTTTCACTGGGATGAGTAGCTGGCCCCATTGGGTTAATTTGAGAGCTCAAGTTAGTTAAATAGGCTGAGCAGAAGACGCACGCTAGCAGGTTATTGTCTGCACACTTATGTAGTCAGACTCTCTATGGATTCACAGCAAGCTAAGACCCAGCTGGGTACTATGATTTTAGCTTCTGCGGAGATGTCAACAATAAGGCAGTAACGAGACAAGCATACCCATGTTAGATCTTGAAACAAAGAGTATGACGAAAAGTTTGCAACCATTGTACTATAAACATGGGGGATGTACCATTAAGTTTACCTCTATAACTCCAAGAGATGCACAAGAGATGTGGTGTATGCTGAAGGCGGATGGGTTTGTCAAGAGAGGACAAATCCAAGTCAATAGTGAACAACAGCTTATTGAGGGAGTTATGCTTTCCTGAACATTCTAAAGTCAGTTGATATGGGGTGGCCTTCCCCTGATCTATACTCGCGGCAGGTTGTACAGATCATCATGAATTCAAGCAGATTTAACTAATTTTAGCCTCTATCACATCAAGTTTCCGATACAAACAAACTGGAAATAGGTAATTGAATCCACTACACAATTAATAAAACCAGCCTCGGAGGCAATCAGTAAACCGAATCATTTGGGGGTATCACAGATGCCTATTACTTCGGCAAGCACGGCTGCTATACGTATGTTATAGTAGTGGGAAAAGGAAGCATGACCACTATAGAACACACGGGGAGCTGGGGGAAATTGCCCAAGGGTGCTACTGTTGACATAGGTGTCACCGATAGGCCAAAACCTGAACAGAAACAATTAGAACTTATGAATCAAGTGTCAGATTTTAAAAGCCAGTCTAAGTGGTGCGCAGTGTAAGCTGATGAATGATGAAGAGCCCTTTAGAAAACAGACAGCTACCCAAGCAGTTGGGTGCATTGTATTTCTACCAAAGACCAGCTAAATCCACTAAAATTCCAAGTGGTAAGCCACTAGGCAGACACCAACAGCGGCTGGCTTGGTTTTCTAAGTCTATGAGCGTCTGGTTCCAAAAATCAATCACAGAGGTACGAGGAATGAGGTGAATAAATAACAGGAGACACCAACGTATGTTGACCGAAAATGTGAACTACAAAGAGAAGGGAAATGACTCCACGTTGTGTTTCTGTACGAAGCCGATATTTGATCAAAATGAAATGTAAATATGCCCAATGATTTTAAACAGTGTGTAAACATTTTAGCAGTAATAGCCAAGCTCAAAGTCAATCATCACCTTTTCACAGACCAAAAGACAAACTGGGAAGGGGAAGCTGGGCTTAGTGGACACAGCACAGGGTTACTACAGAACCCTTCAGCTCTACCAGGTGAAGGGCTCTGGATTATCAAGAGCTTGTAAAATGCCAGAGGCCGATAATGATCAAGCAGCTGTCAGGATTATAGCCCTGACACCAGCAGTGTCAGCAATGTAGTCAGTCATTTGGGTCCGACATCAGGCACGGTATAATGTATCTTCTTGACCCTCGAAAGGATACCTCGTAGGCTTATTAGACTCTCAAGTGTGAGAGCCTGTGGACATTTTATCACCGAATGATAAAGCCGGTCGCCTCACATTTCATGACATGACAAGTTGTCGAGGGCCTGATTTTATCTCTAAGAAGCAAGCCATAAATTAGCTTGCTTATTACAGCGCTAATCTTATACTGGGCCCTAGCTGACACATGCAATGCTCTGTATTAACGCCAACTCCACATCAAGGTGGTATTTGTCATAATAGTAGGAATAACATGCGACCTTATGTCACATTTATCAATTCTGTCACAGCAACTAAAAGCTGGAAGTAAACTCTTAGTTTGCACCTAACACAAAGTTCACCAAGTGGCAGCACTGACTAATGACCCTTTAACTTGTACACAGCAATACAAAATCTAACTGAATGGTGTAATTAATAACCACACAAATAGAAGCAAGAGATCTTTGACCAATTATTGGTATTACATAACCACTCAGCCCATTACATGCACCACCAGGAAAAGAGAAGCTAGGGCGTGGCTTCATACTCAATGTATGTTGGTATAGCAATTATGGCTCTAAGCCAGATGCGATTGCACTGAGCACGGGTGCTTGCACTAGTGAGTTTATATTGCAGCAGCCAAGACTAGTGCGACACGCAAACACCCACACACACACACATGTGCTCCCCAAACACAACAACCAACAAGTACATCTATGGCAATAATCATTTAGGATAGGCTTGCTTGGCCTGAAAGTTATCCTCCTATGGTCCTAACCAAGAAACCAAAACCACAGTTTGGTGTAATCAATCATCTGAATTGATGAATGTTATACAGCCAAGCTGACAGTACCTTTCCAGAAACTCAACAAGTTGGCAGGTTTTTCATCAACTGGCATTTACTGCTATAGCTAGAGGATGCACGGTGTGTCACTATACCAAGCTGATAGATAGCACATTGGTGGTATAGGTACCAGTAAGTAGTCATTAACTGACACAAGCCCTGTTATCAAGCGACTTTTGCTACCATTCATAGATCCCATATGATTATGTGGTGCACTCATCCGTGTTATTTGTGAAACAGAGACTCCATTCTCAATGATACGATGAGAGGGAAACCATAGTAATGAGAGATCATATCTGTACACTACTTATGAGGCCGCATTATCAGGGTTCACAGATAGTCATCAAGTTATTTTTCTTGAGATCATATAAGAAGAAAATAAAAAGACCCACTCAACAATTACAAAAGCTTGACTATCAATGACAGGCTTCTATTCTCATTTGAAGAAGTTCTTTGAAGAGTAATGGGCCTTTTCATACTATGATCTTTTCAAAGCAAACTAAATAATTGCAATGATTAACTGAGTTAGAGGTCACCCTTCCAAGCTCGGCAACGCTTCACAACTACTAGGATGTCCTACTAAAATTGAATTGACCCTGAAAGGAGAGCCTGTTTATGTTATGAGGGAATCTCACCACAAACCCTGTCATTAAATAAACAAAAGATGAGAGATTTAATGGGTTTATGATGAAAACCAGAGGCAGACTTTACCCAACAGTACCTTTGAACCTGTGAGGTGTCCCCAAAACCAGTGGATTGACACACCGCTTTATGACAGCATACTCACCATTGTAAGCTTCCAGAATCGCTGGCAATGGGAGACTGGCGATTGACCCGAACAAAAAGAGAAGCAATAGAAATGACTTCATATGGTGTTCCATCATCGCACTACCCTACAAAAAAGTGACAGTCAGTAATCAAATTATCAAGTGCACCAGTCTATTCACTGGATGATATTTTTGATGTTCCAGGTGGTGGGTTCCTTTATACCAATGGCATTATTCAATGTGTAAGTGCTATCTTCTATGGTTAATCAATAGCGGTGACCTCAACATCCCACCTGCAGGAACCACTACGCTTTTAGCTGTATTCAGCCAGCAATCGGATAGTAAAAGCATGAACTAGGGACAATTGATAGTGAAGAAGAGATGTCCGTAGTTAGAATAGCAGCTGGTAATATAAATAACACTGTTGAATCCACATTTCCATCTGATTACAGCTTCACAATTCAATACTTCCAATTCAATGCGTCTGTTGATTCCCTCTTTACAATTATCTGTGGGTGTCTCAGTGAAACGATAATTAGACTTCCCGCAGACCTGAACTGTGGAATAAACCCTGGCTACACCAGCTAGACAAACCTGTCATTAGCGGCTTTATTTGGTAGGGAGGAGCAGGGAAACATAAGTTAATAGGCAGGTTATGCTGGGTGTTTTCACTAAAGATTCCGGGTCTTGCACGTTTTGTATAATTGGGATATTATAGACCAGCTTGCTTAACCTCAGAATCTGATTTTGGTGGGTTTCTGGGAAGATAGAATGACAACTGACAACAGAGAGACTCCATTGAGTTGCTACTGTGATTCAAACATTAGTGAAACCTGCCAGAGTCATATCAAACACTAGGTAATAAGATACAATGGAATTGAAGCTGAAGCCACCTAAAAATTATCATATTCATACTAATATCCTAAAGGAGTATATTCCTATTCTTCGCATAAACCAACAAACAGACCGAAGAAGTACAATAGGCTCCAATATCAAGTTGTGTACTTGCCAGATCCTCCAGTCTCAATGCAAATAGTCTTGCTAGTGCTATCAGTGTCACAATACTGAAGTTTAAAGCAAAGCTCAAGTTGCAGCTGTCCACTCAGTTTGCATCTAAGGTGACAGTCACAACGAGTAAAAACCAAAAATCTAGCATTGCAGTGACCCACTACTTATATGATTACTGCGAATTTGATTGAGAAGTATTGTTTGGGTCATATTGGGTCAAGTAGCTAGTTTGGGTTTTTAAAAAGAGGGAGGAAAACTATAGATGACAACCAAAGGATGCGAGGAACGAAATGGCTTATGGCAGCAGTCACAAATATGTGGAAGATCTGATTGGTTTTTTGGCAGGGTTGACTGGGTGTGACAAACAATGGACCTGTTGATGATGAGATGCTGCTTACAACATCACTCAGAGGTCAGGGTTTTATCTTTGGCAAACAGTTGACATCTGCGCAACAGTTGTTACAACAGGGGAATAGATTGGCTTCTAACCTCAGTAATGAATCAGTGACCCTATACAGGATAACACCCTGTAAGACTCTATCAGCTTCAATGAGCCTTTCATAGCATATAACATAGTCATACATGATTCAGAGACTGTCCGGTTACAGACCAAAATACACCGCCTTCGAGCCAAAAAACTTCATATATACTAACCCAAGCAATATGGAAACTGGAAGTTGGGTGCACGTTTGTAACAAAGTTAAAATAACTTTTATGTTGTACCGATTGTAATGCTAGTGACTGAAATGCATGCCAGATGACACTATATTGGTGCGGGCCTGCATCAATTACTAGCGCATGAATCTATTGAGGACCCTAGATTCGCTGCACTGATGTCAACAAAAGAAACAACATTAGGACCACGACTCAGCGATAAGCAGGACTACTGGCTACCATGAAGTGGAAACCATTCAATTTCATGTAGTAATCCTTTCCCAAGTGTTATAAGCTGTGATTTTGAATAGGGCTGAAAGTAAAAGAGGTGATCCCTTTGAATAAATGCGTATCCTCTAGAAGACCGTGTTCAATGTAGTAATGGAATTAGGAGTGTCTTTCAGCGAAATCTTAGACCCATAACGAAATTTGCCACAGAATGGATGGGCATCATTATGATCCTATCTAGGTAATTGTTCTACCTCTGTTCCACCAGTCGCAGCAATTATCAAGTCATTCAACCTGAAAACTAAGCATCCACAACGGGGATTTCTAGTAAATTTTATGAGCTCTGTCTATTCATTGGTTATTAAAAACCATTCAACAGGTCCCATGGGTTTTGACAATGATCCTAGTACCAGCATGTCTGCTGTTGACAGCGAGCCAGCACTTCACTACACCGAAGGGGAGATTAAATGCTCCACCCACCTATAAAACTGTACGCCTAGCTGTGAGACGCCAATATTACCTTTACCAAAAGGTTAACTGCTCCTATCTAAGTCAGGCAAATACAGTTTTGGATTCATTTCATAGTGTTCGGATACTAGATCATGACATAATGTCAAGTCTTATTATTTATTAGAGCATAACCGCAGTCACTTCCACCACTTTGTCAAATTGCCCAGTTATTTCAAAAACCTACGACATCGGGATATGAAATCGCCACTCAACAACTATAACAAGATATCACAATACAGATGGACTTCTACATATATCCCATTTTATGGAGGCCAACTCATTTTCGAGCTGTGAAATATATATACATGCGCAATATATAAATGCGTCCACTACAGCTGTTTTGTGTACTCACTGCAGACTCCAAATGCAGTACTTGCTTCAAACCAGTTTTCCGATAACCGCAACAGTCCAGTTGACGATAATCCCAGTTCTTGACAAATTTCGGTGCTCACAACACACACTACACCGCTTAGATCTTGGATCGGAATATACAGTGGTGAGCCTACCATCCATAATTAGATGCTCACCACCAGTTCTGATTGGCTTACATACTGATCACGTGACCTAGACGGGATTACTGATATAGAAAAGTGTGCAATTTGCCAATATGGTATTGCAGGATTTACCAGCCAGAGGTGATGGATGGCTATGATAATGGGACAGTAGGTGGTGATTGTTTGCCTTCATTTGATCATCTCTTATGCCGCACATTGCCAAAGAGCGCTATTCAAATCTTGCTAGGGCATGCACTCAGATTTTGAGTGAGGATTACTATGTTGACAAATAAACAAGTGCTGAGATAAACTATACCAAAAAGATAACAGGTCATAGTCATGCAGTTACTGCCATTGATTTGTGATAACCGCCGATTAACTGGTCACTGACTAAAGGGAGTTACGTCCAATTCCGGTTCTACTTGTTGCCGCATTACGCATTGTATATGTTTTTCTTGTTAGGAATAACTTCTCTCATATCTTATCATTACTGTGGTTTGTCACACACCAAATGACCCTCCCCCTTTTTGCATTACATAGAGATGATCACAGAAGTGGGCAAAATCAGCAGATGAAATCTATAATGATAACCTAATAATAATCTTAATATTTCAAAGCATTGTTTTCATGAACTCGGTAAGTCTGTCTAGGGGTTCTACTCATCTTATGAACACATCTCTATGGTTATAAAGCTTGTTACTCCTGTTGTTAGTTTAGATGTGTTACTGACAATAGGAACTTATTCCCACTTACCATAACACTGTTCATAACAATAAAATGAGTAGAATCAGGGGGAATAAATTTCAATGAATAAAATTATTCCTCACAATAAACAACAAAACTAAGACGGTCTAGCATCTCAGTGTTCAGTCATCACCTGCTATTCAGTAAAGATAACCATCTTATGGTATGAGTGATAACCTTGCATCAACTGATGTAAATGGCAACAAAGGATGTATTAGTCACCCTCTATAGTCTATACCCTAAAGGTACAGAAAGCTCATACACATCATCGAGCGACAAAACACAATCATTGTGCCCATCTTTACAGATTGAATGTGATACCGAATGATATTATAAAAAATGTAATATTTTTCCAACCGATGATAGGTTTCTCCAGTTCAATTATGACACATACAAATATGCACCCATATCATATAATTGTATGGATAATTTTAGCCCTGTCTGCCTATCTTCAAATGATCTTCAAAAACAGGTTGGCATTCATTCCCTATTGACTGGAAAGTTCCAACCATTTTCCACAAAGGATTTTAGTTTCCATTTTATGCCTACTAGTTGTTTCAGCCACTTTAGATAACCAACTGAATATATTTTTTCCAGTTTTAGTACACCGTGATCGGTCCACAAAATACGCGTAAACGTAATCCATACCATGCTATATACAATGTACAATCATGGGACCCTTGTAACATGTACATCATGTACTCAGATCTGCCCGGTTGTTGATTTTTATTTGTTCTCTCAACATCGACAAGAAGGGCTCATGTGGAGCGAGTTCCCAAAGGACTATTTCTATGCACCGGCACGCGGCTGCACTCAGGAACTAACCAGAAATCAGAGAACTTTGGGAGAGAAAGGCATAGATTTATCCATTGCTCTATAGAAAGAGGTCATTTAGGCCGAAATTTATACTAAATGTCCTAATGTTTGAGCCAAATAAATGGTATTAAGAGCAAATCAAAGCTAAATACAATTATTATCACAAGAATCAAATGAGCAAACTCTATCAGGCTTTGTTTTATGAATCATTGGTCTAATCCTCCAGGTGTAATTAGGATTGTATTTGTGTTGATCTATACATACATATACTGGTAAAAAAATACATCACCTACAAAAAGCAAAATATCACCCTGTTTGGCTTGTCAACACCTGACGCAAACCATAGGTTTATTTAGATAATAATAATAACAACAAAAACTATACAGTTACATCGGAAAGGTGCTCATGGCCAGGTGCTCAAGCAAATATTTATGAATGCCTCTGGGTACCATATAATCAACATTTTAGTAACAAAATAATTCTATGGTAATTGCCACTCTTGCCATAGATGTCAATCTCTCGTGACGAGTTACGCTTCGCTTTAAGAATTCTGTGATTCACTGTTCCGAGCTAGAAATTATGCTCTTGGAATAGCTCCGTGTGAAACTATAGCCCTTCAGGGTGGGTTGGCACAACAACATCACCTAACACAACACCGTAATACTAGTTGCAAAATAGTGAAAATTCGATCGACCACAAATTCCCATCTATAGAACTGCCCACCCAGGACTGATATAGTTTCAGGTGGTATGCAGGTGGTGTGTTGCTCTGTCATGTGGGTGGTGCTGGCAGATATTGGTTAACTTTAGGGCTGTCTGATTAGATTTAGCAGGATGTAGCCTGATTTTTCATATCAGAGATATATCCACAAACAAATTTTCAGCATCCTTGACTACAAACTCTAGTGAATTTATACTAAATCTTTGGCTTTGGCTAAAAACTGATATGTGCAATAACAATACATATGTAGGTTATCGCCTGTTCCTATCGGAACCTCTTATAATTGAAAAACGCAGTTGTTTAGAAGTTTCTGAGTATCTCACAGATGTATGTGCTTGCTCTTGGTGTAATCAGTTTACTTGTGCATTGCCGAAACCAGGGTCCATACCTCTGATAATTCATAGGCTGCACCATCACGAGTTTGGCGTTCAAATGCTCATCCGATCATCAGATGGGTAATTTCGTTAAATGAATCATTGTGCCAGCCTACTTAATGCCTAGCAAAGTGTAAAATCTTATTTGGCTTTGAATAGCATCTAGATGAGCCACATCATGGGTCAAGTAGTCTATGTCTAACTTGATTGAGTGTGGGTTAACTCTTGTTTACGCAATGATTATGTTTATTTAAGGATGCAGGCTTAACAGCAATTACTTAGTTTTTGTTTGTATTAATCTAATATCTACTAATGTGGAGATTAAGTTAGGTTAAGACAACAGGCTGCTGTCTAGGAAGCTCCTCATCATCATTACTGTCCACTATTGCAAACAAGGTGCTTGCCACACCCACATGGTCTGGCAAGGAAAGATTCTCTATGAGCAGCTCAGTAGTAACTAGAACTCTAATGGAGCGACTCTGACCATAGAGTTCTCCTTGGAGTTAGAAGATAACACTATGGCTCTGACTGACTACGAGATTTGAGTGCCGAAGAATGTCACTGACAACAGGGACCAGGGAAGGGAAATAGGTTGAGTGACAGCCAGTTTTAGTATGAGTACATGGGATAATCACCCAGGGTTAATTTTACTGGCTATGAAAAGCTCATACCATGAGAATTGGTTAATGGCATGTGTACCATTTAGGCCAGTCTGTAGTTATTGCACAATATAAATCAGAAAATATAAATGTCTAGTCTAACTCACTGAGAACAAATTGGTAGACGACTACCCATTAGATGAACAATGCAAGTCTGATTTGAATGTTCAATTTTGTATTTTTATAATCACCTGGGTTAGTAGGAGCTGTCTCTTCATACGACAATCATGAGCCCGACAATTAGAAATTGACAGCTTGAAGACTCACAATGGAAAATGAGCAATTCAATAAGCCAGTTATGGGTCCTGATCATTAGTCCATATTCCTTGAGGGTCATAGAAATTAAATCATGATCATTAAACTACCTTCAAAAGTGCAGTAGTGGACAATCAAGAGCCGTGTGTTAGGAAAACTAAAATGCACAATGAAAAAAAAAACAACTGGTATGCGTCATGTGATGTTGTCATCAAGCGTAACTGAGTGAACCTGTCGATGAAGCGCTCTTCTCGAATTCAGATTGCAGCTGTCTATAGGGAACTCGATCCTGCATGAAATCAGCTGGCTGCAACGATCTGTAAATGTCTGCCAAGTCAGTGAAATGATTCTGCTTCAGAACTTCCTGGTCATGACTTTGTTTGCAGATGATGATCATCAACACAAGAATAAGGACGGAGATTACGACTAGCCATATGAGTAAAGCAAGCAGGATGTTCCCATCCACTAGAGTAGATGTGTCCCATCCAGCTAGGTTGCTAGACTTACTAGCCACAGCTGCAAAACAATAAAAATAATGGCCATTCTGTAAGATTGTGATCCTGTAACCGTGATAGATGACTCCTCCCAGGCATGCTTATAACCATATAATGATCATCTAGATTTTAGTTGATTCCTTATTCATTATAAAGTTTCTCCACCTACCTGATTTAGCTAGACAATGAAAACTACCAACAGAGTTAATGCAAATCTCAGTTCCAGAATCGCAACCATCTTGATTGACTAAACATTCATTGATGTCTATACAGGACCTAAAATCCTGCGCTAGTGTGTATCCACTCCGACAGGAACAGAGAAAACTGCCATCCAGATTCTGGCAGAAATCAACACAGCCGCCATTGTTAATTCCGCATTCATCAACATCTGTGATAAAAGAAAAAGCTGGGGTCAAAGGGTGGCGTAGCTGTGTGCATTTGCACAAGATCTACATGTACATACGGCATCAAAACGCTCCCTAACTTTTTCAGATAGCAACGTAGCTGAGCTGGTGCCCCTGGGTGGTATCATTATTTATTAAAACACTAGCAGACCAACTTAAGGGGGAAATTTATACTGTGGCTGCAACTTTACCAAACTAGAGTTTGTTATGGTCTGTTATAATGAATCCTGTCCTGAGTGTGACCGAAACATTGATGGATGGTTCTGTGGCAATAAGCCTGCCATCTGTGAGTGATTGCTTGAAGACACTTCAACTTTTTAAGTGTAGGGGAGCTATTTTTGATTGTGTGGTCTAACTCACCAGTGCATGTCCGCGTGTCAGGCTCATACACGCGTCCTTCTGCGCAAAACCGAGAACCATCGGGATTGGGAGTCGCATCATCTAAAATTTGGTAAAATTGGATACAGGTGGCATCAAACAATAGGGTTTATCGCAGTATCACTATGATTATCAGCATACATAATGCAGCTGGAAAGCTGAGATTGAGGGGCTCCGTAGTTACAGTTGAATCACAAGTATAATGGTGATATCACTCACTATCAACACCATCTGGTATATAAGGTCAATATAATCCTTTTTCCAGCTGGATAAGCTATACACCAGAAGGCATACCTGTGGCTATATTCATGCAGGTGTATGAGCCAATTGTGTTTATACAGATCAGGTGATCTGCGCAGACTCTTTTACTGAAGTCACATTCATCTATGTCAATGCATGTCTTATTGTCTCTAGCAATTTCATAACCATTTTTCAAGCAGGCACAGTAGTAGCTGCCAGCTGTATTGATGCAGTCATCTAGACATCCTCCATTCGATTTCAGACACTCATTATCGTCTGCAATCACATTTGATTTCAAACTAAGATAATTGGGCAGCAAACCACTTAAACAGATTTGCGGCATCTAAGTTGAAGAGTTCGCACCTTTTAAGTTTTGAATCCACACCTCTGAGCAGGTTAAACTATGCCTTGTGAACACAACTGACACTATAAAATACAATTACACATCACAGACTGGACAGTTGCAGCTCGTTAAGATAAAACATTAAGGGTTGTCCACAAAACCAGCTATGTACAATAAAGGACAGAAAACTTTTTGAATTGTCTCATAACTGGCGGGTGAGTCTGGAGGGTGAGTCTGGTGGGTGAGTCTGGCGGGGTGAGTCTGGCGGGG
>Ga0224501_10002518_pt1 | contig 14424 bp, 14 predicted proteins | sample SF_Oct11_sed_USG_4_FD_169105 | JGI IMG/M metagenome (GOLD analysis project Ga0224501, IMG submission 169105) | Sediment microbial communities from San Francisco Bay, California, United States - SF_Oct11_sed_USGS_8_1 | ecosystem: Environmental > Aquatic > Marine > Sediment | place: USA...
GAAGTTGGTCAGGATCGTCATGACGACCTGGACGATGAGGGAGCTCGCCATGAGGCCGGTGACCACGAGCCTCCCCTTCTCCTCGTAGAACTCCCTGCCGTACCTCCTGTCCGTGTACCACCTGATCAGGCCCCCCACGCCGAAGGGGACGATGTAGTGGGGCGGCAGGAGCATGCCCATGCCGAGGCCCATCATCGAGACCGGGGTGAAGACCTCCAGGAACGCGCCGAGGACGCCGCCGGCGAGGAACAGCCAGAGGTTGATCGTGCCCGCTATGTTCCCCGTGGCCATCATCGTCAGGTAGACCTTGCTCTGGATCAGGCTCACCGCCGGCATGAGGGCCGTCCCGAACCCGATGTACTTCCAGAGGACCAGGGTGAAGGCTATGCTGAAGATCATCGTCGGTATCCACCCGGCGACCTTCGCCTTCACGATGTCCCTCCAGGAGAGCTCGAACTGGTCCCTGTACTTCAGGTAGGGCAGGACGCCGCTCGAGACCCACGGGCTAGGCCTGAACAGGGGGTAGCTCCAGTAGCCGGCGTAGTCCCTGTAGCCCGTGCCGAATATCGGCATGTCGTAGAGGAAGATGGACATCACTCCCATGCTCATCCCGGTCTCCCCGGACATTTTGGCGATCAGCACGAACTCCAGGAAGCTCCCCAGGAAGAAGATGTAGGCCGTCAGGAGCAGGGAGTAGACCCTCGGGAGGGGGCTGAAGGGGTTCAGGACCCACACGAGGCCGAACGAGAAGCAGGCGATCGCCGCCACCATCATGAGGTACTTCTTGTTCGAGAGCAGGCCCCTGGCCAGCACCTTGTAGAGGCTGACGTAACCCAGCCTCCCGCCGTTCTCGTTGTTCGGGGCCTTGGAGAGGCTCCTCTTGACCAGCACGAAGACCGAGAGCAGTATCCCCCCCAGGAGCAGAACCCCCAGGGCGGGGCCGATTGAGAACTTGAAGACGAGCTCGTTGTACGCCTCCATCAGGTCGGGCTTGTAATCGACGACGCCCCGGGAGACCAGGTAGGGGGCGATTATGAGGTTGGTGATCAGCCCCGCCGCCATCAGGCTGAGGGAGGTCTTGTAGTTAGTTATGTAGCCGATGGAGGCGAACCCGACGCTCAGCGCGATTGCGAAGATGGCCCCCTTGGGGAGGAGCCCGGACAGGTCGACGGTGGTCAGGTCGTACCCCCAGAAGGAGGGTACGTTCTGCAGGAACGTGACTGCGAACCCTATGACTGCGGCGATCGCCACGAGCCTCGCGGACCCGCCGCCGGTCATGCAGGCGTCGACCAGGGAGGCGTTGGCCGCGGCGTTCGGCCAGACCATCTTCTCGCTCCTGATGAACTCCTCCCTCAGGACGTAGGTGAAGATCAGGCCGACGACCAGGGACAGGACGGTCATGAGCGCCATGAGCCCAAGCGGCGTGATCCAGTGCGCGAGCTCGAGGCTCTTGGCAGCTATGGCCTCGCTCGGCGGCGCCATCCAGTAGGGGAAGGAAAGGCCGCTGTCGGTCTGGAGCATGTAGATTATCACCGCGATGCTGTTGTACAGCCCGAGGGTGGAGGCGCTGCTTATGAGCACGAAGGAGAGTTCCCTCCTGCTCGAGCCGCCCCCGAGCCTGTGGAAGAGGGAGTAGGCGAGGATCACGGCCATGGCGCCGTAGCCGAAGCTCATGCCGATGTTTATGCTCAGGTACCCGTTGATGGCGCTGAACAGCACCGCGAGGAGCGCGCCCAGGAGGATCGCCCTGCCGTTGATACCGCCCCTTTTCCCATGTTCCGCAGCGGCGGCCTGAGGTTCAGTGGACTCGGAGGTCAATCGCCGGGCTCCCTCAGGTTCGTCCGATGGCTTCTCGCCATATAAAATCGAGTCACAACATGAGAGTACATTATGATACTACCTCCATCGAGGCGTCATCAGATAAACTGTCCGCAAAAATGATGACGGGGCTCCAGCACCGGTTGTGAGAAGACAGCCTTTTTCTAACTGGGAGGTGAGGGGCTCCCCTCTCGCGTTTCTACGAACCCAGGCAGTGGGCCCCAAGAGGGTGTTCGCCTCCTGCTCTTTCCCCCGAAATTTATGGGGTTGTACCTCGCCCATCTCACTAGTATCGAGGGTGGTTAGGCGCAATAGGCGTTCTGGATAAGCCTGACCAGTATGTGATCAGGAGATCCTCCACCCTAACTTTCATCGGGGTCTCCCCTCAACTGGGGTTCACAACGCTTATATCCCGACCGGAAGCTGCATCCATGCCATGGCTGGAGAAATCACGTTCACCTGCTGCGGTCTCATCTGCGAAGATTGCGAGTACTACAAGGGAGAGAAGGCCCCCATTTGCCCGGGCTGCACTGCACATGAGGGAAAGCCCTTCTGGGGGGAGTGCCCCACCTACGCCTGCGCCGAGCAGCACGGCGTCGAGCACTGCGGAGCGTGCGGTGAGTTCCCCTGCGACAGGTTCATCGACATGTTCGACCCGAGCCACGGGCAGGTGAGCTCCGTGATAAGGGCGGGGATTCTGGCCTATCGCAGCAGACACGGCGACGATAAGGCCGTGGAGCTCGCGAGGAAAATCGCAGAATAGGCCGTCGTTCAGACTGCGGTGCGATTCCTTGGTAGGAGCGGTTGAGGCTGCGGTCGTTATCGTCGTAGACGGAGGCCGCCTGTTGTTGCTGAAGGCCGCCGCCGGGCACGTCGGGGAAGGCAAGTGGAAGGGCCTGAGCGGGAAGCTGCTGCCCGGGGAGAGCCCCTCCGAGGGGGCGGCCAGGGAGGCATTCGAGGAGTCCGGCCTGAGGGTGTCCCGGCTCACCCGGCATGGCGTGGTACGCTGCAGTTTCGGGGGCCGGGAGAACCCTGATTGGATCTTGCACGTTTTCTCAACGGATTCCTTCGAGGGAGACATGAGGCACGACCCCGAGGGCGCTTTAAACTGGTTCCCCCTTGAAGAGGTACCCTACATCGAGATGTGGGAGGACAACAGGCACTGGCTCCCCCTCGTTCTAGAGGGGAAGAAGTTCAGCGGATACTTCTTCTACGATGAAGAAGGCTCAAAACTATCGGGTTTCAGCCTTGACATCGAGGACTTGAGAGCCTGAATCTGTCCTATATGGGGCTATCGATTATACCTGTCGTTCTTCCACGGGTCGGCGGTGTTGCTGTAGATTCCGGACTCCCAGTAGCCGAGCCTGTCCTTCTCCATGAAGGTTATCCCCATCAGCCACATCGGGCTCTTGTACGCGTAGAGCTTCGGGACAACGAGCCTCACAGGTCCCCCTAACGGCTGGGGCAGGTCCTCGCCGTTCAGCCTGTGGGCGATGATCACCTCTTCGTCCATCAGCTTCTCCAGGGGCAGGGACGTCGTGTAGCCGTCGTAGCACTCGAACCTGACGTACTTGCACGTGGGCTTGGGCTTCGCCTTCTCTGTGAGTGTCTTGAATAGAACGCCCTCCCACCTCTGGTCTAGGACGCTCCACCCCTCGACGCAGTGGAAGTCGCTCACCGACTCGGCCTGGGGCAGGGCCGTGAAGCCCCCCCAGTCCAGCCTCAGAGGGTTCTCCACCTCCCCGTCCACAGTCAGGCTCCATTCCTCCCTTTCGATCGAAGGGAGCTCCTTGACAATCCCCGGGTGCTGCGTCCCCCACCCCATTATCGCGTCTATGGCCTTTTGGTTCGGCGGCAGCCTGGAGTCCTTCTTCCTGAACAGGAACACTTTGACCAATGGAACCAGGGGCGCCGCTGGCAATAAGCGTGTTGCCGTCCTAGAAAGAGGCATATACCTGCGAGTGGAAGGGATAACCCGTGAGCCTGGAGGAGTACTGGTCGAAGAGGGACTTCGGCAGGACCCCCGAGCCCAGGGGCGGGGTCGAGGAGTCCGGGGGGAACGCGTTCGTCGTCCAGGAGCACCACGCGAGCAGCCTCCACTGGGACCTCCGCCTTGAGAGGGACGGGGTACTCAAGAGCTGGGCCGTACCAAAGGGCTCGCCCGAGTTGAAGGGCGTGAGGAGGCTCGCCGTCCAGACGGAGGACCACCCGCTGGAGTACGCCGGCTTTGAGGGCGAGATCCCCCAGGGCGAGTACGGCGGGGGGACAGTCTCCATCTGGGACGGGGGCGAGTACGAGACGGAGAAGTGGCGTGAGGGCGAGATAATAGTCCGCCTCGAAGGCAGGAGGCTGAGGGGGAGGTACTGCATGATAGAGCTCAGGGGGCAGCCCGGTAACTGGCTGCTCTTCAGGTGCGACAGGGATGAGGGAGAAGGCTGAGAGGATCATAGAGCTCCTGGAGGAGGAGTACCCCGAAGCGAGGGGGACGTCCCTCCACTGGGAGACACCCCTCGACCTGCTCGTCGCCACCATACTCTCGGCCCAGAGCACCGACGAGCAGATCAACAAGATAACGAAGGCCCTTTTCAGGAAGTACAGGACGGCGGCAGACTACGCGAACGCCCCGAGAGAGGAGCTGGAGGAGGACATAAAGTCATCGGGATTCTACAAGCGGAAGGCCGAGTTCATCCAGAACGTCGCCAGGGGACTCGTAGAGAACTTCGGCGGGGAGGTCCCCAGGTCCATCGAGGAGTTGACCACGCTGAAGGGCGTCGCCAGGAAGACGGCGAACATCGTCCTCGGCAACGCCTACGGCGTCGTGGAGGGCATAGCCGTCGACACCCACGTCTGGCGCCTCGCCCACCGCCTCGGGCTATCCGACAAGAAGTACCGCGAGAAGATCGAGCGGGACCTCATGGAGTTCTTCCCCTGGGGGAAGTGGCTCGCGGTGAACTACCTGCTCATCGAGCACGGCAGGAGGGTGTGCGACGCGAAGAAGCCGGACTGCGATAACTGCGTCCTAAGCGAGCTGTGCCCCTCGGCCTTCACCTTCCCCCGCAACGAGAAATGATGCCCGACAGAGGGCCGCGATCCCCGCAAGCCATCAGGTTGTTTTATATACGCGTTCGTTGGCAAATTCCGCATCTAGAATGCTGAAGTCAAAGCTGTACTCGAAGGGCGTCCTCGTCCTCGGGGCCGTGCAGCTCGTCGAGTCGATCGCCTTCGCCCTCCCGATGTCCTACTTCCCCAACTACGTGATCGGCCTCGGCGCCTCCGTCGCCTCCCTCGGCCTCTTCATCAGCAGCTTCATGGTTTCCTCCGCCATCATGTCGCCGAGGCTGGGGGCCCTCTCGGACAGGGAGGGGAGGAAGAAGATGATGATCTTCGGGCTCATCGGGGACGTCATCTTCGGCACCCTCACCGGCCTGGTCCCCTCCTGGCACTGGCTCCTCTTGGTGCGTGTCATAAACGGGGCCGTCTCGTCAGCGGCGATGCTCTCCGCGGAGGCCCTCCTCATCGACACCGTGCCGCCGACCCAGAGGGGGGAGGCGAGCGGCTTCGTCATGGCGATGGGCATGGTGGGGAGGAACATCGGCCCCGTCTTCGGCGGGGTCATCCAGTGGTACTCTCTCTCCATCAGCCTGTCCGTCCTGAACAGCTACAGGATCCCCTACTTCGTCGACTCCGCCCTGGCGTTCGCGGCCCTGGTAATGGTCGTGCTGCTGATCCACGAGCCTAAGGTGGAGGGGCGCCATAGGGAGATGAGGCTTGAGGCGGCCAGGAACGCCGCCAAGGTCCCGATGTCGACCTCCTTCAAGGTGCTACTCCTCTACTCCTTCATCAACGGCCTCGGCGTCGGCTTCATCATGCCCATCAGCGTCCTATTCTACAACGACAAGTTCGGTATAGACCCCATCCAGATAGGGACGATCATAAGCATCAGTGGCTTCGTCGGCCTCTTCGCGAGCTGGCTGGCCGGCCGCTACTCCGACAGGGCCGGGAGGAAGCCCATAATCGCCGCCGGGAACGTCGTGTCCCGCCTCTGCGGCTTCGCCCTGCCCCTGACAGCCGACGTGACCCAGGCGGCCGGCGTGATGAGCGTCCGGAGCCTCGGGTTCAGCGTGAGCATGCCCGCGCTGCGGGCCCTGAGGGCCGACATAACCCCTCCCGCGGCGAGGGGGAGGTTCTTCGGGATGTTCATGACGGCCTGGACCGCAGGGGACATCATCGGCCCCATAATGGGCTCTTTCCTCTACGACCTGTACAGGTTCAGCAGCTTCGACGTGGGCGGGTTCACCCTGCCGGGCTACGGCATCCCCTTCTTCTTGAACGCCGTCCTCGGCCTAGCGGCGACCTTCTTCCTGCTGGCGTTCGTGGGGGAGCCGAAGATCCACGAGGCCCACCCCCCGGTTCCCTTGGAGTGAAACAACCGGCAGGAAGCCAGGCCGTGTCGTGTGGGCCTTCACTTCTTCGCGTAGATGGCCTTGTACCTCTCCGCCTTGGAGGCGGTGCGCTCGTGCTCCCTGGTCACCATCAGCCGCTCCTCCTCCCTCACCTCCCTGAGGCTCTTCGCAGGGAGGCCGATGGCCAGCTGGTTCGGGGGGACGACGGCCCTCGGGGGCACGAGGGCCCCGGAGCCCACGATCGCCCCGTCCCCGACCTCGGCGCCGTCGAGGACGATGGCCCCGATGCCGATGAGGACCCCGCTCCCTATCCTCGCCCCGTGAACCACGGCGCCGTGGGAGACCACGGTGTCCTCGCCTATGACCACCGGGTAGCCCGTTGGTGCCTCGATGACGCAGTTCTCGAGGACCGTCGTCCTCGCGCCGATCTCGACGGTGTCGTCGTCCCCCCTGATGACCGCCCCGGTCCAGACGTTCACGCCCTCCCCTATGGTTACGTCCCCTATCACCCACGAGCCCGGCGCCAGGAAGGCCGACTCGTGGACCCGGGGCCTCCTCCCCTCGAACTCCACGACGGACATGGGCCGACTCCCCTTCCCCGATAATCTGTCGGCGTCCCTCGAAAAAGGTTTAGGTGCGCCCGGCCTCATACCGTTGGGGTTGATTCGTTTGGATTTCCCGAGCGAGCGCTTCGGCTACCACGTGGTCTACGACAGGGACATCTGCGACGCCATAGATTTCGCATCCTCCCACGGCTTTGGCTACATAGTCCCAGACCTGATGATACCCCGGTTCTGGCCCGAGAGGTTCAGCCAGCAGGAACGGCGGAGGATCAGGAGGTACGCCTTGGATCACGGTGTGTCGATCTCCTTCCACGGGCCCTCAGACAACCTCAACTTGGCAACGCCTTACCCTGAGGTTCGGTCAGGAATCCTCGAGAGGATGAAAATGTGCCTGGAGCTGGCCGGGGACCTCGAGGCCGAGAGGTTCACCATCCACCCCTCCCAGCCCCTCGGCTTTGCATCGGCTGGGGGGCCCGGGACCTATCTGGAGGAGCACGGGGACGTGTACGAGGAGGCCCTCTCCGACGGGATCAGGGGGGTGGTGTCCGTGGCAGGGAGCGTCCAGGTCTGCGTCGAGAACGAGCCCCTCACGCCCTTCGTGGAGGTGGTCCTGGAGGTGCTGCTGGCTGAGGAGGAGAACCTCTTCCTCACGCTGGATGTCCCGAAGGCGATGGACCCCAGGAAGGGGCCCCCGGAGCGGGTCGAGGCCTTCTACCTGCGCCACATCGGGCGGGTTAGGGAGGCCCACCTCCACGACAGGCGCCCCGGAGGGCGCTTCCACGACGTGCTGGGCCACGGCGGGGTCGACGTGAGGAAATATCTCCTGATGTTTGCGCCCCGCGACGTCCACTTCACCCTGGAGATCCGTCCCAGGGAGAACGCGCACGCGAGCCTCCTCCTGGTAAAGGACATCTGGGAAGAAATTTTGTAGCTTCAGGTCAGCGGCTCATCGCGAGCATCCGCTCAATCGGGATGCGCGCCCTCCTCGCGATATCGTCGGGCACTTCTACTACTGGTTCCTCCAGCCTGAGCGCCTCCAGGGTGTTCTCTAGGTCGATCCGCTTCATCGCCGAGCACTCTGCGTGCTCCTTCGCAGGGAGGAAGGTCTTCCCGGGGATCTCCCTCCTGAGGCGGTCGACCATCCCCACCTCTGTGCCTATTATGAAGACCTTCGCGTCGGACTCAACGCAGCGGCGGTAGATCCCGCCGGTGGAGAGGACGTGGTCGGCCTTGAGCTGGAACTCCGGCTCGCACTCCGGGTGGACCAGGAGCTCGGCCTTTGGGTATTTTCTCTTCAGCTCCATCGCCTCGGTGCCTTCTCCGAAGAAGCGGTGGACGTTGCAGTGGCCGTAGTCCGGGACGGGGATGATGGTCTTGTCTGGGACCCTACTGCTCACGTACCAGACGAGGTTCCTGTCGGGGCCGAAGAGGACGGTCTCCTCCTCGAGCTGGGTTATGATCTCGGCGGCGTTTGCCGAGGTGCATGTGACGTCCGACTCGGCCTTCGCCTCGGCGAGGGTGTTGACATAGACGACGACGGCGGCCTCCGGGTTGTTTTCCTTCGCCTCTCTCAGGACGCTCATGGGCAGCATCGCAGCCATGGGGCAGCGGGCCGCTAAATTGGGGATGACGACCCTCTTGTCCGGGTTCAGGATCGAGGCGGTCTCGGCCATGAAGTCGACGCCGCAGAAGACTATGAGGTCGGCCTCCTCTACTTCCTGGGCCCTCCTGCAGAGCTCTAGGGAGTCCCCCACGAAGTCGGCGACCTCCTGGATCTCGCCGACCTGGTAGTTGTGGGCGAGGAGGAGGGCCCCTTTCTCCTCCTTCAGCTCCAGGATCCTCCTCTGCAGTTCCTCGGTTCCCGGCGGGCTCAACCTTCGTCCCCCTAGGTGGGCTCGATCTCCAGCTTCACGTTCAGGCTCCTGGCAGAGTGGGTGAGGCAGCCCATTGAGACGATGTCAACGCCCGTGGCGGCGTACTCCACTACGTTCTCCTGCGTTATGTTCCCGGAGGCCTCGAAGAGCCGCCCCTCTCTCAGGCCCCTTCCGCCCAGAGCCGAGAGGCAGTCCCGGATCTCTGCGGGGGGCATGTTGTCGAACATTATGACGTCGGCGCCCGCCTCGGCCGCCTCCACGGCTTCCTCTGGCGTCCTCACCTCGACCTCCACCTTCTTGGTGAAGCTGACGCCTTGCCTCGTCCTCTCCACCGCCTCGTGCACCGTGAGGCCGAAGTTAAGGTGATTGTCCTTTATGAGGACGCAGTCGTCGAGCCTGAACCTGTGGGTGTCCCCTCCACCCAGCTCCACGGCCCTCTTGTCCAGGGCTCTGAGGCCCGGCGCAGTTTTACGCGTCGCCGCCACCCGGATGCCCGGATTGACCTCTCTGGCCCTGGAGACGGCGTTGGCCGTAGCCGTGGCTATTCCTGCCATGCGGCCCACGAGGTTGAGGGCTGTCCTCTCGCCGGAGAGCAGGGCCTGGGCTGGGCCCTCGGCCTCCATCAGAGGAGCACCGGGGAGGACGCGTTTACCGTCGGCCTCAAAGAGGTTCACGACACACGTGAGGCGGGTGAGTATCGCGGCAGCCTCCTTCAGGCCGGCAGTGACCCCCTCCTCCTTGAAGTAGAGCACGGCCTTCGCCCGCCGCCCGCCGTCGATGAGGGCCTCCGATGTGATGTCGCCGTACCCCAGGTCCTCGCTGAGGAGCTCCCTCAGCTTCTCCTCCGTCAAGGCTCCCAAACCGCCAACGCCGCGCATGTCCCTCTCGCCTCCAGCTCTGGTGTCTTCAAGTTTACATTAGTTTACATATTTAAGGTAGGCCCCGCGGGAAGCCTTTTATTCGGCTCGGGCTATCCTCGGGCGGTGCTCGATTTGGACTACAGGAGGTACATCGTCGAGGTCGGCACAGGGATCGACCTCCACGGCGAGGACGAGACGAAGGCCGCCCAGAGGGCGGTGAAGGACGCCATCAGCCACTGCAGCATGGTCGGCCTGGGCCAGCTCTTCGGCGTCGGCAGCTTCTCGGAGCTTGAGGAGGCGCTAATGGTGGACGTCACGGTGGCGACGCCCAACCCTGAAAGGATCGACGAGGAGGCGGTGCTTGGCGTCCTCCCTGAGGGAAGAAGGAGGCTGACGGCGGTCAAGGGCGGGATCAGGTACCCCACGCCGTCCACGGCCGAGGAGGCGAGGACCCACGGCATAGTCATGGTGAACGCCGTGATCGTGGTCCTAGTCGACATGGATAAGCTGGAGAGAAAGTAGAACACACCGGGGCCCTCCCCTCACGCAGTCTCCAGTTATAGACCATACTAGGGGCCCAGATGCGGCCATGCGACCTAGGTAGTTGATTTAAAAATAGATTGGCAAATAAAGTTGGGGTGCAGCCTTCTGAGGCCTTTGATCTTCGACGAGTACCCGGGGCTTGAAAGCCTGCCTTGGGTGGAGCTGGGGGAGTTCCCCACACCCGTCCACAGGCTGGAGAAATACGGCGGTGAGGTCGGCTTCCTCGAGCTATACATCAAGAGGGACGACAGGAGCTCCAGCATATATGGAGGAAACAAGGTCCGGAAGCTAGAGTTCGTCCTCGCTGACGCCGAGAGGAAGGGTCGGAAGCTTCTGATAACCCTCGGGGGCACCGGCTCCAATCAGGTCCTCGCCACGGGCATCTTCGGCGGCAGGATGGGGTTCAGGGTCACGGGGGTGATGATGGACCAGCCCAACGCCGATTACGTGAGGAGGAACCTCCTGCTGGACCACCACTTCGGGGTCGAGATCAAGTACACGCCCAACACGGCCTCGGAGCTGCTGACCTTCGCCTACCAGTACCTCAAGAGTTACGCCACTGGCGGTAAGCCCTACTACGTCCCAGCGGGGGCGAGCAGCACCGTGGGCAACCTGGGGTTCGTGAACGCGGCCTTCGAGCTGAGGGGGCAGGTCGAGAGCGGCCTCATCCCCGAGCCCGACTACGTCGTCTGCGCCGCGGGCAGCCTCGGGACCGCGGCGGGCCTGGAGCTCGGCTTCAGGCTCTCCGGGATGAAGACCAGGGTGGTAGGGGTTCGGGTGGCCATGCCCTGGTACGTCACCAGGGGCCGCTTCGCCGGGATGGTCAACGGCATCTGCGGCTTTATGCGAAGGGCCGATTCCGCCGTCCCGAGGGTGAGATGCTCAAAAGAGGGCATCATCCTCCTCGAGGACTACCTGGGGGAGGAGTACGCGGCCTTCACCGGGCCGGGCGTCGAGACCGTCAGGCGTATGAGGGAGCTCGAGGGCATGACCCTTGATCCCACCTACACCGGGAAGGCCCTGGGCGGCGGGCTGGACTGGCTCAGGAAGCAGGGCCTGCAGGACAGGGTTGTGCTCTTCTGGAACACCTACAACTCCGTCGACCTGAGCCACCTCGTCGATGGCGCCAATTACCACGTCCTGCCAAAGGCGGTGCATAGGTACTTCGAGGAGCCGACCCAGGAGGAGCTGCTCACCGCTTCATGAGGCGCTGGAAGTAGTCGACGATCCTCTCGTGGATGGGGATTCCCGTCGCCTCGATGAGGGCCGTGTACCCGGGAAAGCAGTTCGCCTCCAGGACGTAGGGCGTCCCGTCCTCGGCCGGGAGGACGTCGATTCCGGTTATCTTGAGGCCCACCGCCTCCGCTACCCTCACCGCCAGCTCGTCGTAGACGGGGTCCTCGAACGGCTCGGCCAGGCCCCCGACGGCGACGTTGTACCTGAAGTCCTCCGTGTTGGACCTCCTCTCCCTCCCCACGACCTCGCCGTCGATCACCATGCACCTGACGTCGTACCCCAGGTTGGGGACGTACTCCTGGAGGTAGAAGACGCCCTCGCCGTGGGCCCTGTTGTACCACATCAGGAACTGGAGCAGGTCCTCCCTCTTCCTTATGCGGTCGAGCCTGATGACGCCGACCCCCCTGCCCTTGCAGAGGGGCTTGAGCACCACGTTCCTCCCGGAGTCTAGGAGGCCGGCGGCGAACTGGTACGCCGCGTCTATGTTTTCCGTCGCCAGGGTCATCGGATGGGGGATGCCGAGCCTCTTCATCTGGAGGGTGAGGTGCTCCTTGGAGTAGTGGAGCATGCTGTCCACCGGGTTGACGACTGCCCCGACTTTCTTCTCGAACTCGCGGAGGATGAGTAGGCGGTGGATGAGCTCGAAGGTCGAGCCCCTGTTGAGCATGTTGCTCGGCGCGTAGACGAGGTCGACGTCGCAGTCCGGGAAATCGGGCGTGGAGACGTCCCACGGCGCCATGAAACGGGTGGGAACGCCCCGGCCCCTCAGCTCCCCGAGCACCAGCTGGGTCTCGTGGACCGTCGGATTGTCCGTGAATATGAGGACTCCCAAATGATCCGCTCCAGACTCAGAGACACGACCGGATTTAAAACCGTTTTCGGGCCCCCGGACGGGATTAAATACATCCTTGACGGATCATGACCGGAGATCAAGATTGGCGAATCCATACGGAGCTCTCGACAGGAGGATCCTTGGGGAGGTCTACGGCAGCACCGAGACCATGGACAACCTCGTCGTCCTCTGCGACGAGTACAACAGCCGGTGGCCGGGCTCGGGGGACGACCGTGAGGCCTGCGAGTACATGGTGGGGAAGCTGGAGGAGTACGGCCTCGAGGAACCCCACACGGAGAGCCTCACCCTCCCCGGGTGGATGCGCGGCTCCTCGAGGCTGACGGTGACCAGCCCCGTCGAGAAGCGGATACCCTGCATCGCGCTGCCCCACAGCGCCGAGGGGGAGGTGGAGGCAGAGCTCGTGTTCCTCGGGGACGGCCCCGTCGACATCTACGAGAAACGCAAGAATGAGATCGAGGGTAAGGTCGTGATGGTCACGAGCCGGACCCCCGCCGGAATGACCAGGAGCCTCCACAGGAACGAGAAGTTCCAGAGGAGCGTCCTCGCCGGGGCCGCCGGCTGGATATTCATGAACCACTACCCGACCTACGGCCCCCCAACCGGCGGGATCAGCCCCATAATCCCCTCCGTAGGCGTCTCCTACGAGGACGGCTGCTACCTGTTCCGGCTCCTCGAGAGGAAGGGAAAGGTCAGTGTCAGGGTCGAGACCGAGTGCAGTAACCTCGACGTGGAGTCCTGGAACGTCGTCGCGGACCTCCCGGGGGTCCACGAGGGGGAGCAGGTCGTGTACGGGGGCCACTACGACGGCCACGACATCGCCGTCGGCGCCCTCGACGACGCCACGGGGGCCGTCTGCGTCATGGAGGTGGCCCGGGTCCTCGCCAGGGAGAGGGAGCACCTGAAGCGCCCCACGAGGTTCATCCTCTTCGCCGCGGAGGAGATAGGCCTCTACGGGAGCAGGGCGTACGTCGGGGACCACCCCGAGGAGGTGGAGGACGTCAGGTTCATGCTCAACTTCGACGGGGCCGGCAGGGCCGGGAGGCAGGGCTTCGGCCTCCACGGCTGGCCCGAGCTGGAGCCCTTCTTCCACGAGATCGCCGGGGCCATCGGGGTCGACGTACCCGTCAGCCAGGGGGTGAGCCCCTACAGCGACCACTGGCCCTTCCTGCTGAAGGGGATACCAACCGCCACGATGGGGGACCCCGAGGAGGCCCACAGGAGGGGCGGAAGGGGCTACGGCCACACGATGCACGACACGGTGGACAAGACTGACCTCAGGGTCCACAGGGAGTGCGTCGCGAACTCCGCGCTCGCCGCCGTCAGGATAGCGAACACGGACGAGTGGCCCGTGAAACACAGGACCCAGGAGGAGATCGAGAAGCTGGTGCAGGACAGGGGCTACAGGGAGACCCTCGCCCTCGGCGAGAGGCTCAGGAACTACCTCTCGGAGAGGCGGGACCGGCTCAGGCCCGAGGCAAAGGCGTACCTGGACAGGCTGACGGCGACATGGGAGGAATCCATCTAACCTCTTTTTTCGATGACTTTTCAGCGATCTACACTCAGAACCCTACGGGCGCGTCCTTGCTTGACACTACAACATGACCGGCGCGCATCGGCTGTTAAACCCCATTTTCTTCAGCTAATTATCATTCAAGGTTATTTTCATGCCCTATTACTAATTTAATGGATTTATCAATCTTGATTGTTTAAATAATCTCATAAATTCATATTTATCCAGTATATAATGTTCTTTTCCTCGATTAAATTTAAATACTATGAATTTTCTTGATTTAACACGGGAAACAAGGAACTATATGAGATGTTATATGAAAAAAAGGACTATTTAGAGGTGTGTACCAAATACGATGAGAATTCTATAGAGATAAAGCTGGGTAATAAACGATACAGAATAAGTTACCCAGAGAATATTTGGCGGCCCCTCGATGAGGGGGCCAAGAAGGCGATAGTCGACCACGCCGCCTTCATGGCGACGAACTACCTCCCGCTGGTCCTCGGCAAGAAGGGGGTAATCTACGACACGAGGCTCCCCATGTTCGACTGCTTCTCCTTCAAGAGCATGATGTACGACCTGCCCTCGAGCGCCGTCCTCGACGGGAGGAGGATGGACGACTACGTCAAGAGCTACTTCAACCTGGACTTCGTCTTCGTGGACGAGGAGCCCGTGGTCTTCGGCACGGGATTCGAGTCCGAGGAGACGGCGGTGATCTCCTTCACCTCTGGGAAGGAGAGCCTGCTGACGCTGGCGATGTGCCG